>Ga0194135_10002959_pt1 | contig 10365 bp, 8 predicted proteins | sample LitLau_LLRF_2013_FD_134024 | JGI IMG/M metagenome (GOLD analysis project Ga0194135, IMG submission 134024) | Freshwater sediment microbial communities in response to fracking from North America - Little Laurel Run_MetaG_LLRF_2013 (version 2) | ecosystem: Environmental > Aquatic > Freshwater >... | reverse complement strand
CTCATCCAGTAAAGCATAATGTTAACGACCGCAAGGATAGCGCATGCATAGAGTTAGATTCAAAGAAGCCCTGGGGCAGCGCAACAATGGAACCACATTGAACTGCTTGAGAAACTCTGATAACAGTATGAACCTAAGTTGATGAGAAATTAACATAATTTCAAGATGATTATGGTGTTTTGTTTACCTTTAGCCTCACCTCACCCTATACACAACTTAACTGTTGATAAGGATGTGGCAGCGATAAGGATAAGGAGGAGGAGAGAATCTCAATCACCGCGGCAGGTGTTAAGTTAATCAATCTAGAATTCCGTTTTCTCACCTTTTCTTATTTGAATTCAATTCTACGGGACGGTCTTCAGTCTTTTTGCCTGTAGTTAGTCAATCGGAATTTTTCTGGGTCAATTCGTATTCAGTAGTGTAATCTTGACCTTGGAATCCACTAAACTAAAATAATTCTTAAAAAATAAGTTAAACCTAAACTAAAGATGTAAAATCCCGTCCTCTGTCCCAAAGACTGGCTCTGGGTATTATAAGGAAGACGTCTCGTGTCTTGGTGGAGAATTGGACGGCCACGCACAGCACAGGTAAGGATGGAGGGGGATTGACGGAGACGGAAGTTGGTACCTGTGGAAAAGGTACAATACAAATGGTAAAAGTAATCAATGCGGGCAAGTGCTTGTGAATAAAGTTGGTTTACCTGGGCCTACCTGTAGGTTTTTTTTCCTTTCTTCCCCTAATCCCGTACGTATACCTGCTCGTTCTTAGGGGACGGCATCTCGGCATCCATGTTACGTCACGTCACAATTAAAACTCCCCTCCCCGCCATCCACCCCCTCTTCTAACAATAAGGCACGACGCCAATCAATTCTAAAATAAAGCAAATTTAAACACATTTAGAAAACTGTTAGATTTTTAAAACATTTTTTAAGAAAAGGTTTAGATTATCAAATCCGAACTCGTATTGCATACTCCTTCCATGGCTATATGGTCGAACTGTTGGATGTCTACTGCAATGTAGCTTCTGTACTACGCTGATGTGAAGGTCATCCGGCCATTCAGCCGCCAAATCCTTGAACAGTATTCACGTAGTGACTCATCGCACGCCATTTTACCAAAAAATTTGTGTGAAGAAGCGGAATAAGAAATGCCTAATTCTGATTGGTCCAGCCAGCCAGCCAGGGAGATGATGGAAGAGGTTCGCTTTCTCCAGCACTACCATAAGGCCACCAGCAGGAATAATGGGATTAGGATGCTGTGTATCCTTACCAATTGATTTTAATTATCATTCATAAACTACCAACCAAGGTCACACAGAACGTCCGCATGTGTGTCTGACGGCAAGAACAACTTTTTGGAGAGCTTGGAGCTCATACGCATACGGTTAGGCTTGGGGAACGAACGATTGAGCAAAAAGATTGTCTAGGGCAAAAATTACAGAACTTCCAAGACTAATTTCCCTACTCCAAGCTCCACTAGTGCTAAACTAAACTAATAAATATTTCTGTGTTAAACCCCACCGTGATCTTGGTGAGTCCCGAATTTGTGAATTGATTTCCGCAACTTCTGCCTCCTCGGCGTGGGTGGACTCGCTGCCGAACCACTTGTTGTTGTTCTCTTTCGCCGTTTTAATTTGATGACTTTGTGTATAGTCAAATGTTCAAAGATTTGTAGTTTCTTGATCTTGTTCGTGATTAGAAATTAATTGACTGGATGATGGCGTACATTCGGAACTTGGCAAGCCACGTATTCAAAACCTATCCGCTAATTTCCAATTCCTTAATTTATGGTGGGCTTTACATGACGGCAGAGTTCATGCAACAGACTGGAATCAAAAAAGTATTGGTAAGAAGAAAATCCCTCCTTGATTTACAACAAATTACTTTGGAGGATGATTGATTAGTCTTTGTCTTCTGAATTTACTTAGATTTGTATAATTTATGTTTGTATTGAAATTGTATAGCGGGATCCTGCCACGCCCGAGCCGAGCTACGCTTTTGACGTGATTCAACGATATGGGATCCTTGGAACTTTTGCCATTTCTCCTACACTATTTTACTGGTAAAGATTAGGAACCTGGGGCTTTGACAATTGATATCCGCTCTGCTCTACTTTGATTTACTTAACTCGACGTGTATAATTTGGCACAGGTATCGATGGCTGGATGGAAAGTACACTGGGACAGCCGTGAAAACGGTTGTCCGGAAATGTCTCATGGATCAGTTCCTGATGACACCTCAAATATTGGTATGAGCCCGAGCAGTCGTACAGTACAAGCTCCTGTCCCCCGTGGAATTTGTTCCATGAATCCATTGTTCTTTCTTGCATGCATTCTGCATTCTCCAGGTTATCTTTTACGTCGGCATGAGTCTACTGGAGAAACGAGAAGACATCTTTGCAGAACTCAAGAAAAAAATTATCCCGACCTTCGCAGTGAGTTTGCCTGTAATTAATAATTGGGGTCATCGGAATTAATTTTTATGTCTTCCAGGCTAGCACGTGCTTCTGGTTACCAATGCAAGGAATTAATTTCACCTACATCCCTCCCCAGTTCCGGGTTGTCTACGTTGGACTGTGCACTCTCGCTTGGGTCAACATTCTCTGCATCTTTAAACGCAAGGCGTAGGACAGTAGTGATAACCGTTGACCTCATCTGGCGACGTTTGACCATTTTATCATTTGTATCCTAATTCGCTTGTTTATTTAGTATAAGTTTTATTATACGTTTCTTAACGGTGGTTTTCAATTTCACAAAAATAGAAAACTAGTTCAGTGTCAGTCATTCCAGAAACTTGACTGCTTTTTTTTTAATTTTGTGTAGTTATCGCATAATTCAAGATGGAATTGAATATACAGAATTATAATTATCGTGACCTTTACCAATACAGGAGAATCAATTGTCACTTGATTTCGCATCTCTGCTCAGTCTCGACTCAGATTCGAGTCAGCTCTAGGCGGGCGCCACTGTTCTGACGTTTAATTTTCCAAATTCACCTGTTGCTTTTTCTTTTCTATTTTAAATTTTTTGATTTGATTTTAATTCACTGCAGTTTTCACTAAATTTATTTTGTGGTTGGCCGGTTGCCGGCCAAATCTTAGCCGATTCATCAGATTTTTGGAAGGGAAGGGAAGGGATAAGAATTTAAAACATCGTTGGTGGGAGATGGCGTACGTTCGGAACTTGGCAAGCCATGTATTTAAAACCTATCCGATGATTTCCAATTCCTTAATTTATGGGGGACTTTACATGACGGCAGAGTTCATGCAACAAACTGCACTCAAAACAGTCTTGGTAAGAAGGAAATCCTTCCTTGATTTGCAATGAGGTCTAAAACCAAATGATACTTTCGAAGTCTCTCGTATCTCGTTCCTGATTGATTAATTGGTGTGTTTTGTATTGAAATTGTAGCGAGATCCTACCACGCCCGAGCCGAACTACGATTTTGATGTGCTGAAGCGCTACGGTATCGTGGGAACGGGTGTCATATCTCCTACATTGTTTTACTGGTAATAAAGTTTAGATACTCGGCGGCTTCTTCGCCCTGAGCTGGGATTCACTTTAGGTGAAACGTGCTGCTCGAATGCTTGCCTCAAGGTGGCTCGAAAAAAAAAACACAAGAACCTTGGCTTACCTCGCCAAGAAGAAATTGGTAAATCATGAATTGTGTAATTTGCCACAGGTATCGATGGCTGGATGGAAAGTATGCTGGAACAGCCGTGAAGACGGTTGTCCGGAAATGTCTCATGGATCAGTTCCTGATGACACCTCAAATATTGGTGAGCAGTTGCAAAAGTGTCCTCCTGTCGCTTGGGGACTTTATGGAGGATCATGGAATGAAAATGATAAAGTTCCTGTACATTTTTAGGCAATGTTTTACGTGGGCATGAGTCTACTGGAGAAACGAGAGGATGTCTTTGCTGAATTGAAGAAAAAATTTATCCCAACCTTCACCGTGAGTTTACCTTTGTTGACTGTTCGCTTTGATTAATGATTGGAGTCATCCGGGCATGAGCCTGATGATGGCAATTTTCATTCCAGGCCAACATGTGCTTCTGGTTACCAATGCAAGGAATCAATTTCGCCTACATCCCACCCCAGTTCCGGATTGTCTACATTGGATTCTGCACCCTCGCTTGGGTCAACATTCTCTGCTACTTTAAACGCAAGGCGTAAAGACGCTACCCGCCAGTAACAGAAAGTGTCTTAATGGAATCCGACATATCAGAAATGGAGAGGAGAAACGATGACGACGACACGCTTCTACCAAAGTAATTTAAGTATAATTTTGACGACAATCCATAGTTTAGATACGGAAACCGCTTGTCGCTTTAATATTATTATAAGGAATATAATGAAAGGTGCATGCACGCCTAACGCCTTAGTGGGGCGTAAAGTTACCGAAGATTTTAATGGAAGCTCCTAAATAGTTAACGTACAGCACCGAGTGAAAATCTTGTTTGAATCTCCATTAGAATTTTCAATCATAATCTCAACGCACGCGCACGGTGCTTTCAGGTTGTCACAAAATGTCAGGTAGAATCAATTCTTTTAGTACGTCCATTAGGAGGCATTCTTCGCTTAAATTTAGCTGATTATAATAAAGTTGGCATGAATTTGATAGCCTGAGAATCCTCTTTGGACAAGTAAGTGTCTGAAAATTGAATGTTAACCAGAAGGATCCGCCGCAGGAATGAAAGTCATCCCCAGCTTTGGCGTTCAACCTCAATGTAAGGGAAAGAAAACTACGAGCTGGGAGATGACTGGATTCACTTTATAATTTACTAAATGCGTCTCCTCCTGGATTGGAAGTCCAGCATTCAGTTTTACACCGAAATCACTCTGTCAGCTCACTTTGTGCGTGTCTCCTATCGCTTCATCTTCAACATCTTTGGTGGTGAGAACCCTCTCCATCTGCCCCTAGTCCTTTCATAAGGACCTACCGGAACGGTTTTTTGTGTTTTCCGTTGAAGTTGCGTCCTCACCGGAAGTGTGACAAAAACTGAAAACGGAGGAAGTCCTCCGCCTCCCTATGGATCATCACATCACGGAAGAGCTAAGAAAGGATTCAACCTCCTCCGGCGGCTGTCCACGGAGGAAGCAAACCCGGGCGTCTTCTGCGGAGGGAGGGTGCGAGCCAGCTTCCAATTTTTCCGGAGCAGATGGTAGCCTTGACTTCCGGTTTCCACTCCACCTCGTCTTTCCCTCCTCCTAGACAAGGGGAGGGGGATGGGACTGGGGCTATAAGAAAAATTTGGTAAGCAAACAAAGGAAAGGCCTTAACCCTATAAAAGTGTCAGTGCCCCTTGTCTTCTCACCCTCATCCTGATCCCGACTAGCGGGATTGCAAATTAGAATTGTAAGGATTAACATTTTATGAATGAGTATTTTTTTTTTGTGTGTAGAGGAAGATGCTCTTCTCCCGGTGTCAAGTTCCCATGGAAGATCCTCCAAATGGAGGAAGGAAGGAAAAGGTGATGACGGCCGAGTCCGAGCGGGGAGTGAGAGTGTGAGTAGCCTCGTCTTTAAAGAGTAATTGATAAATTCCTCTTGAGAAGTGAACTTTGAGTCATTCAACTTTTGGCTTTGGTCGGAGGACGACCACGGCTGCGGTCTGGTCCATTGTGGAAGAACTTCCTTACCCAACCTCAATTTAACGATCAAGATGATAAAAGGAGCAAGGAGGAGGAGGAGGAACATGGTCTTAGGATGGACGGAAGAATGATCATGAGAAATTAAAAGTTCCTCGACTCCACCATGGATGACCTTTGGAAAGTGATGCTCGGAATCATATCAATTTCCACTCCCCGTCGTCATCCCAAGAAGATGAAATGGCCATCCAGCGGCTCCAGCATGCTCCAAGCTCGGCTCGAAAGAGCGTAAATTTAGCAAATTTTGTCATTTGCAAAATCCTCTGGGAATCTTGACGAGTCAAGACTGTTGTTGGTGGGGGCTGAGAAAAGATTAGCAAGAGACGAGCAGAGGGGTCACTAAACCTGAGCATTTCGTCCATCGTCCTCGACTCTTCTTTCTTTCCTTCATCCTTTCTACCTGTTGTTACTGTGCACTTCTCTCACATCATCACTTACCAGGATCAATGGGGAAACAACATTGGCAAAAATCTCTTGCAAATTCATCGACGAGGAGAGAGTTTTGCAGCAGCAGCGTTCTGCTTCTGTGCATGTGCTCAATGCTGCTAGGGAAGCCTCCTTCTAACTTTCCATTATCTCCAACTGCTGCCAACAACGGCCGTGTTGGGTTGTGTGTGTGGTGCTCGAGGAAGAAACGGGACACGACGACGGACGCGATCACTACTGGGATGAGGAGAGTGAGTCGGATCCCAATTTTTAGAACAACAAGAGTTCATTCCTTCAAAGGAGGTCCGTCGGAACGTTCCTCCTGAATCCTCCTCCTGTCAAGTTCCTTTGTTGTAGTGGAAGTGGGTGAAAGTATTTTGCGTCAAAAATTGTGTTGGAGTTGGAAGTCATAAGTTGGGGTCACCGAGTTCACCTGGAAGGAAACCGGTTCTCTTGGATTGCTTCTGGAGGAAAGTTACCCGTTACCACCTCCCCCGTTACTACAAATTAAGTTTCACCCCTAAACAGTTTTTGACAATCGGATTCCCAAATCCTTTGATTCAAGGGCAACAACCGGAATCGCTGCAAGGAATCGCTGCTGGAGTTGGTAAGCATCCCTTTCCATTTTCCCAATCAGTAGTGTCTCATCATCACTAATGTGTAGGTGCGTAGAATTGAGATGTTTTGCTGAGATTGGTGGAGGATGCTCCCTGCCGTGGTCGTGTCCCGTGTGCCCGCGTGTCGTTCCCATTTCCCGTCTCCTCTCCGCCCGCCGTGTGTTCCGTGGTGGATGTCGTTTTTGGAGAAAACTTTTGGATCGATTTGAGTTCAAGTGAGTTCAAGGCCTTTGGAGGGCGTTGATTCCTCCTCCGTCTCGTAGAGTGTGAGTGCAGCAGGCATGGTGCGGAGTCTTCCATTTCATTCCTCCTTCACTCAGTCAGTTTAAGTTGTGTGGAAGAATAGAAGACGCTTGGCCGGGGTATGGGTTGGGTTTCCGTTAGGCTAAAATTAGGAGTTTACAAACAGTTTACAAACTAATGACTTGATTTCTGCTGGTCCTCTGCTCTTGTTCTCGAGCGAGCAGTTAAAAGCCTCCCAGCACCAACCCGCCTGCCCTGGTCCTATTGTCATTTTTTCGGGGGTGATGCTCCTTTTCTGTTGTTGTGAGAAGAGATAATCGGCCCACAGAGTTCATTGCTTTCTCTCTGGCGGTGGTGGTGCCTATATCCTCCTAAACTCCTTTCCCCTTTGCTCGCATAATGTCGTCATGATAAGGTAGGAGCTACGGGAGCGTCTGCCTCAGACGCCACCACCAACCACCACAATTCGCAATGAGACGGGGGATGCCTCCATTTAGGTTGGACTCTGTGAACGTTTGAGTTCCTTCCTACTCCCGGTCGATGAGTCCTCGCAGAGTCCCGGTCCCGGAGTCAAGGTGAATGAACGGCCTGGATTCCACTTGGTTCTTCCTTATGCCATTTTCGCTTCAACTCCCATCTCTTTCCATCCCTCTCTTTTGTCCCTTACTTCCTCCTACCCAATGACAGCGTCTCATGACAGCCTCTGATTGGACAATCAGGACAAGCAGGGGATATGAGCAGGACTAATTTTTTTTTATTAACAATGGAATGGTACGAGCTGGTGCAGCCTCATTTGTGATTAATTGACAAATGGAGACAAAATGTAAACACTGAGAGACACTGACGTGTCAGGCAGGCGTCAATCCCTAGAATAGAACTCGACACGTGCGGACAGCAGGATTCACAATGCGCAACGCAAAAAAAATGAATGTATAAGCAATGATGAGGACTTTTGATTTCAAAATTAATTATGAATTTCGAAAAAACGGATCACCCAAACTAAACGCCACCTTTTAAAACTCCTAAAATCTTATTCACAGTAGCAGTTTTCAGTTTTCAGTTATTTGACTTCAACTATTGTTTGCAGAACCATAAAATTGAGCGCCGTTTTAAAATTCGATTTATAAAGTTCTATATTTTCATTGATACTTACATTTTATTAGCTTGACTTTGAAAAGAAATCGTAAGCATGCGCAGACTATTTTACTACGAAATTCCAATCATTCCTATCGTGTGTACTATGGAATCCCATTTTTACTACCACCTAATGAAATTCCACAATTCCTTTCTCCTTTCTCTAATTTTCACCCCCACAGTCCACCAATCCAAATTAAACCAAAATCAAAATTACTTTACTTTGTCAAGATTTTCTTAAATTTTGCTTGGAATTCTGCATCTCGGATCCGTTTAGGAATTTTAATGAGGGAGTAACTAATTGCCGTTTACTTTCACAGTTTGAGGGGATTTGATAAGCTGGATAGATGGATGGAAATTACAATTAACGCGATTAGTTTGAGAAGTTTGGCGTGTGTAGGTCACGCTTCCGCTCTTGTTGTAAATGGGATTTTATTCTTCCTTTGTTTCCGAGCCAGGTACACATTGTTGTAAAAGTAAATGAGAGCGAGCGTGGAAACATGTTTTGAAGAGCTCGTTCGGCCACTTACACTTTTCAATTGATCCTCTCATTATTATTGATCCAAACCTTCCCACGTTCATGACCAGAAAGTGAAAACTATATTTCCTTGGTGTTTAATTGCCTTTGGGGATTTTTTGGCATGGGAAGTGGTTCAATTTATTGGATATTTCTTGTAAAAGTGTGTTTTTAGTTTAAACTCAATTCGTTTCCCTTCAATCCCCACTCCCCCCTCCACAAAAGCTGAGAGATTTATTGAAGTAGGCAGAGTGAAAGTGTAAAAATTATCAAGATTAAGACTTTGATTTGATACCTTGAAATTTGATGGGATACCTCCTCACTCAACCACCATTTCTAATTTTCCGAATCTGTTTTCTGTTTTGTAGTGTGAAGTTGGTGGTGGTTAAGTTTCTGTGATTTATTTGGGACAGGAGATGATCACGGGTGTTGAGGAAGGAGAGAAAAATGGAAAGTTGGAGCCGAGCAGGGGGAGCTGAAGCTGCTGCCTCAATTGAAAGTAAAAGGAAAAGATGATTAATGAGATCCTTATAAATTAAGGGGAGATTGTTGAGAGTGACCTCTTTCCAACGCCGTCGTGCTTTACAATAATTTTGGTGTTTGTTGACCTTCTTTCCCACTCGCTTCCTATTTATGTCAACTCTCCTTCTCCGGCTCCCTCCTCTTCTTGATGTCATCTTTACCATCACCGTCACCATTTACCCCATTGTTGTGTTATAGTAGCACGCGGTGGTGGTGGACCCGCCCCCTCCCAAGAAGACACAGCCCCGTGAGAAAAGAGTAACAATGGAGTAAAAAAAAATTAAACTGTTGACCTATTGTTAGTAGTTTAGGAATCTCTTTTCTCTTGCCTTGTTTACATTCCGTCTACCTCTCTCCCTCTCACCTCACCTTCCTTCCATCATCAATTCCTCATCCATCCTCGTTCGTTATGATTTCCTCGTCTCGTCGTTATTTTAGGACCGTGATACTTTTCTACATTTAATTGGGACTAGGTTTCTAGAGCAGGAGAACTGATGGGAACAATACTATAAATCGGAACAATCTACTCCTGTGATTATTACTCACATACACACACAGAGAGAACTTTCCTCCATAACTGTTTTTGCGTCTCCTTTCCATTTACTGTTTCTGCCACCACTACCATGATTGTCACCAATCCTGACGGCGCGTGCCGCCTTCGCGTCGTGTCACATTTTGCTTGTAAACTATTAATACTTCCATCGCTCCCAGAATTTAGGTTGGCTCTCCGACTCCGTTAGGACTGTGGTAATGGGAAGTGAAAAGGATGCTTTTCCAACATGTCACAACAATTTTCCAGGTGAACTTGAGGAATGACCCTGAGACTCGGCGATATTGTAATTTTGCAACAAGCACCACCTTTCTGATGATAAAAGCCTCAAACCATTTCCCGCATTGACGTCTAACAATTTCCACTGGCTAGAATTGAATTGTGTGACGGGGAAAGTGAAGGTTATGAGGGATTAGTTGATCACTTTAAAACTCGCCTTGTCGAGTCTCAGTCGCGTGTGTCTATGGACGGAAGGTGTGTGTGTGATTCCAAATGAGAATGAGGATGACCCTGAATTCCCTGCGACTCCGAGCGATGATCGTTTATCATCAGAAACTCAATTAGTCAATCCCTAGCAGACCGGAGGAGGGCAGATCGCTTTTCAGAGTCAGTAGACCACCACCGTTCGTTCTTCTTCTCAGCAGTTCAGGAGTCAGGAGAGGCAGAGGCGTCAGCAGAAGTGAGGAGGAACCTTGGGAGTTATTTCG
>Ga0194135_10002958_pt1 | contig 10366 bp, 10 predicted proteins | sample LitLau_LLRF_2013_FD_134024 | JGI IMG/M metagenome (GOLD analysis project Ga0194135, IMG submission 134024) | Freshwater sediment microbial communities in response to fracking from North America - Little Laurel Run_MetaG_LLRF_2013 (version 2) | ecosystem: Environmental > Aquatic > Freshwater >... | reverse complement strand
ACGCTTGTTTACTTCGCCAGACGAAGAATAGAAAGAGATTGCTTGATCTGAACCATCCCCACCAGATCAGATTCAGTGGCGAGCGAGCAGAAGCAGCAGAAGGTCTCCTTCACTATATTGCTCCGTTAAATAAGCAACTCAGCATTATCATTTCTCTACAAGGAATATCAAAAACAATTTAAACGACGAACGAAGACAAGACTATTAGTGTAAAGTTATACACACTTATCTTTACCAACAGCAGCAGTATCGACTTCTTTCAGCCCCTCTCTCTCTCTCTCTGTATATCTTCTTAAAAACCTTTTAGAGGATAACCAACTTATATTAAAGCAGCATCAGCAATTGACTACTAGTGACTGGAATTAAGTGATGTGGTTAAACATTCGTCGTCCTTTTTGTTCAGTCGTTTAATCGAGAGCGAATGAATCAGATGCACCAGAATAACTACCAGAATTCAGACTATTATTGTTATTATTACTTGCCATCATCGATTAAGTTGTGAAGATTTTTAATCAATCGCATCAATAACCTCTGATTGCCTGTCTTCGCCTTCTGAACTTGGACTTATATTATCATTATTATTATTGTGTTGGACGGGAAAAGGACAGATTTTCAAATGGTGAATACCCTAGGGAGAGATAATTGTCGTGTGATAAGGAAACCCAAACTATCTGGAATCTGCTGTGACTGCAGGAATATTGTTCGAGTGGATGTCAAAGATAACTTGACGAGTATAACCTCCTTCAATTCGCCCCTCTCTCTAGTTATATAATATTTTGTATGGAATTACTAGCTGCGTCAACATTCTCATCAAGTGGGACAAATCACAGAGTGAAACTATAATTTTAACTAACTAATTTGAACAGATTTGTAATTTGGAGGTCATAACTTGAAACTAAAGTCACTGAGTTTACATGTTACATACATTAAGATAAACTACAATACGTTGGACTTGGGGCAATTAACACTTTGTTCACGTGAAGTAGTAGTGATATTCTTTTACCAGTTATTAAGGTACAGAAATAAGAACCAAAAAGATTCTAAAAAGAGTGATTTCAACAGAAGAAATGGCGGACACTGTGGATAAGAAGAAAATGAAGAGGTAAGTTGAACTTTGCTGTATTTCATTTTAAACTACTGAAAGGTTTGTGTGAGTTTTGCTGGATTCCAGATTCGCCCTTGTAGTCTTCTTCATAATAGTTGATAACCTTCAGTTATGATTTAGACGCATATTAGACCAAATAATACAAACCTTTAATAGGAAAGCTGCAAAGGTTTCAAAATAACAACTAGTAAGGGGCTTTAGGCTTTCTCTTATCGTTCATGTTCACAGTGTTCACAGTTCACACTGCTTTACTATATCAGGTTTTAAAAATTGGTCATCTTTATTCTGGTCCGCCTACTTTGATTAATTGAGTAAAGTGTGAGTATTTTGTCATTGGTATATGGCATATATTCATTGGGAGTTCAAAAATGTGTTCTGCTTGATATGAACTTATCAGTTTATAAGTTGTATAGTTATATATCTAGCTTGTCATTTTGTCCTGTGATTTGATAAGATTTCAGATATAAATATAACCACACATTCAGGAAGGGTATCGTGTATCATCGCTTCATTGCCTAAATAAATAGAGTTACAAGAGTAAAACAATAGTTTGGCTTTCACAGCAAAATAATTATCTTCGTATTGGGAGTCATACGCAAGATTTTTTTCGAGTTCTCATGGACTGTTTCCAAACCTTGCGTGGAATCGGAATGTAAGTTATAGATTTTGGATACAAAGCTTAGTGAGAGCTACTACTTAATCAATCCAAATCTCAAAGAGCTGTGAGGTAGTATAAAATCAGGAGTGCCTGAGACATTGTACCATTATTGGGCTGGAAGTTGGAATTTAGACTTCCGTATATTATTTTAAAACCCCTTCTCATTCCTCAGTCAGACTTTTCTGATTTACCTTGAACAAGGCGACTGAAAGTGACTATACGCAAGGAGGATAATTCTGTTCTATAATATGCAACATATGCGTTTAATATATGCGGAAGGAGGTTGCAGAACCATCTTGAGAAATGTATTGTTTGTGCGTAGGAAATCTTGCCAGGGATATGTGAAGTACACGTATTGCTGTTAAAATCTATATTACATGCATGTATTGAAACAGTCGAGAGAAGTGGTATTAGCTTTAGTCATAATATGAGCAATAGTACGGAATTCAGGGATGAAAGTGTTCACTGCAGTGGCGCAGGTTTAAACACTTTGCGATTGTTGAATTGTTTCGATAACTGCAAAGCCCACAGAAACTTCGAAGGACAGGCACAAAAGGAGGGTTCATCACAAATGTACTTAAGCTTTCAGTATAGTTTGGTAAAATTAAAGTTAAGCAAAAGCAAAGGGAGGTGAGCCGTAGAGGAGCTAGAAATGTGTCATAACGCCACTTGGAAAAGTGCGTACGTGACTCTATAGCTCAAGATTACACATTATCAGTAGTATATAGTGTATATGAATTATATCGAAAGAGGCAGGAACCATTCTTGTAAAAGTAGGATACACACGTGTGAGGGCCATGCAATGCCAAACTGCCAGAGTTATCATATAGCTGCTAAGTTTAAGGAAGGTGTATTAGCTCAGTGTGTAGTATGGTTATCTTCCATCTTCGACAGTCAAATTGCTTTTTATTTTTGTATTGCTCATGATCGGAAGTTTCTCTCCATTCGCATTCTAGCAGACCTGTAGCAATTAAGCAATAGTCTAAAGTCATGTAATATACAATAGACGAAGTGGATGAAATGTATGTAAATGTGAAGGAAGAGAGAGGGTTTGTTAGTTGAACATGCAAAGGTACTATGACCAGAATTGGCACAATAGAGAATTTAGGATCAAGGAGAACACAAGTGCGTAAAAGTGCGTGTGCAATGTGTGTGCATGCTAAACAGGTTATAGGCATGTGTGTTGAAATGTGTGATACAAATCATTGTTTTGTACGTTTTCGATTAGCTGTTTGTTAGTCATATCAGTTTTGCCAATTGTACTTTGTGGTACACAGTGTCTTAATGTTAATAGCGTGGGTCAATGTTCTTTACATTTGGCCTCTATGGCTGGCAAGTGCGTAATGATACGTATTTTCTTATCAGTAGTAAATTAGAGCAAGTAATTATGCTACTTAAGAATATAGGCAAACTGAACTAACTGGCATTATGATCTGTTTTTAGCCTGAAAAATGCGGAAAAGCGTCGAGAGCGATCGAAAGTCGCTGCAAGATGCCGCAGAGGGAAGGAATCGGAGATCTTCAATGATATATCTGCATGCTTGCCTATCTCAGAAAGCTCCAGGTCAGGAATGGACAAAGCGTCTGTCATGAGATTGGCTATCTGCCACCTCAAGTTAAAGAAAATGATGGAAATGGGTAATGGGAAATGAAGATGAGCTTTTTTGTTTTAAATTATTAGGATAAAAGTGGTCTTAAAATGCACAGTAAGTAAATCATCAGCCAACATGATCGAATCATTGTTCTTTTTCATCTAGTTTTCTCTAACTGCACTACTAAGCCTGGTGATGTCTTGAACGAAGAGTTGGATTCGTGTATCAGCCAAGCTATGGGTGGATTCATTCTTGTTATGAACCTGGAAGGAGATGTTGTATATGTTTCAGATGGGGTAACCACCCATTTAGGAATATCTCAAGTAAGTCTCAAGATTTGAAATTATAAAACTGTAAATACTACAGCATTTAACCTATTTATGACATTATGACCTCTCTTTTAGTATGAGATAATGGGACAAAGTATTTTTGGATTTACTTGTGAAAGCGATCATCACGACATCAAAAACATGTTGGCTGTCAAAAAAGGAGATGATGAAGTAACGCACCAACGTTCTGGCTTGTTCAAAATGAAGAACACGATTACTGGACGTGGTAGAAACGTTCACTTACGATCTGCATCGTATAAGGTACGGTTCTAAGTTATGAAGAATGCTTGTTCCATCATACAAATTTGACTTAATGAAACAACCATTTTTGCTATGTAGGTTGTCAACTGCATTGGAACTATTTTCATTGGAAGCGAAACAGACGAAAACAACCAATGGTTTGTTGGAATTTGTGAGCCTCTGTTGCATCCCTCAGATGTCGATATTCCATTGAACAAGCAGTCCTTTCTCAGCAAACATTCTCCTGACATGAAGTTTGAATATGTTGATGACAGGTAATCAAAAAAATGAATTTAAAAAAGGGATTGCTTGCTTGTGACAATTAGTTTTTGAGAAGGTATTAATTAAATTTAATATGATATTTCAGCGTGGCTGATTTAATGGGATACACTCCTGAGGAAATGATCGGAAAGTCTCTGTTCGAATTTCACCATGCTGCTGATGGAGACAGCGTGGCAAAGTCCTTTAAGTCGCGTAAGACTACTGACAATTAAACCAAGTTACATTTCACATCAGGAAGCTAACGTGTCAATTTGTGTTTTCAGTATATGACAAAACGCAGAACATTACGGACTGTTACCGATTTCTTACTAAAGGAGGCGGGTGGGTATGGATAACGACTCAGGCAACTGTCATTCCATCTGAATCACATTGCCGAACTCCCAATTCAGTCGTTTGCATCCACTTCATTACGAGGTAAGATTACGAGTAATCTATGATTGTAAATAATCTGCGGTCCCACATGTGTTAAAATTAATTAACATTCGTTTTTAGTGGTCGCGAAGAAGAGAATGTAATTCTATCTGAGGTACAGCTTCCGAAAATCAAGCCTTCGATACCTTTTATTTCGGAAGAAGTCCAAATACCAAAAATTGCATCCATGCCCAAAAAAGTACTCACCGAGAAGAAATACAATTTCAACTCAGAAAATATTCCGATTGTGCAGCTTACTAAGCCTACAATATCCGGCCCTCAAACTGCCGAAGACAACGAATTCATTGCTGAATTGCTGTCAACACCACTGCTTAACAATGCAACTTGTAGCACTGCCAAAATATTTGCGCCTAGAACTAAGGAGATGGACACAGGATTTCTAATGCCCGTTGACGATACTCTGATTATTAGTAAAGAAGAACCAGAGGATCTAACTCATTTGGCCCCCGTGGCTGGAGACGAGAGCGTTCCTTTAGATGTTCCATTGTTGGAAGATTTGCTTGCGACTTTGGACGAGGCCTCATTCTCTTTCATTGATCCAAACAGCGATGAGATTCCCAGATTTGACCTGAAACCGAGCACGTCTCCGATGAACCAAGAAGTTAACTTTTGCATGAAAACTTCAGGCGCATCAGATCATGAACCACTGTCGTCCAAAATCGCCTCTCCCTTAATGCTTCATTCTGCATCTGACCCACCAATGCTCCATTCACCCGGATCATCTATTTTATCCCCCTATCAGAATAACGACTCCCCTAGCTCAGAAAAAAGTAACTCAGATTTGTACAGTCCCCCTGCACCTCTCAATCAAATTGAAGATCCTCTATTTTCTGAGAGACTTGTCGTCACTAACACTCCGTCTCCGGGTCCATTCACTTTGAATTTGGATTCACCACCTCCGGAAATAAGTTTGAATTCCACGTGTCCTGCACCGAGCTTTACTGTTTCACCCCCTCTTCTTTACGACAATTTGAATGAGAAAACTGGAAGTCGTCCGACCCAAGTAAAACCTGTTGTAAACTCTCCTTGGTAAACCACATTTCCAATTCACTTAAAACTTATTGTTACTATCAGCCATGTTGTTAATAATATTTTTCTTTATTCATCACATAGGGAAAGCTTGGGTATTGTCGAGCCGTTGTTATATTCAGAAGATTCCATTGCATCGCCGCTAATAATGGACAAAAATCAGCTCCTAACCACCGATCAAACAATGCAATGCGCCGATTCGATGGAACTTGATCAAATTCCTTCACAACTGCTGCATCCTCCAGATGCTGAAGAATTGGCAGAACTTGATCAGCGATGGCTTTATGGAGAGGGAATGAATGTTTTGGACGGTAATGATGCTGATCTGTCTATAGATGCTGTCCAGCCCACTCCCACCAAGATACCTAAGCTAGTTAATTCTCGAGGAAGAATGAGTAATGTCACCCAGAACCAAGACAGACCTATCGTAATATTCGTTCCAGTCGTCTTAAACGCAGGTACTAAGCGAAGAGGATCCCAGAGTTCTGGATCAGGATCAGATGGGGAGACTAGTGGAATACCTCGGTCAGGAATGTACGGAATTTCAGCTCCGGAGGGGTTGAAAACACCGGGGCTAAATCGTCTGTTGCACAATTATGCACTGGAGCAAATAAATTCTCACCACTCGTTATACTCCAACGCTATGGAGAGTGCTCAGACTACAACTGAGTTATGTCCAAAGAAAATTCGAAAAGTAAGTTTCCAAACTTAGAAATAGCTATTAAGGAAAGTTTTAAAATTTTAATTTTGTAAATTTAAACATTATCTTTTAATTTGACAGCGAAATTATGTCGGTACCTTACTGGGGGATGATCGCATGTCACTTCATGAGCTAACTCGTCAAGAGTGCGAAGTGAATGCCCCTATTAATATGAAAACAGAACTCTTGCAAGGACCGGATATTTTGGTAGCATTAGACACTGCAAATGAGGCAGCTTTGATCGAGTAGTTATTTGAAGTCTACGGTTTGGAAGCATAATTATCGGTGTTATTATATTAATCGACCAGAAGTGAAATCAGACGAGAAAAATTAGCATGCATAATTACATACAATTTGTACAATACAATAAATATTTTAAAAACAGTTAATTTTATCAGTCAATATTATGTGATTTCTAGTATATTACTGATCAGGCTTTAGGGTGAAGTATACGAGAATTGTTAGTTATATTTAGTGAACGAGCCTTTCGTAGCAAGGATTTGAGTAAGTTTTGATTAGATGACGGTCTGGTCTGCTAATGATCAACTATTGGGATCATGACGAGTTTTAAAAACTGATGGAGTGGTTTGAGGCTATGATCTAACGATATCTCCATGTCGCTACTTCCATATTTTTCGCCAAGCCTCATCCTATAATGTGTTCATAGAAAGATATACCTATATATAAATGTTATATTGTTATTAGTTGTAAGAATTAAGTTCAAATAAACGGGATATTAAAATGAGTGTTTTATGCGGTTGATCCTTTGATAGTTACTATAATGTATAAGGATGTTCACTGGACTATACATGTAGTTAAATGTTTAAAGTCGACAACAAATTATTGAAGCATGAGTGTTCTGATTTATTTCATAATTCCTACAATTTGCATTATCTGCACTTTCATGAATTCATGACTTCACAAATGCGACATAGTTGAACACGATAAAAGTCGACAGTAATATTAATATTATTTAAGTAGTTGAACAATCCGTTTTAAAATCACTAGGTGAAATCTCACAATTACTAATATCACATGAGCTTCAAAACGTATCACTATACATTCAAGCAGTAAGGAACTAATTTTATGATTGCTCGAATGGAGTGACAGTTTACTTGGAGTGCTTGCCCTTTTTATTTCTTCTACGCACGTTTGGAGATTTAGTTGGACTGGAACTTCGTGGACTTTCTACTTTTAATTCTTCCGTAAACGTATTTTCCTTTTCATCATCCACTGAGACCGGTTCTGCCTTAACTTCTTGAGCTCTGCCAGCCTCTGAATCCGATATCACTTCAAATTCATCAGAAGTTCTCGAAGCCTTCTCAACTTCGATGTCATTATTTGAATCGTGAGAAATATTCTCCAATGATGTCTTCGCTGCTTCGGTTTGGGAATCCTCCACAGATATTGGCTCATGAGCTGCTGGCAATTCCGTTTCTAGGTCCTCTTTCACCTCTACCCCACCCTTTAACTTCATTTCAGTGACGTCTTCAGCCTCAATATTTAGGACTTTTGTCTCAATATCTGGATCCTCATTTTGTTTTTGTTTTGCTTGTGATTCCTTCCCTGTTCCCACCAATTCATCTTGTTCTTCTACAGCAGGAGCGAAAGAGTAAATAATTTAAGTTTAGTTTAAATATTTTAAAAATAGTGGATACGATTAGGATTTGTTTTACTGCACTCACTACTTGATGCAGCTTCTTTGGCTTCTGCCTTTCGGTCTTCCAAGGATTTCGCAGCATTAGCGTCATAGCCTGTATGAATAACTACTTGGGACCGAGTGTAAAATTTGTACCACGATAAAAATGCAATGATGGCTAGAAATACGTAATTGGTCATGACACCCAAACACGCTGCCAGTATCGGCCAATGAAACATGAAATATCTGAGTCCAGTAAAAGTTGCATGAATCTTCAGGTACGTTTGGTAGATTTCAACGTGTTGAGATTGGATTTCGACGAAGGCCTCTGTAGCTGGACGACTCTAATAAAGAAGGTACAAACAAACGAAAATTTCAAACTGGCGAATTGGTACTACTACACTACCAGACATTATGACTATGATGACTTACGGGATCCTCTTGAAATCGCGTGAATAATTCAACAGAAACAATTTGTTTTTCTTCTGCCGAGCCCGAGAGCAGGAAAGGTGCAAATACGAAAGTAGTGATTGCGTGGTGAAGAAATGACTTGTAGTGAAGAATCGCAGACCTACAGGACCTTCCCACACTTTCATAATCCGCATCTTTCAAATCCGCACAGACCATGAACATTCCTGTATTTTGATTCGCTTGCGATTCTGGCATTTCCATTTCCAATACGATTCTGTACGGTTGTCCAACCATGAGCAACCTTTGCTTCATAGTCAAAGTGACATTAGCTGATGGGTAAGAACATAATCCTTTCTCTCTTCCACAGGACCTAAATTATTACATCATTCAATGATTAGTCCAAGTTATCAATCTCTGACAAAGACTTTTGAGAGTAAGCATTATCTAATTTAGAAGGTGCATCACTCCTATCTCAATTTGCACAATCAATCAAATTAATTCTGCTGACTTTGTGAATTCCACTTACGAGAATTGGAGGTGCACAGGTCGAAAATGAGCAATGGCTGGCATGTACGTGTAATAGAAAGTTGCATACAAGAAAACAGACATCCACAAAATCGCCGTGAACGTTAAGAAAATAAGAATAACTTTGTACGCAGTTTGCTGAGTTGACACCACCAACTCTTTAGTCTTTTGTCTGTACGCTGGCAGCCCCAGAAGTCTTCCGATAAACTCGAACGGCATTCTTTACTATTGAGGCGAGTGTCAATGGTTCCTTGCGAATGTGTTTTTGGAATGACTCCGGTGAAATTGGTTTGGTATTACGAATATTACGATTGAACTGTCGTCGTTTCCAAGAAAGTGCGATTGGGTAGAGTATATCTGACTGAGATGGTAGTCAAATCACCTGCTTTACAAGGCCAAAATGAACTACGATTAAATCTCCGATAATCAAAGCAGGGGTCTTATGAATAACATCAACAGAATTACTATTAAGGGCAGTCTCAACTTACTCGTCGAGAGTGGTGGTGTGGTCATCCCATACGAGACAGAGTTAAAGAGACACTGACACTGGACCTTTGGTTGTTACACATTATCTTTTGAATGATGATGAAGTAATCACCATCTCTCTCACTTTTTTGACCAAGTTGTGGTGGTGGTGGTGGTATATCCCCAAGGATGAAATCCAATTAAACTCCGTTCATTCCAGCAGCAGTTCAGCAATAGGTTTTGCTGGAGTCTCATTGTCGACTGAGTGTCAGTGTTGTTCAACTTGTACGACGTCGTAGCTCCTACTTCTTCGTTACACTTGCTCTCTATGATTTTTCATATGAATCTAAATATGCGTGAATTCTGCTGTGGAGTAGCAAAATGTTATGTTGATTACAAAGGCATTTAGCAGAACGCAACTGTCTTATCAAATTTATTGTTAGCCTACTAATAATAATATGAACTCGTTGAGTAAGACTTGGTGAATGAGGAAGATTATGCTGAGCCACATGTGTTTTACTTACACCTATTTCAGTACCCACAGTCGACTACACTTCCCATTTATTTGCACATCCTTTTTGATATGTGTCTGTACGAACTTGGGGGATTTTGTATACACCAAACGAGCTAGTAAAGGAAGGGTTGAAAGCAATGTATAATAGTATAATGAATCCCCTACACTTTCTGCTTGTTTCTCTTTCGCATCTTAGAATGTTTGCTTGCTTGCCGGCGAAGCTGGTCTTCAAACGCATACAAATCATCGTCAAGCTCCATTATTAGATTCCGGTTCATTCCCTTCTTGGTTTAAGTTCTTTTTTATCTTGTTTGGGTTATCAGCTGGACAAATGGACCACCCTGAAATGAAAAAATTCAAGGTTAAACTTCAAAAGCCTGCATTTCGTAGTTGTTTTGATTGCTGCCTCTTGAATCTGTTCAAATCTGTTGTCAAAACTTACATGT
>Ga0194135_10002957_pt1 | contig 10366 bp, 6 predicted proteins | sample LitLau_LLRF_2013_FD_134024 | JGI IMG/M metagenome (GOLD analysis project Ga0194135, IMG submission 134024) | Freshwater sediment microbial communities in response to fracking from North America - Little Laurel Run_MetaG_LLRF_2013 (version 2) | ecosystem: Environmental > Aquatic > Freshwater >... | reverse complement strand
TGAATTGAATTGAATTGAATTAAATGAAGAACTTACTTTACTCCCTTGCTTTTTGCTTACTTGATCGTTATGAGACAATTTTGTCCTATTAGGGTCAAGGTCTTTGCCTTTCGTCGTCACTTGTGCAATTGTAGACTGGTGTCTTCTCTCTACTGCATTTGTAGCGAGGAGGGATGATTGATGATGGTGGATGAAGTGCGTAAATGAGTTGTGAAACTCACAGATTTCAATCTGAAATTGTTTTTGACTTGTTTTGACTGACACTGACACTTAGGCAGGCAGGGGGTTGAGACTTGACCTTTAGCCTGGAGTCTGATCTGTCTCTGTGAGACAGAGAGGGAAGGTGTGAGAATTGGGATGGCGTAGTCGGCGTAAGGTGTACGTGCTCTTTAGGAGAGGTCACCTCAACTCGTACTGACTCAACTGACTCTGCCTGACTTAAGTTGGTGAATTTAGTGATGTGATAATGAAATGAGTACTACTAGTATCGTAGTGACGAAGTCGATCAACTTAAAATTCCAATGCCTCTCTCTCTTCAATAAGTTATCTCGCCAACTCTCCTCACTTCACTCTCACTCGGGCTTGCACTGGAAGGAATAATAATATGAAGGATTAATTAACAAGGAATATCCAATTTATGAACTCCTATGAGTAATAGCAGTGTGGTGGTGATTAAATTGTCACTTTAGAATGGGAACCTTATCCAGCGGAATCTTATCTTATCCTCCCTAAATCAACCATTGACATTTCCTGTGTTCTAAATTACTCAACCTTCTGGGGTATAAGGGAAATTAATAAAAGTGCCTGCACTTCCAAGAGACCGCAATTAATTCCAATTCCAATTCGGTCGGGATGAGTGGATGAGTCTGGTCTTGTTTGGTTCCAATGCCCGGAAACTCCCACTTCAAACTGACAATTAGATCACTCTCACTCTGATTCTGTGGCTCACTCCGTGATTCTGACTATGCGATGAATGATGATGAGTGTCTGCGATCGACCGTAGTTATTATTAATCAATCATTAATCATTTAGTGGACTAAATTAAGTTTAAAATTTGGTTTTCTTTGGGGGAATTTCAGTCCATGACTCAACGCTCATACCCCATGCATTAGATGCATGCGGTGACGGCCTCATACGCAACAGGACAAATTGGAGTGCGAATGCCTAACAGGCCAACCAAAATACCAATTACCTTACTTGGAATTATGCAATTGTTTGACGTAAGGAAATTAGGAAAACATAAAAATCCACCCATATAACTTAAGTTATCTATCTCAAATCAAAAATGGAACAGTCGAGTTAATCAAATTCCTCCTCTTCTCACACTTTCGCACATGGGGTGTGTAATATTATATTGGCGGACTCAAGTAGCCTTAAGTGTGAAGTAGAATTCAAAAGTATCAATTACCTGTTGATTAACTTGAGTTTATGAGCAGTAGCCAGCCGACCTCTTCATCTCATTTCATTCCGGTGAGGAATAGGTTGGCGTCGAGTCCAGGTGACTCATTTCCCGTTACAATCCATACACACCAACAACATACGAATGGAATAACAATAGACACACACATGGGGGATGGGATTGGGAAGTGGAAGGAGGAAGAGGAAATGGAAGCTCCGAGTCCGAAATCCTTGCGTTCCGTTTTCCAGTAGTCCTTTTATGTTTTACGAGGTTACTTACTAAATTTACTCAACCAAACTATCCCTACTTTGGTTGTGGATTGGGTAATTCCAATTAGCACGTCTCATTAATTCCAGAATGGGCGGGCTGCTCTCTTGTCCCTGATTGATGTCCCTCTGTTGACGGTGTGGACTGTGGAGGAGGTCCAATTCTGGTGGTTTACTGTTGATTCTTGGATGAAAACTACTTTGGTTGATTATTCCCCAGTTTAACTCCTATTTTCTTCTTTTCCTTTGATTTTTTCCCCATTTTTTTAATTGTATTTTAGAGAGGAGGGTTTTTGTAATGTGGACCACACCCGAGACGCGACCCGACGTGAAAGGAGAGACTGACTGACTGAAGAATGGAATGGAATAGAATAACTTTAACCCTCCGTCCAATACCCCAATACCCTTTGCTTCCTTATTCCCCAAATCCCAATATCAGGCTATCCCTCGATTCCTGCTGTAGTAGTATCTCCTATGGCTCTCCACTTAAAGGTAATGCTTGGTTGGTTGGTTGGTTCTGTTGAGGTATGACGAGGCGTAGGAGGGACCGCAACAACTGCCTTAACAATCCAACAATCCGAACTTTAAATTTATTTTATTTTATTCATTTCATTCTTCTAGCTGTTGCTTATGTATCCGCTTAAACCTCACAAATCAGGAATCCAAGTCAGAATTTAGAAATGTACTAATCAGATGACAAAACGGACATGCGGGGAGACCAAGGAGATTCTTTGTTCCCTTTCTCCATCTGATCAGCCATGACATCTGACTCTGATCCTGGATCCCTTTTCCCTTGGCTCGGTTTCCTTTGGCTCAAGGCCCTTTCCGAACCCTCCTTCCAACCCCAACTTAAATAACCTCTGACTCTTCCACATCACCGAACCGACGGACGGACCGACTCATACTCCGTCCACGAAAAGACCTCAAGACCCTTGAAATGTTGAACCTCTTCTGAGTCAGGCTGACTCTCGGAGGGTCCTTCTGAAGTGAGTGGGAAGGAAGGCGAGTCTGGAATAATGGAATTAATATAATGGAAGGATGACAATGGACAAAGATTATAAAGGATGAGTCATGGACAGACGATAAAGGATGATAGGACGGGATATTAGGATCCTAATCCACTACCCAGTACTCGTACACTACCTTTCTCAACGAGAATCGCTTCACGAAAAACATTTTTAGGAAAGAAAAACATGTAATACAAGATTTTGGAACATTTTAAAATGAGAGCCCCTCGTAGTCCAATCCAAGTACCTTCCAATTCCAAATCATCTTATGAGTAACCAGCAGCCTCTTGATTCAAACTGTCCCTCCCTTCTGTCTCCAAAACTTCAAATGTTTGATGAGTGCGTTTGTTAAAAGTGGAGCAGGATTTGGGGGAAAGTGATGAGGATGACCAGGATCTGGAATCTGGATCCTGGGATCTCTGGAGGAGAAATCGAGAGTCTTTGGCGGATTCACTTCTCCCTTCCCATTTCCCAGGATTCTAGAATGAGGATAAAACTAAAAGGCTGACTGACAGAAGAGGAAAGCAGGAGGATGAATTTGGAAAGCGGAAGTGAGGATGATTCTGATTGTTTTGGGATGTTAACTCGTACTTGGGAGTGTTTGAGTCGTTTCGTGTTTTCCATTTCAATTGTGCATTAGGTGCATTAGGTGGATTTAGTGCTTTCAGCTGAGTGGCTGAGTCCGTGGATAACTTGGGCCTATTTATGTCCAATCCCTACAAAGGAGCATTGTCTTTAGGAAATAATAAACTCCTGCTAGGGTTCTTCCTTCCTTCCTTCCTTCTTACTTGAGCCTATTTTTAAACGTTTTATTTTAAAATCCCCCTTGTTTACATTTACAAAAACAGAAGGGAGGGGATAAGGATTGGAATGGAAAAGTTCCATTCCATTTCCTCATCAACTCAAACTTTTCCATCTTTCCGTTTTTTAACTTTTGAACTTGGAAGCAATGGCGGAGGATAGCCTGGTTTTCCCAGGGGGGCTCAGCTAAGGAGGTTAAAGTAAGAAAAGGGTCATGGCAAGTACCCGTTACCTTCTCCATGTAATTACCTCATTAATACCAAGTACGCAAAAGACTTTAAACGAGCTGATGAGGATTTTGATGGGAAATGATGGTTAGGGTAAAGATCCCTGCTTAAACTAAAGTTAGTATTTTTAACACAAATCATTCCTAAATTAAATTAAATTTTTATTTTTCAAAGGAAGGAAATTTGCTGGGATTTTAGTGGGGATAAGCAAGAGTTTGGCGTGGTTAAGAAAAAGGAATCCCACCCGTGCGCCCTCTCTGGAGCTATTGGGACACGGTAGCGCCAAATTCAAATCTAAGCAAAATATCAAAACTCAAAACAATGATAAAAGGAGAGAGAAAAGACAAGGACAAGGACGTTGAGTTAAATTACTGATTTCTGGAAGGATTAGATTAATTTGAGACGAGGATGAACTTCCAGTTGAATCCTGAGCATAGATCGATCACATCTATTTGTGTTGTGGAAGACGTCTCCAAATGTCCACTCGGATATACGCCTGTAAGCTCCAGAATATTCCTGCTCTGCATTATTACTCATTCACCACGACCACAGACAGAACAGCTGACTCATGCATTCTCAATCCTACTTTTACAAGTTTAATTAGTCATTAACATTTGGACTGAGACTGAGACTGAGACTGACACCATACGTTTATTTCTTAGGGCAGCTAGCGGAAGTGCTCATGCATTGTTGTTTCGTTTCCAGATCCTTCGGACACATGACACTGATCAGGATGCAGATTTATGGAAGGATGGTTTCTTTGGGCGGAGGCTAACACGCTACATCTGTGTATCCAAGAGTCAGGGCCGCCCGGAGCATGTCCTGAACTCCCTCCTTATCCTCAATGACAAGGAAATGCCGCCAGACGGATTCTCACTGGCTGCCCAAACAGCTGATACGAGTCAAAAGGCCTTTCAGAAGAAACAACTCTGCTACAAATTGGGACACTACAGGTCAAATCTGGAGTCAATTGTGGAAATTGTGATTTTCAACAAACTGAAAACATCGGGAGGAGTCTATGGGTCAGACAGTGCTAATGGATTCGACATACTCGGGTAGGAGTCTTTCCCTATTCTCAGATTCCAAACTGTTCTCTATTTAAGAATCACTATATTCAAGATTATTTTTGGTTTTTAACAGGGATATCAACGGCATGCATATATGTGTTCGGAAGATTTCAGCTCTTACCAGACTAAATTCACCTGCATTAGGATATGGGTAAGTTGTAAAAAAAAAAAATAGACGGTTGGCTATAGCTGGCAATTTACGAATACCTCAACCAAAACGTACTCTACATGACTTGGGGCAGCCATTTATGTTATGGAAAATCAGTTTCCACGAAAACCGGAGGATTTGGATATTTTCCCCAGCCAGAGTGTAACGGGTCAAGTGGTTGACCTCCACCATTTTGAAAATAAGAGCCAATCAGGACTCTTTTACACTTTCGTTCTCAAAAGCACATTGACAACTATGCGGGTCAACTACTTGATCCGCCAGACTCAGCTATCGGCAGTATTGCCTGTCTACGTAATTTATAGAATGGCTAATTAAGTGGTGTGGCCAATTTTCAAAACAAAAAATTATCATTCGCCTCATTTTGCGTATAAAGGCATGAGAGAACTTTGGGTTTTTTCCTTTCTAAGACACCTCTTAACCCATTCTTTAAATAATACGTAAAGTTAAACGCTTCACCCCGATAGACCTTTAGGGGATACAGATTATGAATTTAAATTCATCTTTCTAGATCATCCTACATTTGAATTATTTTACAGCATGAATATTTTGTATAATTTATAGAATATCTCCCCTGGGGGCAAATGGGGGGCGGAATTCCGTATATCCTGACATGCAACAGTCACTCAAGGATCTGAGTATGAGTAAGCTGCTTTTCTGTTTTCCAATTTTCCTAAACAACACAGCACGAAAATTAGTTGAATTGATCATTGAAATTAGTTGATTTTAAAACTCGAAATTAGAGATTCGAAATTGTCTCGGCTCGCCTTAATCAATGCAAATGAAAATCTAAGAATCGTTTTTGCGTTTCCTGTTGTAGCTTCTACAGGAAGTGGAACCGGAATAGGCGGATACTCCTCGACCCCGACATCCCCATTACAAATGTACAACAGTCCAACTCCCGGAGCTTATGAGTACACTTCTCCCCAGCACCAACAGCATCATCCCCCGCTCAAGCACCAGCAGAGCAGTACGTTGGGTCAGTGGTCAGACATAGCAGGGGTTCCTTTCGTGCTCCATGAAGACCTCCAGTCTTCCATCAAAAATCCGACACTGGTAATTCCCTTTATTAATTCAATCTAAATTCTACGCCTAATATCGAAATATTCCTCAATTAATCCTTGTCCTTATCTCTTTTTTTTTTGTGTTTGTGCGTTTGTAGTCTGTGAGTCGATTTAAGCCAATGCTAAATATCAAGAGTGAGACTGACATTGCCAATGAAGTAAACTCAAATTCAAATTAATGCATTATTTCATTACAAGTTGAAGTGAAGAAGAGTGACTAATTTAATTTATTCAATTCCAGTATGCCTATGATTTCATGACGGAACGGAGCATTCTAATTACCAACGGTTGCTGATGAAGAGGACGGAACATCCTCTGCTGGTTACACCTCACCTCTCCACACCTGACTTGTGGTGACTTGTCTCAATCACTTTCTCACCAAAAGTGTCCCCACTTCTGTCTGTTGCAGCCAATCCGTTGGGTTTGCATATTTTATGCCTGCTGATTAGATCATAAGTTGATTACTGGTAGGGCAGACTCGAATCGAGTCGAGTACACACCAATTCCACAATTAATTCTGAAATCCCTTGATTTCTTACCATCAATGCAATTTAATTTAATTTAATTGATGATTTGTATTTACGCGAATAAAGCCAAATCTCCACTCCACTATTCCTTCCGTTGAATTCGGTTTTTAATTTTAACCAAGACATGCCATAGCGGGTCAAAGGTCAAAGGTCAGAGACTTGAGAATTGGGTGGAGCTGAGACGACTCAACAAGGAAGCTGGGAATTTCAAATGTCGACAAGCGGCCACGCAAAGAAAAAGAGGAAGGAAAAGGAGAAACCGACGACTCACCGTCCGCACCAATGCATTTTATTTTCTTGATTTAATTTTAACTTTAATTATTTTATCAGTTTTAATTTGTCACTTTTTAGCAAAGGAGTTGAATGAGCCAAATCTTAAATATTACTCTCCAGAATAACCTTTCAATGAAATAACGACAATAACGTTGAAGTTTCTTCTTCATTTTACTTTCTTTTCCGGATTCCTCGACCTTACCTTCCTCTGCTCGCTGGACGACTGGACTACACCATACACTGACAGCTTCCCCTCCTCTTGACATTCGGTCACTAGCCTTTAAAACCCTCTTCCGTAGATTAAAAATGGGTAAGTTTCTTTCCTATGATGCTTTGCTTATTGAAGTATAAATGTGCTCTGATTTAGGGAATCATTAAGACAGAGGTTATGCAAACAGTGCAGGGGCTGGGGGAAAATGCATATGTGCTTATGTCATGTCACGTCCGGTGGTGTCCGGAATTGAATACGTTAAGATGCTTGTGCCGGTTCAGGAGTGGCTTAGTAATAGTTGGACACGTTAGTAGTTGAGTCTGTTGTGTACAAGCTTCCTATTATAGTTATGAAATCGGAAAAGGGACAAGTAGGAAATGGGCCTGTTTGGTGTTTCCCGTGGAGTGTTCTAATTTCTGATAAATCTGCTTTGATTCCAGCAGCTCAAGCACAGTCAGCTTCATCCTCAGGTTCACCCCGGAAGAAGTTTTTTGAAGATTTGACAGAAAAGAAGGATGGGGGGATGATGAGGTCTTACCCAAACATCCGTTTGAACGAAACTGTGTCAGATTTCGACCGGAGAGTGCTAAAACTGCGTGTTAGTATTGCCGAAGCCCGGGATCTCTTATCCAAGTCAACACCCAACTTGGCGGTGCGCAGTTCCATGCCGATCGATCCTACTAGTTTGAGTCTTGGGCCTGCTGCTGGACCCCTCCCTCCTCCTGGAGCATTCCAAGTTGATTTGAAGGAGAAGACGGGAAATCGGAGCATCGGGACTAGTACGGACCCTTGCCTCGTGATCCCCTACCCTGCTTTCTCCGCACTCCAACTCCCTCCTGCATGGATCAAATTCCTGAGTCCGAGTCCCACTTTCCCTCACGCCAAGCCAGGAACGGATAAGGCAAAGGAGAGAGAGGAATGGAGTGAAAGAGTCGGGAGGGCTCAGGACTACTACCGTCGAACCCCCTCCGCACCTTCACCACTCACTTTCTCTAAAGTACTCCAGTCAGAACTAGACCTAGACACTTCAGGTAGACTCCTTTCTCTGCTCCTATTCCTATTCTACCTACCAAGTAAAATTACATTTGGCCAGTTTTAGTTTGAGTACTACTAACATGGTGGCTTGATTCCTGTCTAGACTCGAGCAACGACAACGATTTCTCAGACGACGGAGAGGGAGTGGACGGAGATGATGAGGACGAGGCTACTTGTTGTGGTGATGGGGAGAAGTTTGAGGTCGTCTCTTGGACATCCTCACTGAGCCTTGGTCGGGCTGAGTCTGATTCCCCTTTGACCGCTTACTCCTCTACTTCCACCCTTGGGTTGGGGACTGCTCCCAATGCCCCGCTCCTCCTCACTTTCCCTTCATTCAAGACTCGGAGCATGCTGAACTTGGGACTGGGAGAGAGGCTCCCTGCCCATCCCCACCCGCTCACCAATGCGACCACACACAACGAAGATAGGGCAAGGTCAATGGAGATCCTCCTACAGGACTCTCAAGGTTCCACCAAGCAGGCTCATCTCAGGGTAACCAACTTTATCCTTTTACTTCCCTCCTACTTACATTTTCACCTGGCCATACTTTTGTCAGGAGTTTCTTTTGTCCTCTACCTGTCTGACGTCGGACAACTTTTCTGAATGGATGGGATTGGGTGATTGGGAAGGGATTCGGCGGATGATGGAAAAAATCCACTCATTTTTATTTGATTGTTTTTGTTAATGGGGGAAATGATTCGGATGAGTTGTTGTTGCATGTTCGGGATGTTTCCTAATTCTTTTTTATGATTCTCTCCTTCTCATAGTCCACTAGGCTCGTTTTTTCCCTTTTTTTGCATAGTGTAATTTTATCCTTTTTGATTGTGGATTGTGGAAGGGGAGGAGAGGATTCCTTGGCTTGTCCATTCTTTAATGAACTTGTACCATTTCCATTGTCTACTCTTGTCCGTGAGTCCTGATTGGCTCTTTTGATTCCCTGAAAATGGGAACCAAAAGGCAAGTTGGAGATTTGGATTTGGTTTGGTGGGAACTGGAGATGAAATTCCGACATGGTTCAATTCCGTTGAGTGTTAACGAGGCAGTCAACAGTGGACGGGTGAACTGAAGCCCAAGTACGGACGAGAGACGGCAAGGAACCGCTTATGTCTTTCACTTGGTGAACAATCATCTCTTTCAACAAGTAGGATCTCTTTTTAATCAGAAAATTAATAATTTCGGCTTCACTTTTATCGGGGATTGATTTGGGTTGAGGATTCTATAATGCGAGTGCGAGTGTGTAATGTGAGTGCGGGCGTGGGATTTCCTCCATGATCTTCTATAATCACTTGCTCACTCTTCCCGTGAGTGGGTTTGAGTAAATTTGGGGGACGCTAGCCAAGAGGGATTCAATTACTCTCCTACTATAAACCAATCCAAATAGAAATACAAGTGAATTGGTCTTCTTATTTTCATTTTCACTTTCCACTGAGATGAGATTGATTGATTTTTGTTTCTCTTTCCGTTCCTCTCCTAGGCTCCTGAGAATGCTTTGATGTTGAAGCAGCAGGAGAATCGCCAAATGTCTGAACATGAGCTCCGGATTCAAAAGTCCCTTACTAAATTGGATGTTCCTGACTGGTACCGGAAGTATGGCGGAGGGCCGTCGGGGAATGGAGCCTCACCGGCAACTCCCGGGAGAAGGGAATTTGGGAGGAGAGGCCTTGCAGGCGGCTGGTCAGGACTTTCCTCATCTAAAACATCCTTCCTCACAAGTCTCCAGTCCACTGGCAGATACTCAGGTAATTGACAATCTCTCATTCCTCCACAGTTTCCTGGTTTGTCTGAGTGAGTCTCTTCAGAGAAATGTTTGAATTTCCCATCCGGGTTGATTTCTTCAATGTCAAGCAGGGAATGGGCGGGAACTTTGAGTTTTAATGGCGGTCCTCCTCTCATTGCATCCTCTATACCCATTTATTTGTACATTCCTCTGAAATTATTAGTTTTTTGAGTGGAATGTCAGAGTGGTTTCTGCGGTGAGGAGGAAACCTGATGCGTTTCTGCGGTGAAACAATTTAACTTCCTTCGTGTGTATCGTGTTCGTGTTTCTCCTTTGCGTTTGTGGTTCTCCCCTTGCCCGTGCAAAAAGGATTCTAAGCTGAGGGCAGGGTGGGATGGACCTTAGGTTCTAATAATGTGGGTCTCCTATTCACTTCTCTCCTGGAATCACTTTCTCTGACTAACTCTTCAATAATTATGGGAACTGACAAGGAGAGTGAGAGTGAGGATGAGAAGGGATGAGTCAAGAGGGAAGTGACATAATACAAAAAGTCATGATAAGGAGGGAAGGGAAGAAAAGGAAGGAGATCAGGAGCGTGTGTGGATG
>Ga0194135_10002956_pt1 | contig 10380 bp, 4 predicted proteins | sample LitLau_LLRF_2013_FD_134024 | JGI IMG/M metagenome (GOLD analysis project Ga0194135, IMG submission 134024) | Freshwater sediment microbial communities in response to fracking from North America - Little Laurel Run_MetaG_LLRF_2013 (version 2) | ecosystem: Environmental > Aquatic > Freshwater >... | reverse complement strand
ATGGCGAATATATACAATACAACTCAACTGTATAAACTATAGAGAAGGTGTCACAATTCACTGGCAACTGTAAATGAGCCCATTGCGTGTTTACCTAATTAGTGTATATGACACTTAATGCTCCAGGCTGTGCGAGTGAAATAACCTCTGACCTGTGAGAAGTCGTGCATAATAAAAATAAGAACTCTGGTGAGAGAGAGAGAAAGACTTGAAGTTTAGAGAGGAACGAGTGGGCCATTAATCTTGATTTAAGGAGAGAGAGAGGAAATCATGTTTGAGGATTGAAATATCGGAACATGAAGACCGATTAGTAATCGCAGCATGACTCTCTTCTCTCCTCATCAAAAGAGATGCTCTGTGGTGTGCACAGCATTTTGGTTCTCTCAGATGAAATGCTCTTTCGTTCGGTCCAATTACATCCTCCCAGTACACCATCATTATCCATTATCACTAATTTTTATTTATGTCCTTCCTTCTTCTCTCTCTCTCTCTGCACACACACATTTTAAAGTTACAAGTATAATATGTAGAGAAAGGAGGAGGTGGCATAACACACACAAGCACAACTGTGAGCAGGAGTTAATTTATGTAAATGGACGAAGGTAATTCATGAATAAAAGAGATGGAAATTCGAGTTGATTAACGGATACAACCACCACCACCACTTTAATTTACACTTTCTACAATTCCTCTCTCTCTCTCTCTCTCTCTCTCACAACATCGCCATCATTTGCTATGGATCTCGTCTTGGATAATTGATATAGAAGAGTGACACAATGGGCCTTCCTACCACCACCTCCTATAACTTATTCATAGTCTTGCCTTCCACACTCCATATACACTATGCAATATGTATAGAGTCCAAAATACACGTATACAAAACTGATACTATCATTTACTAATATCTTTTATATACACTTTTGTTAGTATCGTTCAAATCAATAAATGGACACGCGAATAATAAACCACTTTCGATTCTTTTGCATGTCCACCACCACCACCATCCATCCATCCATCCATATTACTCTCTCATTATTCTCTCGTTTGTTGCTCACGACTAATAATAATATTCCTTCTCAGTTAAAGTAAACACATATAGTATAGGTATATCTATGTCCTATAATTTGAAAAGCCATTTTTTCCTTTTTACATCTTAATGCCACCTCCTTTTCATATCCAATCTCTCGCCGACAACAAAAGATTTAATTTGGTTAATCATCCACTATAACAAATAGGCAAAGCCAAAATATAAAAAGTCCAATTACAAATTGCTCTCGTCAAATTGTCTTTACTGCCAAGAATAAGATGAAAATTACACAGTGAGACTACGCCAAGCAGTGATTTGCAGACTTTAAACGATTTCTATTTGAATATTTAATTAGCTGTAGTAATTCTTCGACACAGGATGCCTGTTAGACAGTGAACATTGACTTTGTAATCATATTCTAATATTCTTTGTATTTTGTACTATTTGTATGTGTGTTTGTATCTGCGTGTGTATGTGTAGGTGTGTGCATGTATCATTTACATATTCATGAGAGTTGCACTTGTGAAAGGAATAATTGGTAGAGATGAATGGTGAGTGCCAAAATATTTAGAATAGAGATTGAAATAGTTACACGGTAGGTGTTCAGGTACATGGTTAGATTTGAAGAGAATAAATAATGTGATGCTGACAAGTAAATTAAAATGAGTATTGACATCTCTAGAGAGCACCTACTGACACGTGGTGTGACTGTGTGAGAGAATGAAGATCAATTCACAAATCAAATAGGAGAACAACACCCTCATTGTTGTTGCGTAAAAACACAGAGAGAGGATCAATAAAATCGAGGATCTCTCTCTCTAATCATAATTCGGAGTGTAGCGACTTCTTCTTCTTCTTCTAATCCATGAGAGGAATATTTATAAAGAAGACACGATCAATTGTTGAGAAGAGATGCCCATGGGGCTCTCAAGTAGTTTTAAAGAGTCAGCCCAACCCATCGAGCTTAGTTGGTCCGTCTAATGGAAATTTATGCGAGGCTAATTGCTATGCAATTCATGAGAATGGGTTTGCGGGCAGGGCGTGTAAAAACTTTTTTATCGTCAAATAGCCCTTCTCTACTCTTTTGTGTGTCTACATAAGTTACCTGTCTTTACTCATTTTGCTCCTCTTTTTGATGTACATGCTTAACCAACTATTAGTCCGAACAAAAAACACACAATGCTCTAATCATATTTTATTTCTCTTCAATTATCTCCATCTTCTTTGAAAGACTCGCCAGAGGTATTTTAATTCATTCAATATCATTGTTGTACGCTTTCGTGTTTTTATTGCCTCACACAACACTACACTATGATGATGAGACTGCGTGTAAAATGGGTGGTGGAATTAAAAAGACGGACGAATTTTTATGCTTTAATTTTGTGTCTAGGAAAAAAAGCTAAAAGCCAGTAGTTTAGGGTTTACAGATCAAATTCCTTTTTGGAATGGAATCCGAATCTCATCTGTTTGTGTGCTTCTTTAACAAAGATTCGTGTCTCGATGACGCTGACACTCCTCCTGAGCTTCGTTACACTCCCGCACCTCCTTCATCTTATCTCACTCCTTGTCTCTCAGTCAGTTTATGTACATTCCAGGGTTATCAGCACAAGACAGCATTCCACACAACAAAACAGCAGAGAGGAACAACAATGCCCACAGAACACAGAAGAAGAGTCGAGATGCTTTTTCTTATTCCTATCCATCCATCTCTCTTTTTGTGAACTCCAACTGCGTGACTAATTCTCACATCACTATCATTTTGCAACTACTGCAATCGTCTCTAATCTCCCTAACTCGCTTACTTACACAACACACAACAACACAGTCTCCAACTTTTTCCAACTTATCCTTTTACAAATTTGACTCTTGATACTCGTTGAGAGGTCGGGAATGGTGGTGGTAACTTTTTATCTTTATCTATGCCAAGTCACAAGTTTAATCTCTGTGAAGCCTCCTTCATCTTGTACTACTATATACTCTCGATCTTCTCCTCGTGTGGAGGAAGGGATGCCAACATGAGAAAAAAATTATAAAATTATTACGTCTGTCTCCATTACTTCTCACTTAATCCTCTTAACTGTACAAATAATCCTGTGACATTTTCAAAGCATCTCAGACACTTTGCTTAATCCAATAAATAAATCCGGCTAACGAGTTACAAATCTAATGCGACACGATTTTAAAGAAACTCTAAAAGAAAAATGTTCTCATCGTTGCTTATCGCATTGATGATGATGATAGTAATAATGCGAGGTCTAGATACTTTCGACAAATTCAGTTTGTGGATCATTGGCTTCACTTCTAAATCCACATGCGTGCATAGTTTTCCTCTGTAATGAGATGAAATCCCGTTTAACCAGCCGCTCATAAACAACATCCACACTTCATTGACTCCTTTCAGAATAAATTCACTTCGCGAGACAAAATATCTTGGCAAGGAGTCTATATATTTTAATGAACATTTTAAATTATTGCATAAAGAGTTCTCGGAATGTCAGTGAGTTAAATAAAAATCTCTTTAGTCGAATTATTTGATCCTTTTGTATACGTAACGTACGTAATAAGATGTAGCAATATAATGTGTGTATAGTGTGCAATGCATATATATACCACCTACTCATCACAAGTAGCTTAAAAGCAGATGCTGAGCAACAACATGAGAGCCTGAAGTTTGTGTCATGTAGACTTCATTTCCCATTGTCTATTGTGTACTTACTGCTCGAAAGAGGGATGGTACATGAAGATACGAGTGTGTTTGCAAAAACACATGTTTTAATTTGTTGAAGTCGACTATGACGCGATGATGAGACGATCCCACTTATTTCCATAATGGTGTAAAGGCAGACAAAGTTAATTTGTATGACATTACAAAGCCGGAGGCAGCTTAGGCATAATAACCACCACCACCACCACCTTTGCCAACATCACCTCAGTCAGACTCACAAAAAGTTTCTTTCGTGTATTGTGGGTTTTACAGATTTACTTTAATTATAATAATATTTCATGACCTTAACTTGCTGAAAGCTCACTAAATTCTTTTGTCCTGTTAGACTAACTTGCGGTTTCACATTTTTATGACTAGCTATGAAATTAAAGATTGCCTTGCACCCAACCAACGCAGATCAATCTTGACATAAGAAGATAAGCTATTTGTCCTAATCTAATCGTACACTAGATGTGTGAGAAGTATATAAGCAAAGACTGTTTGTACAAGAACAACTTATTTCTTAAAAGATTTATCGCTTTTTCATTCAACTATATACACAAACATACAATATATATATTTTCCTGTGTGCTCTCTCAGTGCTCGCTGTAAAGGTGAATAGAGTTAACATTTTCTAACAAAGTTTTGACAAGTAATTTCTTTTTAAAAGTCCAACCTTCCAGATGGCTTTTATATTATGATTAAATTAATGATCCATAATTGGCTCTGCAGTAATAATATTTCTCTTGTAAGTTTGCAAAGACTCGGGCGTAATTAAATTCTCAGCAAGATGTAAAATTGAACACGAAAGATATATACACATTAATGCACATATATATTTATATGGAGGGAGGCTAATTTAATGTCCAACAAGTACACGAAGTGTAGAGTCTTTAGTGATGGTGGTGGGCGATAATTCCACGGCTATTAAATGTAGATTGATATTTAAAATGAAACATTGAAGGTAAAAAGTTGTAAAAAGAAGTCGTAAAAGAGCGTGTCATAAAAATGTGCAGTACACATTCTCCCATTGAATTGCCCCATAAAGAAGGCCTTGAGAGAGATGAAAGACCATTCGTATTTATTGTTTTAGGAGAAGCCAGTAGCACAGCTATAAGCTTTAGAGAAGCTTATATAGTTGAGGTGGGTTTAATGAGCTAATTTCATGAGAACAGCGATAAGATGCTTATCTCTAGCAAGTTAAGAATCGTGTTATCGCAACACTTCTCTTTTCTCGTTCAGCCTAAAACCCCCGTCATTTCCAGATGCTAACGTGTTTTTTGAAAAACACAGAAGGAAGCAATAAAACCGAGATTTCCTTTCCTCTCAGAATAAAAGCACAATTCTCACCGTTCTTCAAAGTCATATATTATTTCTATTTTAACGCGTATCTTCCATCTCAATTATTATGTTTGTAATGATGATGGCCCCAAATAAATTACACTTTACTCACAGCAAGCACTAGAGTGAAACACTCGTTAAAAGAAAAGTGATGATGGATTATTAAACTAATTTCATGGTAAGCAAAGGATTATATCGATAAATAATAAATTGCTTTTGCAATGAATGGCTGTATTATTATTGAGACGAAGACCATAATGACATTTGGCCTTAACAGTCTGTACCCTTTGACATCACCCCATTTAGTAGTTTAGTATTCAGCATCATAGTTGTCATCCATAATTTTAACGATATTTCCACTTTTATGACGAGCAACATTCATACAATAAATAATAATGCATAACATCTCTTATTCCCATTTATTCACGCTATGGTTTTCAAAAGTAATTTATTTCTAACAACGCTGATGCTCAAATTCAGTGGAGAATGACTTCATTCAATCTTTTTATGGACATACTTATGCTTACATCAAGTCAGCGAATTCATCTTGTTTAGATGTTTTGTCACGTTCAACCCTACCAACTTGTTCTTTGACTAAATGATCCATTTATTCACAAGTGGCGTCAGTTAAGTGTCAAAGGTCGGGGGAAACTGTATACGGAGAGAGAGAGAACTCAAAGTACTTCATCTCATTCATTCATCACTTTTGAGTATTATTTGTTTTAGACTTTACACTCAATGACAAGAGCAACAGATTAACAAGACCCATTTAATTTGCAAATAACTTAATTTATTACTCCGAGCAAACCACTATATACTCCATATAAAGAACGTAGTTAATTAAAAACTCTCCTTGTAATTTGCACTGATCAACTTTTATTTCACGGCTGGGTGAGTTGCATACAGAATGTTGAATATAATAAAAGTAATTGAATCCTGTCGGATTTCATGAAGCGAAGAAAAACCGGATGCCTGCCTAAATAACAAATCGCTCTAGTTTTATCATTAAAATTGATCTACTACTATTAAACTGCCATATGTAAGTGCCAGTACAACTGTACTACATATTACATAACATTATCATCTTTATACTACTCCTCCGTTATTCGTACACAATTACACACTATCATTTATTATACTCTCCCCTTCACCAAAACTTTTTCTTTCCTTTTCTCTCGTGCATAAAAATTAGTTAAGTAATTGTTCGCGTTTTTTATTTACACGCAGAAAGTGGTTTGTAAACTATTTTCATACTCTCTTTGTTTTCCTTTTATATAAAAGTAACTTCTTAATGAAATATATAGAAGAAGGTGCTGTATAAATAGAACTCACTTGTGATACTGGGCTTGGAGAAAGTTAAACTCTTCCTTGATTCTGTCGCATGACTCTCCCACAGTCAACTTAAACGGTTGACCTGGTTGTTGTGGACCCTTTGAAAAGAAGAAGAAGAAAAAGTTCGATCATTATTATTATTACCACTACTCCATACTCCATACCATACCAAAGCAGAAACGTAGGGAAAAGGAGATTATTTCTGCTTCGGAAAGTTTCCTCTTAAAGTGACATAATTAACATTTTTAGGTTCGAATGGACGACGACGAGGAGACGCATATATAGTAAATTAGACTTTAGTTGGGTGGAGAAAGGAAGCCGAGGAAATGAAGTGCCGTCGTGAAGAAAGGAAGTTTTAGAGTTTTGTGAGTTCTCTCGAGGGAAGAGAGAAAGTCACAAAAATTAGAGGGGAATTAAGTGAGAAAAAGGAGAAATTGACTGGTGACATTTCTTGCCTTCATTACGAATTCCGTGGAGAAGAGATTCGATTGAATTGTGTGGAATGAAAGAAAGTGGTATAGTATACATACATACTACGTACTCACATAAACTACTACTACACACACTCACTCTCTCCATCTCCCATACATGTATAATCTCTTATACAAAAAATACACTTGAGTGAGTGAGAGAAGAACACGAAGAGGAAATGGGAAGAGAGGAAAAAGTTCAAAAAATTTTCTATATGGAAATGACGTCTTGTCATCAGACAAGAAGACTTGAATTCTAAATGAGGAGAGAGTTTTATTCTTTTGAGAGAGAGAGTGAAAGTCTGTAAGGGTTTATTATTAGTGAGAAGACGCATGGTAATGACTGAAAAGGAAGACTTACAGGATGCCTGGCAGCGGCCGCTGCTACAGCTGCCGCATTCATCCCTCCGGGGAACATTATTTGATGTCACACTCGGCACATCGCAGCACTCTCCAGTGCCAAGAGATTTGTTACAGGTTCGATCCTCCCACACGTCGTCGTCTCTATAATATTGCTTTCTCTCTTTCACCAGATTTGGTTTTTTCTCTATAGATGAATTATGTAGAGGTAATAGGAGCTGTGATGATGAACTCTTTCAGTCAAACAAGATGAGGTAATTCACTAAATATATTCTCTTTAGTTTTATAGTAGTAGCTCTTTAAGTACGGGGGGATGATTCTTTTGGCCTTTGACCGAGTTTTATCTCACCACCACTTTTAACTTGTCTGGGAATGAGGGATAGTTCGTAGAAATGATACAGAGGAATCCCGCGTGTCCTCGTGAATTATATCGCGGAGAATCGACGAAACTAAGTGGTCAAAGTATTAGACGACGAGAGAGAGAGAGAGATTGTGCATTTCCTTTTGAAACTGAGTTGTGGTGTGGAGTGTTGTGGGTGACCACAACAGAGCTCTGAAGGGTATTATTATGTGGTTCGTGAAACATGAAAGGTATTTGCGTTGAGTGACAGAGATGACCACGAAACCACCGTCAGTCAGAGGACTTGGATCTCATGAGCTAGAAGCTCTCTAACTCTCTCAGAGTACTACACGATAAGCAAATCCAAAGGCAAGGTCTGTCTTTCTAGAATTTCGTACCAGGCAGACCCGGTGGTGTGGTGTGGTTCCTACTCTTACGAATAAACTCCGTCAGAAAAGGAGGAATTGACGACGACAACTAGGAACAATAGCCCACTTGATAATCATTAGAAGAAATGTACTTGGCTTTTGCGGTGATGATGGAGAGAGGAGACTTGCACGTCTACAAGTGGCTGTGCTGTGTATGTATGTATGTGTAAGGACCACAAAATAATACACAACCACCACTACCAATACGAACAACCACTCTACCACTTCTTGTCAAAATTATATCCAACTTTTCGAGAGCTGCGAATGTAAAAGTGCTTTCCCATTCAGATGAGTCTCTTCTCTCCCTTGTTATTATTTTATTATTATTCGACTGACTATATCATGTAAGACTGAAGTACATAGCATAGCAGAGGGTGATTGGTCTTCTTGTTCACAACCGCTGTTACCCTCAACACTAATAATAATAATCATTCACACACACAAAACCTTTTATTTGCTAATGCTCACAGCACTTCCACAATTGCACACACAGCCCGTGTCATATCATCATCGTCATCACGTACTTTCCTCCGTTTAAGTATACACTGTGAGTGTTACAGTGAGATCCAGGCGAAGAAGAAGAGCTCAAGAGAAAGTCACACTCCCGGAGAACTCACAAATAATACGCGAAAGTGGAGGTTCGAGTACTTTTTTTGCAACTTTCCACAGAGTTGCTTGCACAATATTCTTTTTTGACTTTTCCACTGATGATGACCCTATTACTTTCGAAAGAGGAGAATATAACGACCGTCTGCTTTCCACATGAGAGACACTTTATATAATATTCGCTTCTGTCTGATGATTTCTCCTCCTGGACAACCGTGTGATATACTATACTTTTTCGCAGATTGTCGAGATGACTATTATACAAGTAATAAGAAACGAGGTGTCTGCAGTCTGCACTCGTATGAACTAACACACACTCACGTTATGACATGTGTTGTTACTTCCGCGTGTCGATTAGACTTTCTCCGAAAAAACCTGCAAGAGAAAGGAGTTTTGAAAGACAATTCAATTTTGATTTGGGAAACGGTTTATTGCTTTAGTGGAGGAAGAAAGGTGTGTTTTATGAATTGAGAGAGGATTGTAAATTGAATAGGATTATATGGAGAATGAAGGAGAGAGAGACAACGTGACAAATGTCCTTCATTCTAATTTGCACTTCACGGGTAGACTACTTTTTCGTCAAGCCTCATTGCTTTCCTTCTCACACTCATTCAGTGTCACGAAGCAGAAAAAAAAGTTAAGGAAAGCCATAGCGAACCAAGTAAACCACTGTACAAGAATGAAACCATCGTGAATCATGACTTGCTTGGAGAAGAAAAAAACTGCATTACATAAACTTCTTGTGTGTGTGTGTAAGTATAAAAGTATATTATGTGCTGTGTGTATATAGTTCTTATGGACCAGAGACCAAAATGAAGTTGAAGGTCTTCACATTTGTACACGATGGTGAACGGATGTAACCATTTATTGGAATAATGCGAGAGAACTAAACTCACACTAACTCAAATACATGTGTGTGTCTATCTACTTATGTATATCTTGTATGAACTATTTATGTGATAGACAGCTCAAATGCTTTTTTGTTTACACTCTTTTCCCATCATTATTCGAGTTAACTTGTTTGTTAAAGACCCGACTTGTTAACCAACTCAGAAATGTGATGATGCGCGCGATGTAAAATGTCACTTAAGATATAACTTTAATATGTATAGGCACTGTAATATGGTAAGAGAAATGCAGGGGGATGCGATGGTTTTTTGTCAGTGACAGTGACAACAACAATAATTAGGGAAGAAGTTGCAGGATATCCTAATCTGGGAGAGTGATGCAAGTTAAATGAATTCAGAGAGAAGAGTGTATTACGGAAAGAGAGCAGCAGACTCGTCTCATCTGTATTTGTGTGTATTGTGCATTATTATCTCTAAAAGTGGATGAGTGGGCAGAAGAGATGCATCTGACTGATGTGATAGTGAATGCATACAGATAGATCTACTTGTATTATTATTAGAGTCTCCTCTTGTTGAGCAACCAGGGATGTTTCAATTAAAGCAATCACGAGTGAGTAGCAAGAGCAATTTCATGCTCCATGATTTGTTAATTACATTAATATTTACAGCTTCTCTCTCTCGCTACCAAAGTGGTCCTAAACCGAATACAAATGTACACCACCGTCACTTTAATGCCTAGTATGGCTTCACACACACACTGGCTCTTTGAGTAGGATTTCGGATTTCTGGAATTATGATGATTGATGATGCCAGGGGAATTATCTACGAAACCTCGACGCGTGAGTGAATACGGATGACTGCTTTTTTGGGGTTATTAATAGTTCTCAGATTCTAATTCAAATTTTAGAATAGATTAATGCAGTT
>Ga0194135_10002955_pt1 | contig 10381 bp, 11 predicted proteins | sample LitLau_LLRF_2013_FD_134024 | JGI IMG/M metagenome (GOLD analysis project Ga0194135, IMG submission 134024) | Freshwater sediment microbial communities in response to fracking from North America - Little Laurel Run_MetaG_LLRF_2013 (version 2) | ecosystem: Environmental > Aquatic > Freshwater >... | reverse complement strand
TATAAACTAACAACACATGGACACATTTCATTTCGTCCACTTTCTCTCTCTCTCTCTTTACGAAACACTCCTTCCGTGAGTGTCCATCAAACTCAATAATATCAAACTCGTATTATGTATTATTCCCTTTGATTCCTGAATTACAAATATATACCCATGTATCTATATATATATCTATATCTCTCTCATAACTTTCCTTCCGCAATAATTCTTTTCAAACTTCTCCCTTCCTTTCACATATACACACAGAGAGAAGAGTTTATCACAAACTGTTCCTTATACATCTTTCATCATCATATTCTCAACAATAAAAGCTAGACACACACACACACACACATAACAAGAAGAAGGGGAGAGTTATTCGTTCGTACAAGGGAAATGGGATGATTTACACACACACACACACACACAAGACGCTTACAGGCATACAATACACCAATATTAAATAATACAGAATCTGGTGATATACACGTAAGGAGTAAGTTATAAAGAAGCGTGTTATAAAGAAGCGTGTTAGGTGTTGGTTTGGCGTTTATGGGAAAGGCTCCTTGACTGATATTGAACCTGTTCTATATTTTGCAGCGTTGGTTGGTGCATTTTGACAGCGCACGGGATGGAATCGCTGAGGAAGCGTTTGGGTCGCCGAGTCCTCGTCCTATCCCTTTGCCTTATGCTAATGAGCTTCAGTCTCAAAACATGGGATCGAAATCACGTGTGGAAATCACGAGCCAATCTCTTCGAGTAAGTTCCTCATCTCCTTTTACTAACACTTTCACCATTCCCTATATATTATATACACACAAGAAGATGATACAAAGAATGAATCTCGTGAGTGAGCTGTTATTCCTTCTATTTATTCCCCCTTGAACGTGAATTCCAAATCTTGTCAACTTTCAATGCAAATAAACTTTGGATTATCTCCTTACAAAGGATTTTTACTACTCTCTCGTCCCCTTCGCCTTCTTCTTTAAACTTCTTTCCCGATCTCTTTCCCGTCTCTTGACACTGATGACGACGACGACGACGACGACGACGAGGAACCCCAGCCAACAACGTCCACCTTACAACACATAACAAACACACTCTCAAAGTCACAAGCTATCACCCATTCTTCTATTCTTTTGTGTATCACCACCACCTAAAAAAATCTCAAATCCTTTCCATACAATTCTTTCAAAACCCCGAGAACCCTATTTCTACCATTTCCCATCACTCACACATTTAATATCAGTTAGATAAATATATTCCCCTCTTTTACCTTCAATAACAAACGACGTTCACCTACGTTTAATAAGCAGTCTTTCCTGCGTGTGTGTGTGTGTGTGTGTGTCTGCCATGCAATCAGTCCAAATTAATAATTGGGCCCTCATCATCACGTCACTTCACTCAAACTGCCCGTGCAAACACACACACACCCTCTAAATCTTATCTATAACCTCTAAATAACTCCCTTTCAATCACATTCATTACTTTAATTACTTTTCACACCAAATTAGCCCATTTTTCCTCATCTTCCTTTTACCTGAAATCTACCTCAGTAAATTTGTGAGCAAAATTAAATTCTCCCAGTCAAAACAAACAGTTCTCTCTCTCTAAATATATTGATACTTTCTCTATACAAAGAGAAAGTTAGCTACCTTATTTCCTCTTTCTATTATTACTATTCGTTACATAAATGCCCATTCGTCCATCGTGTACTCACAAGACCCAGCCTGTATCGTTGTTGTCGTCCCTGTCCATGCTCACTATAGTATCAAGTGCTATGAAGTAACTCGCGCAAAGAAACATTGAATAAAAGGTTTTAATAATGAAAGCAGCCCTTCTTCGTTAGTATTGCAGTCGTAGTAGCTCAGCTAGCCCGTTCTTTTCACTCCCATTCTTCTCTCGACTAACAAAAGCCTTAACACTTGACATAAAATATTTGTTTTCAATTTGTGTTTCTTCCTCCCCACCACCATCCATATATGTACAGAGTGTAGCGAAGAAGAAAGTTGACAATTCACTCGTTAAATAATAATCACTCGCTCATATCTTCACTTCAGCCAGCAGAGCTTCTGCTCCACAGCCTGCCATATAATAAATTCCCTCTTGGTTTAATCAATCCTAAAGAAAGCTAAATTATTCACTTAACACTCGCATAAGCGTCGTCGTCCACTGTCCTCCCGCTAAACTGCTGGGGAGGGGGAGGCCAACCATTGTACAGACATTGTACAAGTACAAACCTCCTCTTTGTGTCACAGGAAATGCGTGCCACCTTTCCTTTCATTACACACACACTGACCATCCATTGCATTTTTAAACTTTCTCCTATCCATGTCCATACACTCTCACGCAATCGTCCACAAGAGTAATTAATTGTATGGTGATTCCAGACCTTACCTTCCTTGTATAAGGGAAGGTCTGAAATAGCTATCTCCAGGTAAAAGCCAAGCAAAAAGCTCCGGAATTTAGGAGCCCTACTTTCTTTCGCGTGAACATTTTGTGATGTGCAATTCAGGTCAAACTTTGCTGATCAATTATTTCTCATGGCACCGATGAAACCTCCACTAATGAAATTTTCAACTCCTCTCCTTCTTCTGCCTCTCCGCTCTCGAGAACAACCTGCGAACTCTCTTGATTGGTTTCCACTTAAAACCTTCATCGACCCGAAAGTCGCCGTCTTCCTTATATTCCTATATATACGACCACACACACATGGATACTTAATGATGTGAGGAAGTGTAACGGAAAGAAAGCACACACACACGTTTTTACTCCTTTAGCCACAAAAACATATTCCCACAACGCAACCAACCGCGTCCCCACTCTCTCTCTTACACTTAAATGTCTTTCCAAGGATTATTGTTTAATAGTTTAGTGATTGCTCCTGCTCCCGTTTAGTAATAAGAGAGACCAATGCTTAGTAGCTCCATACCACATACTTTATACTTCATACTTTATTATCGGATTAATCAATTCCACACACAAAAATACCTTTCCCTTTTATAGATAAAGCTAGAAATTCTTTCCCTTTATCACAAGACCAGGTAGTATATATGCCCTATAAATAGTATAAATAATTCCTCACTATTGAAACGTGCAATGCATATACAAACACTTTCTCTTAAGTATATGAGACTGGTGTATTAAATAAACTATTAGCCCTTTAAAACCGTGAAAGGTGAATAATCCATATATGTATAACCTATCGTTCATTTGATTGATTCCGTGTGGAATGAGACCGACACACACACACACACGTAACATTCTCTCAAGATTATGAATTGTACATACAAATAGATACAAATTGGTCTGCACACATCTCTCTCTCTCATCTATTGATTTGTATCTACATTTGTATCTACAGACAAAGAGTACATACATTCATGTATTTATCTATACAGGGAGACATTAGAATTCAAGAGAGAGTCGAAAGTTGCAAAGGTTTCGCAGAGTCTTCTTTCCCGTTGTTCTGTTAAAGGGAGGATCAAAGGGAGATGTTGTGAAGACATGCTCAAAATATCATTAGTCTAAAAGTGAGTGTGTGTTCTTTTGTTCAGATCCGGCGTGAGAGAAAACCCGAGGAATGCCAAAGTTCATTACAATTATGCTAATCTACAAAAGGACCTGGGAAATATCGAGTCAGCTGTGAAACACTACGGAATTGCTATCAGGTGAGCTCAATAATCATCGATCGCCGCCCACCTTCCTCTCTACACAATCAATCCAATCAATAATACATATTATACACATACACACGGACCTTCTTCCTTTCTCCACTGACCCTTCACTAATCCTCCTCCAGTCCATTCTCTCATCCTGACTTAATCAACTCTCTCTCTCTCTTGTTTCTCCCAAAAATGGCCCAAAATGGAAATAGTAATAACAGAGAGAGAGATTCATCCAATTGCCCGAATAAATAAGTCTGGATGTCCTCCGGAATCACAAAATACCCTCACACAAATACACACAAGCCTTTGTCGTACGGGCTTTCGTAAGGCATACGTTCTGAGGACAAGAACAGATGCAAAGGAGAGAGAGAGAGTTGCAGGAGAACTCGAAGAAAAGGTAGTTTTCTCATGAAATATTGATTATAAATGAAGATCCATATCCATTTCTGGAAGAAATGTAGACCAAAGCACTTTCTCCAGAGTTTCTATTAGAGAGAGAGGCCAGCTAGTAATAATGTCACCTGTCGTGTAGTCCACTACTACGAGAAAGTAACAAGAGAGAGCCTTTCTGCATTCTCCGTCCTCTATACAACGACATTTCCGTAATAATAACTCCTACCTCTCCTGCTGCCTACTACACTTTCTCCTTTTCTCCTCAAAAAACTCTTTCTTGCTTATCGACCTTCCAAGAACAAACAAACTAAACCAATAACGAGCAAAGTTAGTGACACGAGAAATGGATAAAAATTCACGTAGGCACTACCTGCCTACCTATAGGCGGCCACTATATATATTCTCTGTGTGTGGTTATAGTCGAGTAGTCAGATGCAACCCGTGGATTTGATATGGACAGATGTAATAACGCACTCAGCATACCAATCCATGAATCTTAATCACCACCTCCGACCTCCAACCTCTCTCCTCTCTCTCTCTCTCTTTCTCTCGTCTTTCTCCACTTTCACCTCAATCGGCAATCTCTGAAATATTGTTTTCATCTCTAAATACGCTAAAATCCACTCTTAATGCACGGACAACGTCAGTAATTCTGCATCTCTGCATCTCCCAATGTAATGTTATCTGTGAATTCACTCAATACTTCTTCACACGCGTTTAAACTCTCTCTCTCTACCTTTTCAGCCTAGTCCTCATAAGAACCACCACCCCCACTCTCCATACTTAATCTTCCATTATTCTCACCCACAATGGATACTAATAAGTGTCATTGAGTCCTCGTGTGAAAATCCATTTAATCACACGCTTATCTATATCCATGTATATCCATGTAATATGTGTAATATGTGTGTATGTCATCTGTAGATTGTGGCCCACGTACGCGAGTGCTTACAACAACCTAGGCGCTTTGTCCGAGGACATGACAGCGGCTGAGGACTCTTTCCTAAGAGCCATCCACGCAAACCCGCAGCACAATGGAGCTCATTTCAATCTCGGAGTCATTTACATGTAAGCCCAATACCTTCCTTTTTATCACACAATCACAAAGGAATTAACGAGCAGCCCAAATTAACCCACGGACAATGGACAACACAATTCATCGTCCATTAACGTCCCTCCACCACCATTATTGCGATACGTGTGAACTGCCTCTGAACAAATAGGTCACAGAGCGACACGAGTGACGTGGCTTACGTCCAACAATGTTACATATAATAACTCATCCTCGTGTCCTTCCTCTCCATCAAAGTATAATCTGTAAATCATCTCAAAATCCTCCGAGCATTAATTAATAGTCCATACGTAATTAATCAGGAGTCGTGGTCCCACAAATACACACACACTCTCGCTCTTATCTCATTCTCCCAGAAGCTCCCAAAGTCCCAACTTTAAACAAACCATTAAAATCAAATGACTATCCTTTAATAGTAACTCTGCCTTACTCTATCTCCGCTGCAATCTTCCCCAATACTTTTTTCTCCGTAGTAATAATACCCGTGGCAAAAAAGACTTCAAATTTCAAAAAACCAAACTTATCCGACTTTTCTTCGTCGTTGCCTTCAGCTCGTTCTTCTTTCGCTTTCACTTTCAGTGCTCTCTCGAGTTCCACCCGCCGCAAAAGAAGGAAGATATGAAAAATATCACGTCTCAATTTTAATTAGTAATTCATACGCCTCTTCTTCTTCTTCGTCTTCCTCCTTTCCACTTTCAATGTGCTCTCACAAACTTTCCGATTTATTTTCATTCAACTTCCTCCCATCCAATAAACCTCTCAAGCATATATCCACATACAATTATAGTTCCAGCTAGCCCCAGCTCTATAGACCACAGATATATAGATAAATATATCTACCATAATGATACATTTCATATATCTCTCCAGCCAAACTTCTTTTTTCTTTCATGCTAAATTAATTATGATTTTAATGGGAAACTGAACGCACTCCCTCGTATGCCTGGAATATGATTCCCCGATCTCCGATTAATACCCGAGGACTCCTATCTATAAAATTAATAATACACATCATATTCTTTTGTACACTCTTTCGCCAAATGAAACTCACACGAACTCTCTCTCTCTCTCGATGAAAGAAGAATGAGCTCCTACAAACTCTGCTCTTCCTCTTTACACAAAGAAAAAACGAGTGTGAGCATCTCGAATGCGGTTCGTGCGTTATTATACAAGAGATTCCTCTCTTGACTCTAAATATTTTATGATTATTAAATGCTCCTCTCACTAGAAATCTTTCGCTAGTCTACCAGCACCAACGACGACGACGACGACGACGACGACGACGACGTGATTTAATGCGAAATGAGAGAGAGAGAGATCTCCTCAAAACTCCCAAGTTCCTCCTCAAGTGAAACTATGAAAAGGATTAAATGACACAAAATCTTCAGCCCAAAATTTAATTTCATACTTTAATTTTTACGAGAAATCCTCTCACCAAAGAAATATATAACACGCATTGCAAAGGACACGCTCTCTTCTTTCCCTGTAGGCCTTGCTGGAGACTTTCTCCAGACTTTCTCCAGGAGACTTTCACTCGAACTTTACATATACTTGCGAGACACTGACGACTTCGTATTCATTCATTATTGAAGCCGATTCCATCCGCCCTCGCACACATCCATTTAATATATTCCACCTTAAATCCCTTTTGTTCAAAAATCTTAAAAGCTTTAGGATTAAGCACACGATGAATATGTAAATCATCTCTCCCACTCCCATCCGCATACGCATATATATATATCATATCTTATTGTTATTATTAAGACTCCTGATATATACAGATATATAGATATATACAAATAGATATATTGTACATATAGTTCTCGTCTCTCTTTCCCAAAAAAACTAATCATTATTGGGTTACAATCTCTCTCTCTTTCTTTTCCAATTTACTTGTTGACTTCAATTTCTACGACTAACTTTCCCTCCTGACTTGTTATTAATATTTCCTCGAAATTCTTTTCCCTCTCTCTAGACTTAATATAATAATAATAAGCAGGAGTTCCCGTAAATTTAATACAGATATATTTCTGTATGTATTTCTGTATCTTTGAGAGAGTCTTTGGAAACTAAATACTCATTACGGCTAGAATTCATTGGAAACATAAAACTAGATCATTAGAGAGTGGCCAAAGAAGACTTTCTCTCTTTCATATAATCCAAGAGAGAAAGTTGGAGAAAGTCTTCTCTGAGTCCCTGAAGCACGGCAGAGTGATCCCTTGCATTATTATTAAGGCGTTTTGTACTTCTCCCTCCGTCGTCCACATCGTCGTCGTCGTCCTTTGAAGAAGCCTTAAGCAAGTGTCTCAAGAAAGATGAGACACACAAAAAACCAAGAGTGTCGTCTCTCTCGCCATCTCCCTCCTATACATCTATACACATATATCTATGCACATATATCTCTCTCTATACCTCTCTGTATCTGAGAGGACTTAAGTATAAAATCATTTGCATCATTATCATCCAGGGCACGAGTGAAGGAGAGAGATATATCGCTATATCTATCTATATCTATATATCAGAGAGAGAGTGAACGATACAAGAAGGAAGGAGGATATCAATTCGGGCCTTTTATTTGAAGGTCTGCTCAGCATGTAGAACAGCACTCTAATCTCCCAAACTCAAAAGTAAAAACTCATCCCTTCCGGCCTTCCTTCTCATTTATATTCATTTATTCTCTCCTAAAACTATTGCCACGTACTTCCCAACCCAAATAATATGCTCTACCTTCAACATATTCCCGTAATTAACCCTTTCTTATGCTAACACTCTCCATCTCTGTATCCCTGTCACCGAAAGTCACCTCCTATCTCTCCTTTTAATTGTAGAAACCAAATACTATCACAACAAGATTCAAAAGAAACTCAGCCTTCTCCTTATGTCCTCCCTTAAAGACTGCCAAGACAAGAACCAGTCCACGCATCGACGGAGTCCGAGTAAATACTTGCACTAGTGACTAGTCTTCTTCTGGTTCTTCCCTAATGACACTTCATTAATGGCGAGATAGGCTCAATTAGCGCAGGGATATCGACTCCAACCTTATTTACATTTCTCCCCATCAAAGAAACACACGAACATCCTTAAATATTCATCATTATTACGTTTACTATTCATAGTACGACACATCTCTCTCTTTCCTTAAGCCAAACTAATTTTAAAAGTTACCGACCACCTCAACCGAATAAAAACTTGGGTGAATTATGCAACAAAACTTTCACCACTTTCCCCACAACATACACTTCCTCACAACTTTTATCCCACAGCTCTAACTCTACCCGTTACGTAGCATATAGAATCACCCACACTCAAACTTAAGGAAATGTGAGGTTACATTGTCAAAATAAACATAAAGGAAGTAAGTACCATTTTACAAATCGGTGATTTCGAATCACACACACACGGGCATGATCATTTCCATGTGGAGTCATAAAAAGCGTTTTACTCTTCTGCATCCTCTCTCTCTCCTATTTAGTAAATCGCTTAAGGGAACTCCCACTTTAAAGGCACAAGGTTATCCACGTACACACACGTACACACACACGTACACACACACGTACACACACACGTACATATGGATCAGAGAAATTAAACAAAGTTCCATATGCGTAAAAGCCATCCCTGCCTCATCCAAACTGCGATGAACCTTTCCTCCATCTCTCTCTCTCCTTTCCTTCGAGATGTGCAATAAAAAGTTTCCTCACTCTCGTTAAAAATTTCTCGGTAGGGAGAAGGTTGGCCACCACCACACCACTCAAATCCAGCTGTTGCAATTACAGATAAGCTATATATTATGTAACTCCTTCACTGTATGCACCCACACCGTCACATATTCACAAATCCTTCACACATGACAATCCCCGATACAAATAATAAACCTGCTTTCCCCTCTCACACGAGATTATCCTTCAATCGTCGTCGTCGTTCCGTTGTTGCGAAGAACAAAAAGTCATAAAGGAGCGAAGACCTCCCACTGACGATGACGGAGCTTTTACGATGGAACTGTGTCACCAAATTAAATTGTTTCTTCCTTCCTTCACTCTCTCTCCTTAACTTTCCCAATTTAATTACCCTCAAGAAGTATATTCCATATTTCTTCCGCAAATTTATGTCACTCAAGCTCAAGGAGATTCCTTCCTTGTCACCCAAATCTCATTCTCCCATCAAAAGCATACTACCATACGCGTATGCTGCTCTTTAAAGTCATTTACTACGTACGCTTTCATTTTTCTACCCTGACACAATAATGAAAGACTAATCTAGTTTATATACTATAAAGGCCTTATGCGCTTTCTCCACATGAACTCTATATTGTAATATTGTTCCGTCTATATAATTAGCTCAAGTTCATCTCCACACGAACAACCAAAGTGAAGAGATCACATATACATACCATAAATGTACTCTCTCTCAAAGGCAATGAACGATGTGAGCTTGAAAAATGTGTTTTAAAGAGTTCCGGTTGTAACAAATCTCGTAGGATATACAAAGCATCCACGCACACACAAATATACATAGGACTCATATATGGACAGAATTGATAGAGAGGAGGCTGAACGAAAGCCGCACCGCACTAATTGGTGGTGCCTACACGAAACATCAAAAGAAAGTCGAGAGTTCGGTTGTATCCACTCAGGTGGCAAATAATCGTCTCCCAACATCGTTTACCATACACAACCACTCTCCCTCTCTCTCTTTCATCTCATTCACCATTTAAACTTTCTCTGATTGACACCTTCGCATCATCAACAACAACGCATCTCTTTATTCACAACAACCAATAACACTCTCTCTCTCTCTCTCTTTACTTTACACGACATCCAACAATCACACACAAAAACACACTTGACTTTCTTTACCCCAAAAACATAAACCCCCTCACACTACAAAATTGGTTTCTGGCAATCTCAGACGCTTTTCCTACTCTCATAAATGTCCACGTAAAATGCAATGCAATGCATATCGCCTTATTGTATTGCTTTAAGCAAAATCCAGCATGTGGATTTAAATTAAATATATTCCTTTGCGTCAACCGCATAATAAAAGTATTCAATCTCACACACACACACAAGTCTATTCGGTTAATTCGTCTCCGGATGAATTACCTTTCCACACATAAACGTATAACACGAGCACCTTCCCTTCCCTCACTTCAAAGCTCACCTTCTTCTTCTTCCTTTGTGTGTGTCTATCTCTTCACTTGACAGATTTTAAAGCGTCTCTCCTCTATTATTATTATTATCCTACTATTTCCCCTCTCAGTCTCATT
>Ga0194135_10002954_pt1 | contig 10382 bp, 10 predicted proteins | sample LitLau_LLRF_2013_FD_134024 | JGI IMG/M metagenome (GOLD analysis project Ga0194135, IMG submission 134024) | Freshwater sediment microbial communities in response to fracking from North America - Little Laurel Run_MetaG_LLRF_2013 (version 2) | ecosystem: Environmental > Aquatic > Freshwater >... | reverse complement strand
TAGCAAAATATATTTTAAAGGAATGGGCATTGGGGGAGGCTCCACCATAACCTATTCCGTTACAATATCCATCATGGAGCTGAAAGGTCCTTTGGAAAAAGAGTCCCTTATGCTAAGAATTTTGTTCTGATCAAAATCTCGTTACATAGAATTCTTTCTCTAAAATACGATCTGCAGAGGAGTCATTCCGTTTGTGGGTGGATATGATCCTAATCGTACTAACCGTTTTTCTTCCAACTCGTTTCCGCAGGATTTTAAAGACTTACTAATTGATTCTCTTCCAAATCCAATTCTCTTTGGAAATGAGAATATAAGCCGTATTTTTTTTTGAATCCTCCTTACCTTTCGTCCTGTCTTTCTTTCTCTTACTTGTTTTCCTATTGATGGACTTTGGAAATGAAACCAAACATGTCGGGAATTTTTTTTTTCTACAGAATTTTGATTCCAAACGAATGTAACTTACTTTTCTTTTTGGAAATGAAGTTTGGTCCTGTTTCGTGTTGGCTGGATTTTGAAATTAACTTCCTATGCCGGACCTTCGCTTCCGTATTCTTTTTCAGTGGATTACTTATGAATGGGGAGCTCTTTCTTGGAAGTGTGATTTTTTGGGGGCGCAAAGTTGGTTGTCGTGGCACCAACTGGAGCCGAGTAGCAGGAGTAGTAAGCAAAGAAGCGAGAAAGAAATGAGCAAGGCCGTGGTCGGTATCGATCCAATAATTTCGCCTCACCCTCTCGTCGACTGCTGTTACGTTTATAAGAAAAGGTTTCTGTCCCACGACTTTCTCTCGCTCTTTCTCTTTCTCTCTTCTGCGCCTCTCCTGCCAGAACACTCTCTGGAAACACTGCTTCCTGGTTCTTAAAGTTCAAAAGATGTCCGTATTCCTTGATACCTTACAATAGTTAAACAATAGTTAAACTCTGCCCTTATTTTCCAACAGAACCAACCCTCACGCAGAGAACATGCTTCTCTGTCTTCCGGTATACTTTCAGTGTTCAATCCGCGTCTTCCGTCGACCCAGGGCTAGATTCCAATAACCAACCCTGATTACGTTCAACTAACTATAGAAAGCCACAACTAATTCAAACTCTGTTTTCTGATTTCTTCAGGTACCCCCAATGCCAGGGAGTCACTACCGACAAGTCCTCGGACCTCCAGGATTGTATGGCTACTGCCAGCCCCAGGCGGCCGCCGCCGCCCCTCACACGGGTCCTGCACCTTGCCTCATGCCCTGTCAAGTAAGTCCATTCCCATTCCGGAGCTAGTTTCCTTCTTTATAAGAGTCCAGGCATTGACGTTTTGGTTGTGTTTTGTTGACTGCTGCAGCATATCCCGGGGCCACTACCGCAACCGGCTGGGTACTACTTTTCCCAATACAACCAGCAAAACATGTTGCCACCACAGGCCTATCCTCCTCCGTTACCCGCGCATCAACCATTTATTCAGGCAAGGAACTGGGATTAACATTTATTTGACATCCAAAGTATTCGGAATCCGAGGAGGGTTTTAGTTGCAGGAATCCGAGGAGGGTTTTAGTTTCAGATTCAGATTGTGATGTTTTCTTTTGGATTTCCTACAACAGCCAGGTGCTAGCGTTTCTACTTTCAACCCATATTACACTGGGAATGGCGGTGTTCATGGTCCAGTTGGTGCACAAGTTTATGCTCCTACGGATGTAAGAAAACGCTACAAGACTTATTCAAATTCCTTACCTAATCCAACGTACTCAAATTCTAGCCACGTCACCATCATGGTATGGAACAACGACGGAGCTCACGCGGTACGCAGATGCAGGAGGGCCGCTGGGTTCCTCCACGGGCTGCAGTAGCCAACCCGCCACCACAAAATACTGGACCAGTTATGGGACAAGTTCATGCAACTCAGTACCCTGGGTTTCTGCTCCATTTTTTGTAAGTCCCTTCAAAAGTAGCCCATCGGTGATAACACACTGGTGTTTGATAAACAACTGACTAGGATGTTGATGTGATGTTTGATAATTTTAGGGCCATGTTTACTCATCCCCAACATCCTCATTTCCATCATGTCCAATTTCCACTACTACCTAATCAAAACCCTCAACAATCTTCCTCTCCGAACAATACAACTCCGGAAACACTTGAGAACGAGAATTATGAAGCCTTGTTGTCTCTTGCTGAGCGCCTCGGTAAGGAAAACTAAAAACGCTACAAAATTGATTTTCGTTTCCAACACTTGATGTATTTCGATATGGGGTTTTCAAGGCGAAGCGAAGCCTCGTGGACTCTCTAAGGCGGAGATTGACCAGCTCCCAACATACACGTAATTCTGTTTTACTTTCTTCTCCTAAACTGAAATCACTTTGAGTAGATTTTTATGCGGATTATTTGATTTTGAATAGTGTTGGGACAAGCCGGGACAAGGAAGATTCGAAAGATAGCGAGCAGACTTCATGTGTGATCTGTATGTGCGATTTCGAAGTTCGTCAGCTTCTCCGGGTTTTACCTTGTTCTCATGAGTTTCACGCCAAGTGCGTCGACAAGTGGCTTAAGGTGAGTCCTTGTAAATATTAATCGGATGTGCTGCTTTGGGGATTCATTATTTCCTCAACTCGAACACTTGACTAAGCTAAGACTAATAGTTTCCCATTTCTCATGGTTTCTGTAGACAAACCGAACATGTCCCATCTGCCGTGGAGACACTACGGAGCCACCCACTGGCTTCTACTGATCCTGCAAAAGTAACTGCCTCAGAAGAAATAACTCTCATCACCTCCTTCTTCTCCAATTGAATGTCAAGGATGATATCAGAAAAAAAATGCGAACAAAATTAATTCAAGCAAACCTCAGACATATTATTTCCAGTTAACTTATCTCCGCTGAGGGTAGGCAGAACATATATTATGTAAAAATAGGGAGAAGAGAGGGAAGACGATAAGAAATGTAACCAAACCAAAATCAAACCAATCAGAATTCCTTTTTTGTTTTACATGTTATCGCTATTTTTGATTATTAATACGGTAGTTAATTAATTAGGATTTATTTACCTGTCGTGTTATAAGGATCCAAGGAAGGTATGGTATTTTATGGGGAATCGGATAACCGGATACTACCACTTCCTAACCCCTGCTTCTGAATATGAGCTGATGTTGTAGGAATAAGGGATTATAGGCTAAGTTCATGTGCTTTTTGGAATCCGTTGTTGTTAGTTGCTGTCTGCTGTTCAGGAGGAGGAAGAATTGACAGTTTAGGAACGTAGCTAAAGGCGTAGTCTCCTACCCTCCGGTTCCTGGATGTGGGGAGGTCAAGGAACCAATGGGAGTTGAGAATTATATTATTTTATTTGTCAGTAAGCCCTAACTCAAAGGCAGTTGTACGGAGAGATTTCCCTTCCTTTGTCCTTGTTGTTTCCGCCAGTTAATTGATTTGTGAAACAAATGATTTTTAGAGTCTTCCTTGTCTGTTTGTAGTTATTTAGGCCGTCTTGTTTCTTTCTTGTATCATAATAATCCGTCGATTTAGATCCTCTTAAGATTTCCTTTTGTATTGATAATTTTTTAAGTTCGGGGGCCTTTAGCAAAGAACTCTCCTCCTGCTGGGCAGTGCTTTTCATGGTCCTTATGAAAACTTTGAAAATGTCTCTTCTTCGGATAAGCTGAGAAAAGGATTTTCCAGTAGTTGTCTCCCAATGTTCATTGGGATGTTCATGTGGAAGCCGGGATAGGGGAGTTTGCAGCCTTGTTTCCAATAGCATTAGGATTCTACTTACATAAGCTACCTTACTATTCCTCCTATTCAATTATTCCATGTACAAATCAACACTTTCAATTAACTCATTTTGATTTGAAGTTAACTCTAATTTAAGCTCCTTCCGCTGTCTTATTACCTTGTGCGAGCTAAACTCTCAGAAGATGTACTACATACTACACTCGTAATGGTAGCCTGTAACCTCTCTCGTTTAAGTCGTGTCTGCGGGAATTGCGAATGCAATCTGCTGTAAAGTTTACACGCAGCGGCGTCTGTTTAATTTAAGAAGAATGAAAACTAGAGAAATGTTCCTGCCTCCTCATCCCAAACAAACTCGGATTCTTTTTTCATCTCTCAAATATTATGTGATAGGGTATTTTTTATTAATTGGTATTTTTGTCCCTTGTTATAAGTATTCCTACTAATTTTGATGTAGAGAGGAATGTTAAAGATCTCAATTAATAGTTTTTTGTATGTGAACATTCCAATTGTGGAAATTCATTACCGGTGGCAGAAGAGAGAACTTCCAAATGGCTGACAGTGACGTGGGTGGGGATCCAATTCGTAACTCACTCCCTCAAACCCAATACCCTCGGCAAGCCTAAAGAAATTAATGGCTCAAGACAATCGAAAACTCATTTGGTCGCTACCGCCCTCCTGGGTTTGGGTTTGATTAATTTGGATCTTGTGATTGGTATTGGTTCTCTGCTGGAAGTTGTGCGATGGCTTCATTTTTTTACTTGACTCCTCCTCCCATCAACCCACCACACTCATCTCACCTGTAAAATACGAAAGAATGAAAAGAGTTACCTTCCATTTTCCTTACGTTTTGTGTATTAACTTGAAACTTATGAAGCTCTTTCCTGTTTGAGTTGACTGAGGATAGTAACGAGCCGAGCATTTAAGTTTAAAGTAGAGTGAAAATGTAAAAGTGCGTTTTTTTGGTAGTGGGGCAGAAGGGTCCTCCTTGATATTTGTCCAATAAAGTAATCAAACGACTGTCCAATAACTGTACACAAATAAGTGTAGAGAGCGTAGCTAAAACTGTCACCACATAATTAATTTCTTTTGCCTTACGTGTATCCTATATTACAACTTACCAATGAATGACACATGGTGACGTGCAACTAAATTTAACTTTTTTATTAATTACTGTACTGTCGTCCGTGTCCTCGTTCTCATACTCGTAAGTTAAGGATGGAGCTCAATAAAATTCGTGAAAGGAAAAGAACGCGTGGAGCCAACATTTTCTTCATCCAGTAGTTTCTAAAATATTCCTAAAATCAGGCTGAAAGCGTTTAAATTATGAGGTAATCTGTCAATCAAAACTAAAAACTGCTGATAAAACAAAGTTAAAAAGACGAGATGTCGGATTTCCCTCGTGGCTGCTGCTATACTTGCTCGACTGTCACTGGAACTGTGATTAGGGGATAGTGTTGCGTGAGCTGCTTGACCTGATTTCGGGTGGAGGGTCGTGGTGGGTCCAAGTCTGAATATAGGAGGGGTAGAGGTCCTCCAGCCTCTGAATCTTCATTCTGCGTCATGGTGGAGTAGCCATGATCACTTTCAGTATAAGCAGAGCCCAGTGGGGATCCTGGAGGTAGAACGGGATGGTTCTGAGTTCTCCGATGTCGCCGGACGTAGAGAACTGGGACAGGGGCAGCAGGTTCCCCTTCATTGTCACTAGTACTGCGACTTGACCCTGCCTGAGGCACGACCGAGCCCATAGGACTCTCTTGGAGGGGAAGGAGGTGAACGTCGGGTTGAGAGGAGCTGGAACGTAAGGCACGATGACGGTAAACGTAAACGACGACGCCTAGGAAAATGAGGAAGACGGCCAGCACTCCCAAAATAGGCACAATGGTAATTTGACTCTCATTCTCTGATTTCCCATCAATGAAGACAGAATTGCCGGAGGAAGATGGAGCCTCTCCGTCACCTGAAAAGCTTTGACTTCTGGAGAGTAACCGTCCTTGAAGGTATCCTAAATTATAAGAAGTGACATTCTAATTTTTCAAATTAATTACTGGGTAATGTTGAGTTCCGTGTAAATTACCGTAGCACTGGTCAAAGGTTTTGCACTGTGAAGAACGGTGATCCTTTGGATTCTCACACCAGTCACAGTCATGAATCCCGACACATTTTCTATTAGAAGGGTGGGTAAACCCGGCCCGGTTATTAATACTGAGAGCATACTAATGTTAATCCAGCTGTGTCTGAACTTACTCTCTGTCCAAAATGTCTTCACAAGGAGTCCAGACTGGACACGTCAACGTAGGATTCCCACATGGTGTCCCATCCAAAGAGGTTGGGTCAACAGGGAACTCACATGGTTCTACGTGGGCAGGAAGGTCCGAGAAGCCTCGGGCTCCACAAAAATTTTGTTCACGTGGGCACTCACAAGGACACTCGCAGTCACTCAACTCAATCCGGAGGCAGTTGAGACAGAGATTATCAATCTGAAAATGTCAAGGAAGGAAATTAGCGAGATATTACAAGTTCCGGAGTTTATGTCCTTTACTTACCGTACTGCAAGGACAAAAGGCTGCTCCTGAAGAACAGTTGTCATGAATTTTGGCCAAGAACAGATTTGTATTCGGAATTGGAAGGATGTGATAGTGGTTGCACATTTCTCCAAGCTTCATTTTCTGAATCCCCATTGATGGCATGGAAAGGGTGTAGAATCGTTGGAGACTCTCTTGCGTTGCCGAGGTCTCACTCAGCTTGTGACAGGTTTCCTTTCTTAGTGGAACCGCGGTCCCGTTTGGCCCTGATTGTAAGATGTCAATTGCTGAGAGTGGCTCAATTTGTGTGAAGTGAACAAGAGGGGAAGTCTGAAGGGCTGTAGCCAACTGGGAATGCCAGACGACGTATCCCTCTTCGTCTAACAAGACACAACGGATGGACAAGCCATTCCTTCTCCGTTCCCCTCGATCTCCACATTCTGGAACGGTGTCTTGCAAGATCTTCTCAAAGAATCCAAGTGTGACGGTAAGGCCAAGACTAGCGATAGGAAGTTCCACGGCGGAAGGATTCGGTGCACCTCTTGCCCTCAGAAGACGAGTGAGCGTCGAAGTCGGGGTTCCCAAGGAATTGACCCTTGTTGGACTGAAAATTAATTTCCCATTCCCTCTGACACTTTTTCGGAACCAAGCAGAGGAGTGAAGGGCATAGCCTGGGGCGATGGAAATTCCTGGATAAAGCAATACGAAACTACCACCTCCAGCTGCAGCGAATCTGATAGGTTTAAAGGAAAATAATTTGACATGAACCAAAAATTAGAAGTTGGTGAATTTGTCAACTCATCTCACCTCCTCTGAATGTATTCCGTCCATTCTGAATTCCGGAATTGGTATTTCCAAGTTGGTAGGATATTTGAAAGGACACCAACATGGTCCTTGACCCTCTCCTTCAACCCCTTATTTTGATTCTGTAATAGTCCACTGTTGTCGCTTAGAAATGCCATCAGAGCCATAGATAGTTTTACGGAAAGATGTGGATTGAGAGAGGTTGCTGGTTTGGAGAATGCAGAGGGCGATAAGTAGAGCGACGCTTTGCTGAGACTGAACTCCTGATTATTGCAACAATATTCCTTCTCCAATAGGAGATGATGTTGGACGTCCGTTTTAGGACTTAGGAAGGATTTCCGCAGAATACTTTCCTCCCGATCCGGAAAACAACCCCCACTGTCTCCGATTGCCACCAGCACAACAATGTAGTTATCAACGCGGGACCAAGCGTAGGTAACCTATTGCGAAAATCAACAAATTAAGACTCGTCGTTAACTTAAGCACCGTAATTATGTAATTACTGATACTTCCGGTAGTCTGTTACCCAGTCGTTCCCCGTTCTTCTTCGCAAACTTTGACACCCGGACGGTTCACTGAGAGAAAGGAGTCGTTGCTTCAAAGAAGAGAACCCTTGACGTACTTCAACCTGCTCGATCTGGATTGGAGACAAAACTTCTTCGGAAGTATCCGGTCTTCCAAGTCCTGGATGTGCTATGACTCTTCCTATCGCAAAATACAAAGAAAATACAATACTTCATCTTGAGTTAATTAAAAAGCTCTAATAAAAAGGCATAAAAGTCGGAACCTATATACCTTTCGTATCAATGAGAAATGCATAATTGTTGGCATTGCACTGATTCTCGTTGATGTAGTAGGTGATTTGTTGGGTAAGATGTAAAATGGGAATTTCCACGGCTGTAAGTCCCAATGCAAGACCTTTGTGGAATACGTATTTCTTCACCACAATTACTGGTTCTGCAAGATAAAAATATAGAAACTGAAATGTGAATCCTTGTGTAATGCTTAATACGTATGAAAACACTATAAATTATTAAGTGAAGTAACCTTTTGATACTGGATTCCAATGGGGTAAAGAGAATTCTATTCCTGAACTCGAGTTTTTCATTTCCTCTGGAAAAAATTGGCTCAGAATGTCCGAAAGTGACCAGGATTCTTTCTTAGAGTTGAGTTTCAAAGCAACCTTAATTGCAAAGGATTCTGGTTCCATATGATTCATGGAATGGACTTGGAAAAAAATATTTTTGGAACTAATCCTCTGGAGCTGAGTCTTGTAATTAGTTTCTTCATCCTTTCCCAAGTCCCGGAGAAAGTAAGACTCGATGAAGATGGGACAAAGAGAATTAATAGCAGGATTTAGTGATTGATTTAGATAGAGATCCGAGGTTAAGTGGATGATTGTGGCCGCCGAGGGTGGGTAAGATGTTGATGAAAAATTTGAACACGCCATACGGCATACGGCATTCAAGGCCGAAATTGAATCCCCTATCCGCTCTCCAGTCACATCCTCCTCTGATTCTACGGCAGACATCCCTTCCTGGGACGTTTTATAGCGGTGCTCAATGTTGTTCAAATAACTTAGGATTTGATATTTGATGATAGGAGTAACAGACAACAATTGAGCACAAAGGAAGTCAGAGGAGACGTCTCCCGGATCCACGTTCAGAATCCCAACTTCATCAGCTTCATCCAGAAATCGAAGCAGCATCAGGACTACATTTTAATTAAAAATAAAACTTTGAAACGGAACGACTGAAGAAACGTAATTCTGCTCTTGTTATTTCTGTATAACAAATCTAAATTAGTTGAGAACCAACCAATGTTTTTCATTGCCTTGATAGCTTCCGGATTTGCTCTGCGTCCAAGCTGAATTAGAAAAACAATTCGGTGGATCCTGGAGTCTTCTTTTGATTTCTGCACCAACCAAAGTTTCCTCTCTGGATGTGTTTTAGGACTGAAAGCGGGCGGTCCATCGGAAATTACTTTGCAGTTGTGCCTGTTTGCTGGGTACTCGACATAAACGCCGTCCGGTATGGACAGAAAGTATTGCCAACGCAGATACGGTAACGTGTTCAAATTCCTCACCATGGCTGAAGAAACAAAGAAAATTAAAACTTAAAAGATCAATACTAATGGCTTGACTTGAGCCTAACCTTGACTGAAGAGAGAAGGAACAAATAGGTTGGTCTTTGATTTAGAACCAGCCGACCAACAAGCCATGTCCTTCCGAACTTCTGTGTTATACTGGGCATCATATCTAAAGAAACCAATCCAGTAAAATGTACATCCAGTCAACTAAGTTTTTCTTTTTATGAATGTGATAGCTACTTACTCGAAGGATTCAGGATTCACTTCGCAGCATTTTTCCAGGATGAGCGTATCGTTGTACTTGTCAGACAGTAACTTGACGGATTCCACGAGCCGTTCTACAGACTCTATATATGCCTTAATTTGAGTTGAGAAATTATATCCCAGGGATTTGGCTTGATCTTCCAAGCTCGGACTTCGTCTTATTTCAAAAGCTGTAGCTTCAAAGTACGCCTAGTCAGACACAGTAGCGAATTCGAAATGAAACTCACTTGAATAAAATGAAATGGAATAAACTAGACCTTGGTTTCGTTAAAGCCCAACTCCCTCTCCAAAAACTTTGAAAAGAATAGGCTTAAGGATTCCGCTGATTGTAGTAACGAGGCATGCGAAGAGGTACCTCCGTCAGTCGAACTCTGACTCTGGTAACTTTTTTCTCCATCATCAATCGCAGACCAAAGATATTTGCTATTTTCCTTGATCGACGTCCTTCCTCTGCGGATAACAAGGGTATCATTGCTCTCATTCGTCCGGCCATTGATAAATTTCCCAGGTGGGGCAATGAATCCGTCGCTTCCAAGAAACAGGAAGGTGGCGATGAGTGTGATGAGGTGGAATCCTAAGACCACACGTGAGCCAGGAAGACATGTTGACTGTTTTTCAATTGCCATTGAATAGTACCCCAGTACGTGGCCCGGGGGAGTTAATCGTCCATTTCCTTCAATTACGGTCCCGCGGCCAGGAGCCTAGATACAAAGGGGAAAACTGTGAAAACCTTCACTCTACTGTCACTGTGACTGTGACACAAATTGAGAACTGAAAACTGACTAAACGGAATGAGTACACACGTTATACTTACGAGACTGAGAGTCCTTCCGCTGGTGCTGGATCGACGGAACTCACACTTGTTCCAGTCTGTCAATTCCGCATTCTTCCTGGAAATGTCAGAGGCTTGGAATTTGACTTTGAGAGACTGTCCACTTTAATTGTCAATTGGCAAAATAACGTTTTGTGGGACCAAGCAACAACAACGCGGACCTTTTGGAG
>Ga0194135_10002953_pt1 | contig 10382 bp, 11 predicted proteins | sample LitLau_LLRF_2013_FD_134024 | JGI IMG/M metagenome (GOLD analysis project Ga0194135, IMG submission 134024) | Freshwater sediment microbial communities in response to fracking from North America - Little Laurel Run_MetaG_LLRF_2013 (version 2) | ecosystem: Environmental > Aquatic > Freshwater >... | reverse complement strand
TATTACTCCCTTTTATTTTATAGAAAACAATTACCAACAGGACAAGTGTGAGTTCATCATTGAACGAATGCTCGATTGCTGTGAGCAAAACACCAAGAACAATTTCCCTTCCTGTGACGGATTCAAGTTTCAAATTGCCAAAAGACAGAAATCAAGGAGTGCAAATACCGCAGGCCAGTAGTCTGGAAATCCAACCAATCCAACCCTTCATTCGCCAAATCCAGTTAAATCAGCTTTAATTTCTATCTTGCATTCTTCGTAACATCGGGCATGGAATAAATATTGTACCCTGTGGTTTTTTGAACTGTCTGCTTTGCTTTGGTATGAGTTAGGGCAGGAATTAAGAGTATTTTGCTTGTTGTTGTTATTGATTTAATTTTCATTATTTCTTGCCTTCAGAATGGAGAGATTGAAGGTAATACTAAGAGGAACCCCCAAGGTGGAGAAGAAATTCATTCGGGATACCAAGGGACGTCCATACTATCTTACAAGTCTTCCATTGTACCGCCGGTATCCACGGCTGCTTGTCTTGGGTGGAAGTATTCTGGCTGTACTCATCACTTTCAGTGGCTCATTTTATCACGCAATCTTTACAAAGTGAGTTGCATAGTGTTTCTGTCATCGCTTCAAGCTTCCCTTTCATTTGTGTAAATAATACAGACTAAACCGAAATCAGTAATGATAATCACTGCATTTTTTTTTGTACAGTCCGACCGATCTGCCTCCAGAAGCGTTCCTTTGGCGCAGGGAACGAGAGACTGGAATCACAAATTTGGAACGAATCCGGATGAAGTATCCCAGGCCGGAAAGCAAGAAGACCGAGTAGAGACATTCATTACCCAAAATCCAAATACAAACCCAAACTAAATGGAGTCTGTTCTCAAAGCCAAGAGGAGACTAAAACTATTCCCAAAGTTATTGGGGAGTTGTGGAGTTGAAGGCACTGCCTATGCCAAATGCGTTGTTCAAACTGATGATCCCAAGCTCCACCAGTGCCAAAAGGAATTCCTCATGTTTAAAAAATGTTTAGAACAAGCCGCCAAAGCACACTCAACTAGGATTTGAAAGGAAGAACAAAGGATATTATTGAGAATTACTTACTAGTGTCCAGCAGTTATAGTGAACTTTTGGAATTTAGTCATTAAACGTGTAGTGAACCATGGGTTGGTCTGATTCAGTCGGAGGTCACCTTTTGGGTGGGCTGGCAGTGAGGCTGATAATGCTCATGTATGGGAATTACCAGGATTCCGTGAGCATCGTCAAATATACAGACATTGATTACTCCGTGTACTCGGATGCTGCTCAGTACGTCGTGAATGGTTCCTCTCCCTATGCCCGTGAGACCTACCGATACACGCCGCTCCTTGCCTGGATGCTTACCCCAAATTCCACCTTCCACCACTCCTACGGGAAAATTGTATTTATCCTCTTTGACCTCTTGACCGCCTACCTTATCATCCTCATTCTCCAACGCCAAAACTCCACCCGAGTTGCCCTCCGCTGGAGTTTCCTCTGGCTCTACAACCCGCTCCCCATCATCATCGCCACCCGCGGAAGCTCAGAGTCCATCATCCTCTCCCTCGTCCTGGCCACCATCTTCTTCTTCCAAAACTCCGCCACGACGATTGCCGGACTCATCTACGGCCTCTCCCTCCACTTTAAGCCCTACACCCTCCCATTCTCCCTTCCGCTCTACTTGGCTTCCGTCAAATCGTCAGACCGGCAGAAACCTTATTGGAAATCCCTCTTCTGCTTCTCCTACAATCGACTCCTCCTCCTTCTGGGCACCGCCATTGGATTTGGCCTGCCCACGATCCTCTTTTACCAAATCTACGGAATGGAGTTCCTGGAGGAAACTTACTTTTACCATTTGATACGGAAGGATACCAAGCACAACTTTTCCGTCTACTTTTACCTCTTGTATCTGAACCATGCGGATGAAGGCCTCCTGCTCAAAGTCGTCACTTTCCTCCCGCAAGCCCTCGTCCTCATCATCATTAGCTTCCTCTTCCCATCAAAGGAACAAATCCCATTTACGTTTTTCCTCCAGATTTACAGTTTCGTCATTTTCAACAAAGTGTGCACTTCCCAGTACTTCCTGTGGTACTTGAGTCTCCTCCCACTCCTCGGACCCAACCTCCGCCTCAAGTGGACGCATGCTCTTCTTCTATTCGCCCTTTGGTTCTTTATCCAAGTCTCGTGGCTCCTCCCAGCATACTATCTGGAGTTTGAAGGAAGGAACACCTTCATCTACATTTGGTTGGAGTCCATTGCATTCTTTTCCGGAAATATTGGCATCTTACTACAAATTATCAAAAACTACACAGTAGCCTAGCCTGATTGAGAACTGTAACTACTTTCAATCTATGAGAATTTCATTGATTAGCCTGTGGATACTTGTCCAATGTTTCTAACCAATTACGCTCAATGCATTTAGTCATGATTAGCAGTAACGTTGTGTAAAGTAAAAACTGAAACTTAAATTGTAGTAATAATTAAGTTTAAACCTTTCCAACAACTCGTGAGTAAACTTATTGTAGAATAAAAGGATTTAGCCAAAGAACAAGAGGGTGTAAGGAGACCGGATTTTATTTATAAAAGCAGCTTCTTGCGCAAATACTAATTTATATTGTCAATTAATTAATTCGGGTAATTGGAAACCACCGATCCTCCACAGTAGGGTTTTTGCATGGTCTGCCCGTTTTTGTCCTCAGACCAATTGATTTTTTTTTGTTGCAGAGGCGGCGAGGCTAAGGACAGGGAAGACGGTTTCATTTTCTCTACGCGTGGCGCGTAAATAAAATACTTACTCGAATTCACGTGTGGGTCAGTCTTAAAAGTTTCATTGTTATTCATTCAATTAATTGAGGAATTTGATTGTTTTGAGCGCCTCAACCTACTTAAGGTAAGTGGAAATATCCGTGTCTGTTGATTTTCCTGATTCATAAACGCCAGAGGAGACGATGTGGAATGTGTCCGAGTCGGATGGTCTCAGTCTCAGTCTCAACTCGTCTAGTAATTAAGTTTTATTCAATTACTTATTATCGTTTGTAGAATCAAAGCTGACTATGGGTAAACCAAAACAGAGACCACGTCTCTCCGACGGATTCGCTGCTGAGCAGAAAGCCCTCAGAACGATGACCGCACAAACGCTAAACGCCGCATCACCTCCCACCACCACCACTCATCCTGTTCAATGGCTAAAGAAAATAAAATCTGGAAAGATTGTGAAAACTGGAAAGAGTTCCAAGTGGCAAAGCCAAAAATCACATCTCCTCACCCGTGATCAAATTCTCGACGCTACTACTACTCCCAAAGTCCCCAGTTCAACCGCTACCCTGAGTGCGAAAGATGGATCCGGTACGTTTGCCGACGCTCAAAGCCTTATTCACTCTACAAGAAAACAAATGAAAATCCAAGTCAGGTCGAAGAAGGCAAGGCAGTGGCTGAAGAAGGAAGTATTCCAAAAAAGTAAGCCCATATTATGTAGAATTTATTAAGTGTAGGTAAGTAATGATTCTTCGTTGTGCTAATTCATTCCCATTATTGGTCCAGAGGTTGAAATAATCAAGGCGGTGGAGAAATCAAGGAAGGAGGCCAAGGCTCGTCAGAAAACAGTGATAGTCGGGGACATGAGACCGATTTTTGATGCACTTCCTTCCGTACCGTCCCTTGATTCTGAGCTTCAAAATCTCATTAACCAGTGTCAGAGCACTGAGGTGAAGCAGAGGACAAAGAGAAAATTGACAATGAAGAGACGTCATGAGGAAATGTAAGTCAAAGAGAAATTAATTGGAGTCAGTGCGTTAGTGAGAATTACTTTGTCTGCCATGTCCAGTTATTATTCGTTTTACAGTGCTCGAGGGTTGGACTATTTCGCTACCGGTTTGAGAGCAAGTAATTCACAAGACATTCACAGAATAAATAAATAAATAAATTTTATTATAGAAAATGTAGGATACGGATAACTTTTGTATTACAAAAGTAAATTCAACTTGCCCTAATCTTCATCCGCATTGTTATCGCCATCCTTCAATACTTCATCATCTGCATCCAGACCCTTCAAATAGGATTTGTTCCGTTGCTTCAACCTCCAGCTCATGGATGAGGAAGAGAATGATTCAGTGCTCAAGTCGACGGTTCTGTTTGGCACGAACTCATCTGAGATTGGGTGAGCAACGATTCCAGGAGGGAGTTGTATGTCGGGCGTGAGCGGAGGTTGAGTGTCGAAATCGACAACACAAAGCGTAGGCTCTTCGGCATCTGAAGTTTCGGCATGAGTTGTAGTGGATCCTTGGGGGTCATCCCCACCCAGCGGCCCTTTCCTTCCCTTTTCAGTAGCCTCCTCGTCTCGTCGCAATACGTTGCGCCTTGTCATCTTCAGAACTTTATGGACTTTTGCAACCAATTCATACTCGGTGGTGCAATTTTTCTGCATTCCAAACACGGGATGTGACGGAGGGTCTGGATCAGAAAGCAAAGAGCGTAGAACAGTTGTAGGAGGGAAATTTCCGGTTTTTTCTTGTAATGGATCTTCAGTTTCAGTATTTTCATCATGGAAATCCTCGTGTTTTTCCCGGAAAAAGAGCTCAGTTCCAAACGGCTCCTCATACTTTCCCATGTAGAATCTAATTTTGACGCAGAAACGTTAGTTGGGTAATTACGAAACTAGGTTTGATAGTTGGTTGAACTTTATGGCTCACTTACCGATCTCCAATTTGAAGTACGGGGTTTTTGTCATCCAGGTTATAAAACTTGAGTTTCAATTTTTGGTGAGTCGGCTTTGTAGATTTTGGTTCCTCTTCCCTATCTCTCTTGCTTTGGCTGAGGAGGAAATCATCTGGTCTAACAGCAAACAATTCCTGCACACTCGGAATGTCGTCAAGGTCCACGTAAATCAATGTCTCCTCCCATTCGTCATCAACATCTTGTTCTCCTCCACCAAGCTCATTATCTTCCATCGCCGTGCTCGCTCCCTCGTCTTTCAGAAATGAATTGGACTGCCGTGGGATTTTCGTGGAAGGTACTCCTGGGATTTTGAAGAGATATCCAGAATCAGCGTCAACTGGCCCCAACTGAATCGAAGGGGAACCTCGTGGGTCGATATTCTCCGGTTGGAGATGAAAGATGATTTCCACTTTATCTGTCAGATCTTCCATATTGGACCTATTGCAGCCTTGATCATCCATCACACAGGCACAGGCGCTGTTTATATTCCTCTCTTCCTCTGTGAAGTTAATTTAAAAGTCAAATACTTTAAAAATGAGAATATGAGAAAAAAAAACTAACTAGAAAAGTCCCACTCCTCTCTCTCCACGAAAATGATAAAAATGGATTACCCTGTTGAGGAACTGTTTTATGTCACACCTCACACGTCACGCACGGCGCGACATACGAGTACGACGGACGATTATTTCGCCGCCGCGGTGTTATGTTGTTGATGGATTGATCATTGATCAATCGGCTTTTGGGTTTTTTTTCTTATATTTTTTGTTCTTTCGCTTTTCATTTTTCGAACTTTTAACCACGTGCTTTAAATTCCGCCAAAGGAATCAAAATTAATTGATTTTTACTTAAATAAATAAAAAACAGAAGGAAGAAGAGATAAAAGAGGGAGAAATAGTAAATTAACTAAGGCAAGGTAAGGAAAATATACGGAAAAGTGAATTGGTTAATTTTCTTCCCAATCTAATTCTTGGTAAATTATCAGCAGATTGATTGTGTTCGCCAACTCCATAAAGCAGCAACTTAATTAGTAATAGTAGGCTTAATTTGCTTGTTTTGGTTTTTAGGAAAACGATACTAAATATAACATGTGCATTCGTTCTTACAGATCAATAAATTGTGCACTCAACTCGGCTCACTCCAGACGAGTTGGTCAAGTTCCTCGATTTTATGCACAGCGGACAACCCCTCCATCAACTGAGAAGGAAACGAATGGCCGATGACCGTGAAATTTTAAGGGGGATTTGGGAAGCCAAACTCCCAATAGCCTTTCAGCTGTCTTCTGAAGAGGTGAACAGTATGAATAGTCCCGAACCGTTTTATCTCATGGTCCCAAGATTACATTATTTTCCACTGGTCACAGACAAGGTAATTAAGTTCCGTTTAGCCATTTAATTGTAACCAAATCAATTATTCATGGTCAAATTCCAAAAGTTGAGAAATTAATGCTCATTGTTGTGAATTAGGTGCGAAAACATTTTGCTCAATACATTAAACCGGAATCCCAGAGTAAGGAAATGTGGCTGGAGTACAATGGAGTTCCAATCAAATGGTGAGGGGAGACTTTCTTATTGATACGTCTTGTCGTACTCGTAATTAAATTTTCAAAGTGAATGCGGCTCAGGTTTGTGGACCTTAAGTGGCGGGGGTTGGGGGGCTCCGCCCCCCAGACAAAAGCGTTAAAAAGCTACTGCGGAAAGTTAATTTATTAAATTCGTTCAATCCTGGCAATGCGTTTTTGAGATTTTTAAACCGAAGAAAAATATCAAGTACAGGGTGTAATCATTTATTTGATTTTATCTTTACAATGAACAGGCACTACCCAATCGGACTTTGGTTCGACCTGTATGCGGGTGCGGACCTTACCCTCCCTTGGCCCATCAATGTTCATTTCGAAGACTTCCCTGAGTCAAAAATCCTACGATGTATATCCAAAGATGCTGTACGGTCTCAGTTTATTTCATCAATCAAGGAAGCAGACTCACTGAAACATAAAGGAAACGTTATCAATAGTATGCAGGAAAAAGATCATCATCAACTTTGGTCGGGATTTCAAACAGGTTAACTTGTAAATACTTTATTGAGTCACGCGAGCCCACACAAGGTATACATCGCAACTGGGGCACTTCGGGGTTACATGAAATTTAGTAGACAGGCTGATCAGGTCAAGAGCTAACAGTGCGCAAAATTTGTAGTCTGGGTGAAGTGTTTCTGACCCGTTCACCTCGTCACTAAAGTTGTGTAGCGGAGGTAGGGAGGCGCCAGGAAAAGTTTTCTGTGGGGCCTCACTCCCTATCATTTACACTAAAAAAAAACTGCACCGTGACATGAAACGGAGAGACTTACAAACTTTGCACAATGTTAGTTTTTGACCTGATCAGCCTGTCTACTAAAGTTCATGACATCCTGAAGTACACTAATTTTGCGCCTTGTCAAGGTTAGGCCTAACGCAATGCATATTATCGAAAATAGTCCAACGTTTACTTTACATGTTTAAACTCTAAAACTTTCAGATAGATTTGATCAATTTTGGACTGTGAACAAGAAATTGATGGAATCGAATCTGGGGGAAGGGTTTCGTTATATTCCAATCCGATTTTACACACCTGATAAACCTCTCCTCCAACGGTTGGTGAGACCGTTTGATGATACAACCGGAACATGGACGACTCTCCAAGATGCTCTCGTGGAGCTTTTCACAGGAATTTCATTTAGTCAAAGTGAGGATAAGCAAAAGTAAATTTAGTAATTTGATTTGATTTTAGTCTAATTCGTGAATTTTCTTGCATGTCATAATAGCTCATGTGATAATCCATGGAATCCAGCCTCCGTTGGATACTCCGCTTCAATGGCTCAGTGAGCATATGAGCTACCCCGACAATTTCCTGCATGTCGCCCTAATCACAAAGGAGGACAACTCTGCGTGATAGGCCCAAAGGAAGCTAACGCCATCATCGGGACGATGCGATGGGACGATCCACGTTCTTTTATCTACTTACTAACTCCGCCTTCTTTCCCACTTGTCTCCGCTCACAGCTCTTTTGTTCAAATAGTCAGCCTACTCATTTTTAATTTCCTCTTCCTTCCCAAAACTTGTGGAGCGGTAGGCATCTGTTGTCTCGGCACTTGTGCCAGCCGCTATAAAGATGAAGGTGGGTTTTAGTCCTGAATGGAAATGGTGATGTAATATTTACACATTCCGAGTTTGAATAAAGTTTATTGTCGCAATTCTTCCTTTCCAATTTTTATTTTTTGAAGTGATGCTAGGTTGTTCTTTAACTTGGTGATAATGATGATGCGAGGATGGGGAAATGGAGCCATGAAGAAGACATGAAAATAAGGAAGTGGAGTTAGGGTCAAAGATCTGAGAAAGCGTTGGTAACTTAGGAGCGGAGAGCTGGAGATAATTCCTTGGGAGCTTGAAAGGAAGAAGAGGGTTCATGGAGGAGGGGATGAGATGATGAGCTTCTGAATGCTGCTGAATGAAAGGGAAATGGCAAACTCATTTCCATCTCCAGTAGTTTTTGTGATCTTGGACCACGAATATTAACTTTGACTCTTGTTCCAAACTTTGTCCATTCAGTTTGTCATAGCGTGGGTAGGCTATTGAAGTGCGGAATTAGGGATTTTCCAGAATCGCTTAGAAAGAAGGCCCGTAGTTTTAACGGAGCGACGTGTGTGGATCGGTGCGTAATATTTAGTTTACTCTTCAAATTGGGGAAGAAACATGGGTTACGAGTCTGTCTGACAATGGTTCCAGAAATTTTTTCCAATAGGATTTGGAACTGGGTTGATGTCAGGAACCATTGCCTAGGTTTTCTGAGTGCCATTTTGGAGACTTTGATAGGTTTGGTGAAAGTGAAGAAAGCAAAGTCATTTTGTCCAGAAAAAAGAATGGTTTGAAGCCGGTGGTCGCGCAAATTTTCCTCATCGCATCAACATCTATTTGATTCCACGCTTCTGACATAGTGAGATCCCCTGCCTAGTCCCAACTTAAAAGTTGAACTTGTTTGGCAGTACTTGTGATATTCTCGGAGTACCACGATTTTGGAACAAAAAATCGGGAAAAATGTGTCGGATGAAATCCCAGTTTCTCGGGTTTTCCTTTTGGATTGGAATTTACATCTTCATCGCGGAAAGTGGCGGAGATCCGCTTCCGCGTGGTAAGTCATTTAGTTTATGAATGAATTATACTTGGATGGGCTCTTGTAATCGCTCCTCGGGCGAGACGACGATGTCTAAAACTCTTATCAGGGTCAATCCTCCAAAGCCAAAGAGCAACTTCCGTTTGAGCATGGAAAAGTTCAATAGCCTTTTATGCAACTATGCGTGCATCACATTCTCACTTATTTCATCATCTCATTTTTCAAACATTTTCTTTGATCTGCCAAACTTGGCATATGTTGGAAAATATTACAATGTTTGGTAAATATGTTTTGCAAAGGGTTACTCCTTGTAGGTTCGGCAGATCTTTTAGAAGCTACTAGGATTTCCGAATTCCCACTTGGCATCACGAAAACAAAAGGAATTTGTGATCAACGGCCAAATCCTGCCACTCCTGGAGAGTTAGCAGAAGAAGATGTGGCTTACAAGATTTCTTCAAATGCGGCTGTTTCCGTCAATACCGCAGAACTCTTCCGTGGTATGCCCAATTCACGGCCCCGCCGCCCCCGCTCCCGTTATGCTCCGTTGCTAACGAAGAAATTGATTTCCCTTAGATGGATTTCCACCGGATTTCTCAATTTTGTCCACGTTTCGCCCAGAAGTGGACACGCGGTCGGTTCTATTCACCGTTTACAACGACGTGGGAGATGAGCAGTTTGCACTAGAAATTGATGATAGAGTAACTTTAGTATACGAGGTACGCATCCGTCTTCCCACAAATTAAAATTCGGTTAGGATTTTATGAATGAAAAGATGTAAATATTGTGATTGCTAACGTAACGTGTAGGATAGCGAGACGGAGCCACCGAGCGTCTTCCGTGTTTCTTTTGATGTGACGATTAACGACGGAAAGTAAGCGGCGGTGGAGTAACCAAATGTATAAATATTGCTTCAATCTGATTGGTTCATGCAAATTCCAGGTGGCATCGTCTCGGCATGAGTGTCAAAGGAACCTCAGTTACGCTCCTCGTTGACTGTCGTGAAATTGGGGCTCTGGTTCTGAATCGAACCGTTGGTTCCAGTCCGGCGAATACGGGTGTCCTCCTCATTGGGCAACAACTCCTAAACGAGAACGCCTTCTTTACGGGCGATATACAGCAACTCTTACTCATTCCGGATCCGGATGCCGCCTACGAAGTTTGCTCAAAGTATATGCCCGACTGTCGCTTCCCACTCTCTACATTCCAACAATCAAATGGATTCGAGATGGAAAATGGCGCAGAGGCCTCTGGTCGCCCCAATGACACGGGGCAGGTCTGTTCATACGGAATTCCACGGAAGCGTAGACAGCCATCAAAATTTTCTTTGTCTCTAAAGGTTGACGTGTCTCCCAGTATTCCGATTCAGCACATACGGGGCCCGCAGGGGCCGAGAGGCTACACAGGTTTGATTTGCATTTTGAAAAGAAAATTTACACTTTTCCGCGTTTATTAACCACGGACCCTTTAGGGTTTGGGGTTTATGGGATTGCCGTGTCTGTCTGTGTGTCTGTG
>Ga0194135_10002952_pt1 | contig 10384 bp, 7 predicted proteins | sample LitLau_LLRF_2013_FD_134024 | JGI IMG/M metagenome (GOLD analysis project Ga0194135, IMG submission 134024) | Freshwater sediment microbial communities in response to fracking from North America - Little Laurel Run_MetaG_LLRF_2013 (version 2) | ecosystem: Environmental > Aquatic > Freshwater >... | reverse complement strand
TATTCCGAGCAAATGGGAGTAACAAGCCGAGTTGGAACCACCGCAAGCAGAGGACGTCCCCATTCTCTTGGATTCCGGTTCCAGCGCTAACTGGTTCCTCCGCCTCAGCTGGGAAACTCCCACATATTGGCGTTCCCACCATGACTGGATTCAAGACAAAGTTCCGGAGGACATGGGACAAGCTCTGAAATAAACCGTTCCAGGTGAAAGGGACTTGAACTCCTCCGAACCCATCTTGAATTCCGAGTCCTGTCCAAACTGAGACGCCGACCAATGGAACTCGTTCCCCTGAAGTTTCCAACGTGACTTCAAGAGCCTGGCGGAGGATGCGGAGGGACTCCTGCCCGAAAACGTTGTGGACACTCAAATGGGAAGTTTCTCCATATTCAGTTAAGCTCGTATTCATGTGGCGCCCATTGGCACAAATGAGGTCAAGTTGAGTAAAGGCCGACCCGAGCCGGGTTCCGATCCCTGAGGATTCCCCACATAACAAGGAACTGTTTACAGTTGATGGGAAATTGTCCACTAAAACTAAGCCCGAGAGAAGGCGGAGCTGGGTCTCATTAAAATCATTTTCAAAAGTCGAGTTGAGTTGAGCGGTGACCCAGCGGAGGGCGTCTCGGTTGAAGTAATCTGGATATACGACATGAACGGGCTCACCATAGTCCGTGGAAGTTCCAACCAATGGGGCTCCACCTTGGTTCAAGATTAACGGCACCCCATCCCACCCCCCTTCCCATCCCATTTTTTGGGATAACAATACTTTTCTCCCAAATTCTTCCAAGTGAGCAAAGATGAAGTCTAGCCCAGCGGGAGGGAAATTGTGTTCGTCTACTGCAAATGGCCTTCGGAAATTCTCATCGACGCAGTCCGAGTCATATGGGATGCCTTCATCTGCAAGTTTCCAAAGTTCATCGATTGTTTCTGAGGCGTTGAGGCCTTTACGGCAAAGATGGAGACCCATCGCCCAGTATGGGGGCAATGAAGTGTGGTTGCTCCCACCTCCTCCCCCGTCATCACTCCTTTGTGTTTGCTGTGAAATGATAAAATGAGATGTTTGAAAGAAAATATTTCTAAAAGGACGGAGAGCCCGAAAGTTATGTTCCTGTTCTTACAAACTTGTCAACTTGCTTGTAGACGTCCGCTGGTGTTGGTCCTGGAAAAAAGTGTAGTCTCACTCCAGATTTCGTTTGGAAATGAAACAAAGCACCGGGAGCCGAGATGAATTGGAAGAGGAATGGGGAGGAAGTCTCAATGAGGACGCCGTGAAAACTCCCACTGGCTTCCATTGCCATATAAAACGGGAGTTCATGACTCTGTGGCCCATTGACAGCCGTGACCGTTGTGGGCCCGTCCCCTTGACCCCCTTTTAATCCCCAGAAGAACTCAGAAGGGAGAACGGTGGAAAAACTCAAGGAATCAGACGTGCTGATGACCGGTCCGAGTCGCGTATCGAAGATGGTTTCCTTCGAAGTATTTGTAATTCTCTGGAGATGGATGAAGAAGAATTCTGATTGGGCAGCGTAAGTTACAGTAAGTGGTCCTCCTTCCAAATCACTTTCCACAACTTCATCTTCTTCATCCCGCACACTTCCAGGCTTGTAAAAATAAACTTCCAGGTGATCTTCTCCTCTCTTCTCCAACTTTACTTTCAACGGGGTCAATGTGGGACTGCCTTGGGGTGAGAGGCTGAGTTCCAGCGGAGATGTCTCCGGCGGACTCACGTCGGCCACTTCATATTGGTAACCGGGAGGGACGGAGTGGTGGCATTTGAAGGGTAGGGAATCATCATTCACCCAGCAGCAAAGGGCTTCATAACAATCATCTTCTGTTCGCACTTGATCGGAATTGATCAAACATTCAAATCTAATTTCATAAGACAAAGACCACTTAAATCTTGCACCATTTCTCGAAATGTTCACCTGTTCCTACTTACCTATACTCAGGGTTGATTAGGCAGCTCCCGAAAGTTGGTCTCTCGGCAGAATTAAAAGCTAACAGGTAAATGAGAACGGGGAGTCCGATTCCAAGCCCAAGCCCGAGAATAGTTGAATACAAAATTCGGAATCGCATGTCATAGATGAGCCAGTGATACCAACGAACGTCTTTCTTCAAATCACCTGAATAAAAAGTATAGTCACATCATGCGGTTATAAATTCTTTTTATTTAAAACTCCTTTGTCATGGCGTGACGCTTGGTAACGTATTTGTACCTTTCCGCTTACCTGTCAAAATCCCTTCGTTTGCGTCGTCATGCCTTCCCGCAATTTCTTCTTCATCTTTTCGGATAACTTTCCTATCGTCGCTTACGGATTTGTTACTGGAAACCAATCCGCCCATATTTGGGCTGACTTAATTACACGTAATAAACTTTTTATGATTATTCTAGAGAAGGAAAAAGTTCCAACTTACTGTCTTTCGAGGAAAATAGATTTCACCTTGTATGAAAATAAGGAATCAATTATGGCAGAACTCAATGATAATAAACTATACTAATCATTTTGTTTCGATGTTTCTAATCCCAACTATCTCCGAAATTTCTTATCTTATCATGCTTGCGATGACGCCTACACTAATAGGTTGGGTCTTTGGTTTATCGAGGTCATACGGCATTAGTCCCTACCCCCTAACTCGAATGTTAATTAATTACATATGGTTTTATTTCATGTTCTTAGCTAGTGGCCCATGTTGCATGTACAGGTTTCACATTAATTCTGCTTCAATCCGCGAAATTCCGAAATGAAAGGGAGGAGAAAGGCAAGAGAGTAGTTTTTAACACTTTTGAATTGGATTGATGTACGTTATCGTGTGTCTTCCATTTTGCAGACTGACCTTCCCCCATCCGGCATATTGAAGTGAAAGGGACATTTTCTGGCCAGCGGTATAATGCAAATCTGAAGGAAAAGCGTCACGGGAAGTTTGGATAAAATAATTTTTTTTGGTGCATTTATTAAATCGCTGGCTGCTGGACTAATACAACCAAAAGAAACTTCCTACCGTAAAATAAAATTTTATGCAACTTTGAGGGCTCCCAATTTCCACCGGCACGCAGCCGTACGACGATTAGTTGTTATGATTCATCCGCCATTCCTTCAGGAATAAAGTATACGCCCGCTAAATGAAAGCTCAAGGGCGATAAAGATAATAGTGACAAAAGGCAGTACCGGGAATGACATTCACTTCCCTTTTTTGATTAGGAGCAGATCATGACTTCATAGAAACAGTCCAATTAACCTTGTTCAGGAACCTGTCATCAAATTCCTGTGAATAAGTGACACCCTGTAAATGCGGACAGGTACACCAAACACGATATAGTTTAGGTTCCTTGCAGTAGTGTTTTAAATATAAATCAATTTCCGGTGTCTATTTCTGTTTCCAATTTACATTGAAATTTATTCATAAATAGAAAGTGGAGAGATAACGGAACATTTAGATGAAGGCCTGTTATTACTTTAATCCTTTCTTACTTCCTCATGCTCAATTGTTTAAGAAAAATACTTCAATTTGATTTCGTTGCACGTCCAAGGCTTTTCCGTGCCACAAAGGTTATAAAATACATCATCCCCGGAGGGGTCATATTAACATTCGGAAACAGTCACTGACCCTAGGCAGTTTTAAAGATTATTGGGCTTGTTTGTCGTAAATTCACTGGATTCGCTCTAAGCATGCTGTCGACAAAGGCATTCAAAATTTTGGCAGCAATTACAAATCTGGGATATCGGCTATACCTGTTCCCCTTTCGTTTTGATCAGCACTCTAAAGATCCTTCTGGTTTTAGATGCGTCCAAGCACTTATGCATAAGCGTTGGCTCCTAATCCTCAACAATATTCTCAGTTGCTTGCTAGAATGCGCTGTGGCCCTGATTTTGCTCATTCCAATTTTCCTTGGGAGTCTATCAATTGAAAACGCTGTGATGAGTTTTGGCGTTGCCTTACCCCTATTACACTGCACGGCAAATCAGATTTACTGGATACTCCATCCAAAGGTCGGTCCGGCCCTTATTAATCGGATCATTAAATACAACCAGACCCAAAGTAAGACAACTTTCTAAACTACGGTCCGCCTCGTATAAAGTGTGTTTACTGTTTTTTTTTGTAATTAGTCATCTCCCAAGGAGTTAGTTTGACTGGAACTGGAGACAATTTCGATAGAATCCTGGGAGTGATCTATGTGTCTTGGCTAGGAGTACTGGCCCTCTGCCCACCCTTCTTTCTTTTCATTTTCCATTCCAATTTCGGAATTTCTGAGCTGCCGTATGGAATCTTGACATGGATTTTTCGTGACTATACGAAATTTCTAAGCATCCCCTTCATTCTCATTGTTAGCTTCTTTGGGATTGAGTCCGGAATATGGGGAGTATATACGTTCATTCTCAATCAGATTTATATGACGGGAATGTCGAAATGGATGGAGGGGATGGACTGCGATCCAACTGAAGAGAGGAAGAAACGGAGGGAATCACAACTGTTGTACAGATCTGGACAGCTCCTCCACCTCCACGCATATGATGTCCTCGGGCTCTGGTTCTCGATGACGTATTATATTTGTTTGACAATTATCATCGTATTTAGCTTCTGTTTAGTAAGGTACGTTCGAATCATGGATCCCATGGTGCTTTGCTTCATGGTGGTTATGGCCTCCAACCTCACAGTCTCTACTGGAACGCTATTCGAGTCTCTCATCAAAATTCAACTCCGCTCCTCAATGTACTTGGAATCATTCCAGCGGAACTGCATCAATACTTCGGCAGAAGAACGACTCTGGCTTAAATCTGCATTCCCCATTCAATGGAAAGTTGGGGCCATGTTCACAGTTTCGGAGACCAATTTTTGCCTGAAACTGTACGGTGACATTGTCATCAATTCCATCGTATCACTCGTAGTCTCCTTTCGATAAATTTTGAAGACTCTCGTTGGAAGACTTGGAGAGTTTAAGGGGGTTGTAAAATTTTATTCCCACAGGTAGGTTATACTACGCACGGAGTTATTTAGGATGAGTTGAGAACTTTCAACTTTCATGATGAACAAACGACATAAGGTACAGTCGAGTCTCGAATTTGGACCGGGACCGGGAGAGCGCAAGGCAAGGTTCTTTTAAAAATATCCAAGGTAAAATCTATTAAAGGGTAACAAAGTAAAGTAAAGGGTAAAGGTAACAAAAAGTAAAGATAAGTGAATTTTTGAATAACTGCAAATACCGACGTGTAATTAAATTAGTGTGAATAGAAAACTAGTCGCTACCACTAGAGGACTCCTCTGAGATGAATTCCTTGCTCTTGTATCCCCCGCCACTAGTACCCGGGGACTCTGAGTCTTTCTTTCCAGATTTCACCGTTTTGCTACTACTACTACTACTACTAGTCGGCACTTCCTTTGATTTCTGTAAATAGAAATGTAAAAGTCATAAACTAAAACTGAATCTTAGAAAAAACTATTGGTTGAAATATATACAGTTGACTATAAACTTACAGTTGGCCTGGTCTTTGTCTCTCTCTTCCTCCTTTCCGGTTTCTCCTTTTCCTTTCTCCCAGCCTTGTCCTGCTTGGTATGGCCGGATGAGGATTTCTCCTTGTCCTTCACACTCCCGGTAACTGTTTTCGTACTTTTCTTCTTAGTCTTGCTCTTTCCTTTTCCACTTCCACCACCATGGGATCCTTCTCCACCAGATGATGACGTGCCTGAATCCGACCTGAATAACAAAGTAAAACACAACCAAAATTATCTACACAAATAATTAGTGAATTCATTCCATTACTCTTCACAGTTCAAAACTTACTCTTCCGAGACGTCCGTTATTTTGGCCGCATCCGGATTGTAATCTTCATCTTCAGAGCTTTCACTATCCCCGTTATCATCATCACTCCTCTCCTTTGCCTCAGCCTTGACACGAGCTAAGTAAGCATCTGGCTCCCCTTTTCCGTCATACTTTCTGCCGTCGTAGTCCTAAAAGCAAAAAAAAAATTCAAAGGAAGATTAGTGCATGATGCATAGCCATCAAGGAATATAATGGGAATGGGAAAGCAGAAAGGAAGAGGCAGAGAGCTGATCAAGGCGGAATTCTTACAATTTTCTCGTTGTTACTCTTGATCCGGATTCCCTTGGAGTTGATGAATTCATAAAGCTTCGAGTATTCTTCTTTCAAAATACTTACAAACGCGTGGACAATGCCTGATTTCAATTCAATCTCAAAATCAAAGGATCTGTGAAGAGAGAAATTAAAGTTAGTGAAATCACATTTGGATAACATGAAGAAATAAAACGCAAGTTTACTTTGTGCCACCACCACTTCGGACAAAATTCACAGCATTGATTTCCTCCATTCGAATGTGGATGGGTGGTTTGTGGACAAACATGAATCCACGGTCCAATGGATAGAGGTATCCCGCAGCAGCTTTGTAAGAGCATCCGACAGCTGGCTGCTTTGAATCCCTGTAGGTTTATAAAAGGAAAGTAAAATAATGTAAAAGCCATGTTAGTAGATTGAATAAACGAAACTAAACATGAGACTGACGTACGCAGAGAATTTTCCAGGCCCGGTTAGTTTTCGATCCACAAAAATCTTCATAATTTTGCTCACAATTTCATAAGTGGGGCCATTCATCTCTTTCTCCAACTTCCCACCATATTTCGTCTCCAACTCCTTACTGAAGAAACAGTTGAATAAAAAGTAGTCAGTAAAATCATAAAAATATCATCAAACTTGGAATCCATTGATTAGCAAGGATGAACTCACTCAGAGAAGGGTAATTCAATGGAGCATTCCTCCTCCGTCGCAAATAGGAAAACCAAATATGGGTATCGTGTCTGTCCTTGTTTAATTGGAGGATCCAAGCTGACTACAAAGTACATCTGACGTCCATCAATGTGCGGAAGCAAAAAGAGACGAAGAACCGTTGACATTGGGATTTTGTAATCAAATGTTTTGCCATGAAGTTGGAAGAAGGACTGGTACACCTTGATATCGTAACGACCTCTGAAAATACAAGATCCCGTCAACAGTGTACAGGAAATTGAAAGACATCTCTTTGACTCTACCTGGGCGTAAGACATTGGATTTCTCGGAATATCGCAATGGCATTGGCATCTCCAACTGCTCCGACCACTTCTGCTTTGCTAAGAACTTGATCCTTGAAAGCATCCACAGGTTCCGTGTCACCTGCATTCTCACTCGACGGCATATGAAATCGTAATTCCATCAAACTGGAGTCACGTGCGTCGTCATTCTAGAAAACCGAAAGAAAAAGTTATTAATTTGCCTGTGTTATAATTTTCTCCGTGATCAACTTAAATAACGGGCGAGTTATAATGGTGCGTAACGAATTATGATTACCTGGTGAAACTCGAGGGTGACTTCATTCTTTCCGGTTGTACACTGTGAGACGTAGCCGAGAGGAATATCGAATCCAAGAGAATTCGCAACGTCAAAACTAAGGACGGAACCTTTGAACTTTGCTGTTCCCCAATTCCATCCTTTGACACAGACTTCGGTATCTACCATTGTCTTGCCAAATCGATTGGAGAAAGCTTTAGCTAACTTTTCCTTGTCCGCTTCTTTGAATCCGGAAAAACGAGTTAGAGTTCCAACATTTGTGAAAATCCGAATACCCCAGTGGCTCCCATACCGCAACCAATTGACAAGTTCAATTTCCGTGTCAGATATTGAAAAGACTTTCCCAGCCTTTGGCTTGAAGTGGATTTGGGTATCGGTAATTTTGAGTCTTCCGGGGAGCTGAAAATGTGTGAAAGCAAATTACAACTCAATGACAGAATGACACTAGTAATCTCATTTGATTCATTCAAAAAAAAAAAAAAATTAAAATCACATTTATAGTCCGTTGGTATTCAACACGAAATGTTGAATGACGTTTAGTAGTTTCTAACTTATATCAAAAGAATTAAATCTCACCATGGTCCCTTTCTGTTCCATTGAAATCTCAGCAAAATCAATATCCGACATTTTTGAAGTCAAATATGACTGAAGGGAAAGCCCAAGTCACAAGTTAAAGTCAAACTCCAAAAAAGTAACCCAGAGGTTCAACCCAAAGATTAAATGATTTTCTACTTTGCTGTCTGGTTACGCAAGTTCCTGTAAAAACAAAATGTCACTTATAAAAACGAAAACGGTACTGGCTGGCAAGTGGTTGGGAGAAAAATCAGCTGCTTCCAAAAAGAGGTTAGGCGCAATAAGTCGATGAATAGAAATACAAGAAAATAGATTCTGTACATTACGTGATATTGATGTACCGGCGTTTTTGCGATTTGTGGTAAAACTGAATGAAAGTTACAACAAAAGAATAATTTAGTTACGGTTTAATGCAGACTAAATTAATTAAAAAACTTCTGCCTTGGAGAAAATTGCGGGGGGTTCACTAAGAAGCTCTAACATCAGACTTCTCTACGCCACATATAGATGCAGATGAAGATGGGCATTCATCTGTTACCTTATCTTTTTAAAGAGTACCTAACTGTATAAAAATCTTTTCGTTACTAATAAATTGTACACATGAATAGGATGACAACTAACAATACTGTACGTTTCTTTTGGGCCAGAACATTCAAACCGTCAAGGTCCTATTGTCCTATACAAGAAAATTTGATTCCAGGTTTTCCAATTCCAAATTAGAATTAAAGTCTAAGAATTATCTCATTTTCGATTCAAACACGGAGTCAGGCCATAATTTCCCAGGAATTTCGCTCTTTTCTATCTGTATATTTTGACATTCGATAACCTATGAATAATAGTTTACCCTTTAACAGTAATTGGTAAAAGCGGTGTTACATTTCAAGTTTGTCCAACTCAGCATGGGTGTGCGATGGAGGGGAGACAAGGCGCCAAAGTTTATTGTAACTTTGCTAAACATTTAATTCCGAGATTTTTGTTGTTGTTTCATTTCTAATTTATTCATTTTTGTGTGGTGGCTCGTGATAAGTTACTGTCACCACTACTGTTAGTGGCTGGACGATTCATCACGTCAGTCGTGAGTCCTATGCTAGTTTCAATGAGTAGATTACCAGTATTATCATGACGTCGACGTCCGTCCCAGGTCCTTCAAGTAGTATGAACTCGTTTCGTGAAGTATTCAAAAAGGCGAAGCACATTGTCATCCTAACGGGTGCAGGTGTATCTGCAGAATCTGGAGTGCCCACATTCCGGGGTGCCGGAGGATTCTGGAGGACTTACCAGGCTCAGAATTTAGCTACCCCTGAAGCATTCAACAGAAACCCATCCCTTGTATGGGAGTTTTATCACTACCGTCGTGAAGTCATGATTACCAAGTTCCCAAATCCTGTAAGTATTACTGCAGACAATTGTATTAGCATGTTTCCAAGCCGCTAACAAGCCCCTTAATAAGCGCAACTTTTCATTATCAACTTACCAGGCTCACAAGGCTATTGCAGAATTGGAAGAGCGAGCAAGGGAAACGCGAAAACAGGTTGTGGTGATTACACAGAACATTGACGAACTCCACAGGAAAGCCGGAAGTCAAAATGTCATAGAACTCCATGGCTCTTTGTTCAAGACAAAATGTACCAGGTGTGGAGATATCCGACATAATTACGACAGCCCAATTTGTCCTGCATTGGAGGGAACCGGGTGAGTTAGCGTTAAGAGTTATCTTCATTTTATCTACACATGCTGACACTACCGGAACTAATGCTAATTAATACTAACAAGGGCTAATAATGGCATTATAAATGGGAGTTTCTTTCTAGTGCTCCCGACTCGAAGACAGAAGAGGCAAAGATACCCATCAAGGAGCTGCCACATTGTCTCCAACCTCACTGCAGCGGCCTCCTTCGACCCAATGTGGTTTGGTTTGGAGAGTCGTTACGAGAAGAGGATCTTCTCAAAACAGGTATCCACATTTTACCCCTCAAAGATCGCTCTGTAGTGGTTCATAGATAATGGACTTTTTTTTTGTAACTTTGACAGACAAAGAGCTGGAAAAGTGTGACCTGTGTCTCGTAGTTGGAACATCTTCAGTCGTTTACCCTGCTGCCATGTTCGCACCGCAGGTAGCACAGCGTGGAGTACCCGTAGCCGAGTTCAATTTGGAATCAACACCAGCCACGTTCAACTTCAGGCAAGGCCTTACTAAACATTTTTGTTACATTATCTTCGAAAGCTGTTTTGTTTGTCTATTTTCTGTTTACATTTTTACTCCATTTGCAGTTTTCATTTCGAGGGACCTTGCGGCGAAACAATCCCAGTAGCGTTAGCGCCGTAAATTAGATTGAATACCCGTTTCCATACCGTGATGTTCAGCTCAAACCAGACACCCCAAATTTGTAACCATGGAGATTTTTCAAATTGGGTCAAATTACGCTTTATAATTTTGGACTTAGACGAAATTCAATTTTGGGTGTCTGGTTTGAGCTGAAC
>Ga0194135_10002951_pt1 | contig 10384 bp, 9 predicted proteins | sample LitLau_LLRF_2013_FD_134024 | JGI IMG/M metagenome (GOLD analysis project Ga0194135, IMG submission 134024) | Freshwater sediment microbial communities in response to fracking from North America - Little Laurel Run_MetaG_LLRF_2013 (version 2) | ecosystem: Environmental > Aquatic > Freshwater >... | reverse complement strand
GGAAAATCTGGTCCGCCGATATCTTCAATCAGGTCTCCCAGCAACAGCTGGCTTGGCTGATTAATGACAAAGCCCAAACTACCCAGTTCACTATGCTCGGTCAGCAAGACCACAGAACGCGTAAAATTGGGATCATTCAGGAATGGTTCTGAAACAAGCAGTTTCCCTGCTGAAGGTGTTAATCGACTTATCATTTAGGAAAATTACTTATAATTTTAAAAAAACTAAAACCTATTTTTGTCAGATGGAGCTGACCAAAGAAAATATTCAAAATCTGAGACAAGATTACCGCGCTGCAAAGCTTGCAGAGGACGATATAGACCAAAACCCTATCACACAATTTGGCAAATGGTTTAAAGAAGCAGTTGACGCAAAATTGTATGAACCCAATGTAATGACGCTGGCAACTGCCGATTTATCGGGCAAACCCTCTTCGCGCATTTTACTTTTAAAAGGGTTTGATGAAAACGGTTTTGTCTTTTTCACCAACTACAACAGTAAAAAGGGCAAAGATCTGCAGGAAAATCCACAGGCTGCCATGCAGTTTTTCTGGCCTGAGCTCGAACGCCAGATCCGGATTGAAGGTACCATAACTAAAGTAGAGGAGGCAGTTTCGACCGCATACTTCCACTCCCGCCCTAAAGGCAGCCAGATCGGTGCCACAGCCTCACCACAAAGCACAGTGATCCCTAACCGTGAGGTACTGGAAACCCGTGTACAAGAACTTACCGAGACCTATAAGGACACAGAAGTACCACGTCCTGAACATTGGGGAGGTTATTTACTGAAACCAGAACATATTGAATTCTGGCAGGGACGTCCAAGCCGCCTGCACGACAGAATTACCTATACCAGCGTTAACGGCGTATGGACAATCAACAGACTAGCACCTTAAATAAACAAAATGACTAAAATAGCAGTAATCGGATCTGGTACCATGGGAAATGGTATCGCGCATACTTTTGCCCAGTTTGGCTACCAGGTAAACCTGATCGACATCAATCAGGAAGCCTTAAATAAAGGATTAGATACAGTAAGTAAAAATCTTGACCGTCAAGTAACTAAAGGAACAATAACAGAAGAAGACAAAACCAAAACACTACAAAATATTGTTACTTTCACTGACCTGAAATCGGGCGTTGCCGAAGCAGATCTTGTGGTAGAAGCAGCTACTGAAAACCTGGATCTTAAGTTAAAGATCTTCCGCGACCTGGATGCTTATGCCAAACCAGGAGCTATACTGGCCAGTAATACTTCTTCGATATCAATTACCCACATTGCTTCTGTAACCACCAGAGGAGAAAAAGTAATTGGTATGCATTTTATGAACCCTGTCCCTGTCATGAAACTGGTTGAAGTGATCCGCGGATACGCGACATCAGATGAAACTACTGAACTGGTAATGAAGTTATCAGAAAACTTAGGTAAAGTACCTGTTGAAGTTAATGACTACCCGGGTTTTGTGGCTAACCGTATTCTGATGCCGATGATCAATGAAGCGGTTTACACTTTATTTGAAGGGGTTGCCGGCGTCAGCGAAATAGATACTGTGATGAAACTCGGCATGGCCCATCCGATGGGACCGCTGCAATTGGCAGATTTTATTGGTCTTGATGTATGTCTTGCGATTCTGAATGTACTCCATAAAGGGTTTGGAAATCCTAAATATGCTCCATGTCCGCTTTTGGTGAATATGGTCATGGCTGGTAAAAAAGGAGTAAAATCGGGAGAAGGATTCTATGATTATGCCAATGGTGTGAAAGAAGCCAAACCAGCAGCAAAGTTTTTATCTTAACTTTACCCCATGAACGAAAACCTTGATCCATCTTCAGAAAGCTTATCTCCTGTTGAAAGAGATATAGAGAAAGTCTTGCGTCCACAGGCTTTTGAAGATTTTACCGGTCAGGAAAAAATCATGGAAAACCTGAAGATCTTCGTTAAAGCGGCTAAAATGCGTAACGAACCTTTGGACCATGTCTTACTTCACGGGCCTCCGGGATTAGGAAAGACGACCCTCTCTTATATCATAGCCAATGAAATGGGTGTTGGGATCAAAGTTACTTCGGGTCCCGTACTGGATAAACCAGGCGACCTGGCAGGACTATTGACCAATCTGGAGACCGGAGATATACTTTTTATTGACGAAATACACCGTTTAAGCCCTCTGGTAGAAGAATATTTATATTCTGCTATGGAGGACTTCAAAATTGATATTATGCTGGAGAGCGGGCCCAATGCCCGCTCAGTTCAGATTACACTGAATCCATTTACTTTAGTCGGGGCAACTACCCGGTCGGGCCTGCTGACCGCCCCCCTTCGGGCAAGGTTCGGGATCAACTCGAGACTGGCTTATTATGATGCCAAATTACTGACTACCATTGTCCTGCGTTCTTCGCAAATTCTGAAAACCCCTATTACCGAAGAAGGGGCCTATGAAATTGCACGCCGCAGCCGCGGTACACCCAGGATAGCCAATGCCTTATTAAGACGGACCAGGGATTTTGCACAGATTAAAGGAAACGGGACGATTGATACCACGATAGCCAAATATGCACTGACAGCATTGAATGTCGATGAGCACGGACTGGATGAAATGGACAATAAGATCCTGCTGACAATCATCGATAAGTTCAAAGGTGGTCCTGTCGGTTTAAAAACAATTGCTACTGCCGTCGGAGAAGACGAAGGAACTATAGAAGAAGTCTATGAGCCTTTCCTGATCCAGGAAGGTTATATGATGCGTACATCCCGCGGAAGAGAAGTGACCGAGGCTGCATACAAACATCTTAAAAGACAATATCAGGGCCAATCGTGCAAGTTATTTTAGTCGTTTTTCTTTTTCAGGCACCATTTGTGTGTTAAAAGCGGTAAATTATACCCATACATGCCAGGATCTTTGCAAATGAACAATCCGCAAAGATCCTGGCTTTAACATCACATTTATGAACATTGAAACAAGAAAATTAACTCTTGAAGATTATGACGATCTGAAAGAGTCAATGGAGCAGGCTTATGATACTCTTGGCGGACAGATATGGAGCAAACAGACCATCGCAAGACTACTCAAACTATTTCCTGAAGGTCAGCTCTGCATTGCAGTAGATGATAAAGTTGTAGCCTGTTCCCTTGCACTTATCGTCGATTATGACGAATACGGTGATAAACATACCTATCAGATGATCACCGGTGCCTATACCTTCTCTACCCATGATCCGCACGGGGATACTTTATACGGCATTGAAATCTTTGTTTCGCCAGAATTCAGAGGTTTACGATTGGGCCGCAGATTATACGAAGCCAGAAAAGAGCTTTGTGAAAGCCTGAACCTGAAAAGTATCATCGCCGGTGGCCGGATTCCCGGATATCATGAATATGCAGACAAACTTACCCCAAGACAATATATCGATAAGGTTAAAGCTAAGGAAATCTATGATTCTACTCTTACCTTTCAGCTATCCAATGATTTTCACGTCAGAAAGGTCCTGAAGAACTATCTGCCGGGTGACCATGAATCAAAGGATTTCGCAACGTTGATTGAATGGAATAACATCTATTATCAGGGTGTCGATGCTTCTGCACGTTCGGCTAAGACCATAAGAATTGGCCTGGTTCAATGGCAGATGCGGCTTTTCCCGGATATGGCTGCTTTTTATGAACAAGTGGAGTTTTTTGTAGACGCAGTCAGCGGATACAAATCCGATTTCATCATGTTCCCCGAACTTTTCAATACCCCGCTTTTACAACCCTATAACCATTTGCCGGAAATGGAAGCGATGCGCAAGCTGGCCGAACTGACACCTGAAATTGTAGAAAAACTCCAGAGTTATGCTGTTTCCTATAATGTAAACGTCATTACCGGAAGTATGCCGATCCTGGACAACAACAAATTATATAATGCCACTTATCTTTGTCACAGAAGTGGTAAAACCGAGGAATACAGAAAAATACACATCACCCCTAACGAGCTGAAATACTATGGTATGGTAGGCGGCGATAAAGTCAGGGTTTTTGATACTGACTGCGGAAAAATAGGCATTCTGATCTGTTACGATGTAGAGTTCCCTGAACTCAGCAGGATTTATGCAGACCAGGGAATGCAAATTTTATTTGTTCCTTTTCTGACAGACACACAGAACGGGTATACCAGGGTCAGAAGATGTGCACAGGCCAGAGCTATAGAAAACGAATGTTATGTGGCTATAGCAGGTTGTGTAGGTAATCTGCCCAAAGTAAATAACATGGATATCCAATTTGCGCAATCTGCTGTATTTACGCCTTCAGACTTTGCCTTTCCAACGAATGCGGTTAAAGCCGAAACTACTCCTAACACAGAAATGATGCTGGTGGTCGATGTAGATCTTCATTTACTCGATGAGCTGCACCATTTCGGAACCGTTAAGATCTTAAAAGATCGCCGGAAAGATCTGTACGAAGTTAAATTACTCAAATAAGCAGGTTACGTTCGGGTACTGTTCGACATGAGGCCACGTTGAGGCCACGTTTACCCCACGTTGAGGCCACCTTTTCTCTAAGACAAAAGGTGGCCTCATCATTGGTTATCCATGGAGCTATATCGAAGCTAACTCTGAGCCATCTGCAGACTGACCTGTTAAATACCCTATCCGTTTTTTAATTGCAAACCGTACCTTTGTCTGGTCATGCTTAATAATTCTTCTAAATACAGCCAGCTGATCAAAGATGAAGCCCTGCGTCTGGGTTTCATGCAATGTGGTATCGCAAAAGCGGGCTTTTTAGAAGAAGAAGCACCAAGACTGGAAGCCTGGCTCAAAGACAACCGTCACGGTCAAATGAGTTATATGGAGAACCATTTTGACAAAAGGCTCGACCCAAGATTACTGGTAGATGATGCTAAATCCGTCATTTCACTTACACTTAACTACTTTCCTGAAGAACAGCAGACTGATCCCAATGCGCCAAAAATCTCAAAATATGCTTACGGAACAGATTATCATCTGGTGATCAAAGACAAACTGTTTCAGCTCCTTAATTTTATTGAAGAAAATATAGGTGAAGTAAGTGGCAGGGCATTTGTCGATTCGGCACCTGTGCTTGACCGGGCCTGGGCAAAACGTGCCGGAATAGGCTGGATTGGCAAAAACAGCAATATTATCAGTAAAAAAAGTGGTTCTTTCTTTTTCCTGGCAGAGCTGATTGTAGATCTCGACCTCGCCTATGACAGTCCTTTTTCAACAGATCACTGCGGGACCTGCACAAAATGTATAGACGCCTGTCCTACTGATGCGATTTTATCCCCTTTTATTATTGATGCGACGAAATGTATCTCTTACCTCACCATCGAACTGAGAGAGGAAATTCCGAAAAGCTTTGATGATAAAATGGAGAACTGGATGTTTGGCTGTGACATTTGTCAGGATGTGTGTCCCTGGAACAGATTTTCAGTTCCCCATACTGAACCACAGTTAAAACCAAATGAAAATTTGCTGGGGATGAAACGGGAAGACTGGCTGGATATTACCGAAGATGTATTTAAACAGATCTTTAAAAACTCGGCAGTAAAGCGGACTAAGTTTAAAGGCTTAACCCGCAATATTGATTTCATCAGGCAGATTCCTGATGAAGGCTGAATGCTGTTTTAACGGTTAATTAACCGTTAAAACATTATTATATTCATTCTTGTCAGGTACATAAGTACTGCCAATCATGACTTTCTTTATTTTCTTGTCTGTTTTGAATGGAATAGAAACCACCTGTCCGGCATTTTCCCATATCCCAATACTTTTGTGCAATTTTTCAACCGATCCGTCATCATAGGTCAGGCTAAGATCTACCGGCAGTGGTTTAAGGCTCTTATTCTCCACTTTAAACACGTATCCGTCAGCAGTTTTATCCGCTGCAGTAATACTCAGGTCAATATCTCCTTCTCCAAAGAACCATGGTTTCCAGAACCAGTCCAGATTTTTACCTGATCCTTCATTCATGCTGTAAAAGAAGTCAAAAGGCATAGGATGTTTGCCATGCCATTGCTCAATATAATGATGCAGTGCTTTGGTGAACAACTCATCTCCCAGGTAATCTTTCACATATAAATAACCTAAAGCAGGTTTAGGATAAGAATTGGTAAAAGTACCGGAACCTTTTAAATCCGGAGTCAATGTCATCACAGGTGTATCATCTCTGGTCCCAGAAGTTGAACCGGTTGGCTGTATACCATACTCATCCACCATATTCGGATCAATCAGCGGAGAATTTAACCACTCTCCTATAGTTGCCCATCCTTCATCCATCCAGCCATATTTGGTCTCGTTGATTCCCATATAGAAAGGGAACATGGTATGAAAAATTTCATGGATGGTCAGGGTAATTGAATTTTCCCTTTTATCAACCGGATTATCATTCACCATCATTGGATATTCCATCTGATCCAGACCGTCAAAAACAGTCTCATGCGCATAAGGGAAAGGCCATTTCGGGAATTTATAACTCATGGCATCCACCGATTTACGGGCAAAATCTATGACTTCGTAATAATCTTTGTGAATTGGATTGAAAGCAGCATCAACACGGGTTCTCCTTTTGGTTTTTGGATCTACGATCAGACTGCTGGACTTCCATAAATAATGGTTACTGGTTGCAAAAACAAAATCAGTTACATTTTTAGCCTCAAATTTCCAGGTATTAAATTCCTGATTTTTAGTAATATCATTGTTTTTGAGGTCATTCATATCAATCACATTGACTACACTGTCCACTTGTTCGGCCAATGCCAGCCTGTCTGCGATTCTCTTCTGAAATACATTTTTAGCATTCATCAGATCGCCTGTAGCCCAGATCACGTAATCTTTAGGCACTGTAACTGCTGCTTTGAACGTACAGAAATCATTGTAAAACTCGGCATCTCCCAGATAAGGGTATTTGTTCCAGCCGTCCACATCGTCATAAACCGCAATACGCGGGAAGAAATAAGCGACAAAATACGAACCTTCGTCAACCATTCCGGTTCTGTTATGGGAACCCTTATTTAAAGTATACTGATAGGAAATTTTAACCTTCATACTTTTACCGGGAGCCAGTGCAGCGATAGAAGTATGCATATTTGTACCATCAATCGACAAAGATTCGGTAGCAACAGCCTTATCATTAATAGCGATAGAACCAATTTTCACCCCTTCACTCAGATCTCTGTCTGCCACTTTAAAAGAACGCGGACTACCATCTTTATACAAATTAGGATATAATTTAAACCAGACTTCTTTTAAAGTGTCCGGACTCTGGTTTTTATAAATGACATCAACGGTACCTTTTAACAATCCGGATACAGGTTCAAAATCTACTTTCAGCTCATAATCTGCTGTATTTTGCCAGTATTTAGGTCCGGGTCTTCCCGTTACTGATCTTGTTCCTTTGGCATAAGCCTGCTGAAAGTCGGCAGGTACCGGTAAATCATGTTGTGCAAAAACGCTCAGTCCTATTACACTGAAGAGGCTGAGCATCATTATTTTTTTCATATAAATAGGGTTGATTTTCCTTGGTATCTATAATCATTTTATAGTTTTTATAAAGCTGGCCTGTAACTTAGTTACAGGCCAGCTTTATAAAACCATTTATTTTCCAAATTTCATCTTTAACTGTTCCAGCATATCTGGCGTCACATTTACAGCAGGTTTTTCCTTTTTAGGCTGTTGCTGATAAGGCTGTTTGTGATGTGGTTTTGAAGCAGCGGTTACAGGTTGTTTCGGTTTTGCCGGATTGGCCTGTTCAGCAGGTTTTGGCGTCGCAGGTAATTTAGCCGCTCTGGTCAATTCTTTCTTTTTATTCCAGCGGGTCCAGATTTCTTCCAGTTTCTTTTTGGTGTACAAAGGAAAATCTCCCTGTTTCATCCAGGCATAATAACTTGGTTCAGTATCAAATACATGCTCCACAGTCTTATTTTTATGTTTACCGAAATTAAACACCTCCTCATCATTCTCATTGAAAACCATGCGGCCTGCAAAATCTACAGGTTTATTCATATTGGTAAAAGCATGTAAAGCTTCTACGTCATTTTTAACCGGCTGGGAAACATTACCTTGTTTATCCTCAAAATCTGCATTTTCGTAACGGTCAAGCTGAGCCAGCAATACGTTATAGGTAGCTTTGATATCCGCCTCTGCAGAATGGGCATTAATAATATCTTCCCCGCAATAGAACTTATAGGCTGCACGCAAAGTACGTTGCTCCATCTGATGAAATATATTCTGTACATCTACAAACTTTCTGCCGGTCATGTCAAAATCTACCCCTGCACGTAAAAACTCTTCCAGCAATACCGGAATATCAAAACGATTGGAATTGTAACCCGCAAGGTCAGCATCACCGATAAATTCGGCAATCTCCGGTGCTACCTCACTAAATTTAGGTGCATCAGCAATATGCTGATCATAAATTCCATGAATCAGTGACGATTGGAGCGGAATTGGCATTTCAGGATTAATACGTAGTGTTTTTACCAGCTCAGATCCATCTGGCATAGCTTTTAGAATTGCAATTTCAACGATACGATCAGAACCTACATTAACCCCGGTAGTTTCCAGATCAAAAAAAGCAAGAGGACGGATTAGATTTAATTTCATTAGTAATTTTAATTTTTCAATTTTTTTAAAGAGCGTTGTGATTTTTATTTTCAGACAGGACCCTATAATCCTGCAGTTTAAATTCAGGTTAAAATTTTCATCTAACTTAGTAAAATAATTCCCAAACCTATACCGATTATCATAATAAGATACATCAATATTTCAGTAGTCGCAAATTTTTTATACTTAGTCCAGAATGATATATCGTGCTTCTTGCTTTCCATCTTTCTATATACTTATCAGTTATAATTTTTCACCGGTCCTGCTTTAATCAGTGTCCGCTGATAAGCGGGGAGCGTTAAATCATCCACTACCACACCCCGGGTAGTAGATGCATGAACAAAGAAACCATGATTAAGATAAACGCCTACATGATCAATTCCATTGCCTCCGAAAGAAAAAAATATCAGATCCCCCTCTTTGAGTTGCGAAGGATTGGTATCCCTGATCACGTCTGCCTGTTCTCTTGACCGTCTTGGTAGCTTTAGTCCATAAATCTCCTTATTCAAAAGTAAAGCAAATCCGGAACAATCTATACCATTTTTATCCAATCCGCCGAGCCGGTATCTTACCCCACTCCAGTCGGTTATAAAACGATATAATGCTTTACTTTTTACATTTGACAAAACCTCAGCGGCCTTTGCTCCCTTAGTTTCACTATAAGATGCTGCTTTTCTGCTTCGGCAGGAAGAGAAAATTGTCAGCACAGCCAGCAAAATTATTAAATGAGAGCAACGGATACTGCGTATAGTCATACCATCATTATTTATTGTTTAATTAATCTCTGGATCTCATCGAGCTTTAGCAAAGCCTCTACGGGAGTCAGCACATTTACGTCAAGATTGTTCAGTACATCCCTGATCTGAACCAGTACCGGGTCATCTACCGCAAACATATGTAATTGGTAGGCCTGATTTTGCACTTTCTTAAAACTATCTTTGATACTCTGCCCTTCTGTTCTGTCAATTTCCAGTTTTTTCAGGATCTCATTGGCCCGGTTAATCAGTTTTGGCGGCATACCCGCAATCTTAGCGACATGAATACCAAAACTATGTTCACTGCCACCAGGGATCAGCTTACGAAGGAATATGATTTTATTGCCCACTTCCTTGACCGAAACATTGAAGTTTTTGATCCGGTTCATGGTCCCGGCCAGTTCATTCAGTTCGTGATAGTGTGTAGCAAATAAAGTTTTAGGTTTCGCAGTAGGGTGCGTATGCAGGAATTCTGCAATTGCCCAGGCGATCGAAATACCATCGTAGGTACTTGTACCCCTTCCGATCTCATCGAGCAGGATCAGGCTCCTGTCAGAGATATTATTCAGAATACTGGCCGTTTCATTCATTTCGACCATGAAAGTACTCTCTCCGGAAGAAAGGTTATCTGAAGCACCAACCCTGGTAAAGATCTTGTCCACCAGACCAATATGTGCTTCCTTGGCCGGAACAAAACAGCCCATCTGTGCCATCAGGACGATAATACCGGTTTGTCTGAGTATAGCGGATTTACCGGACATGTTGGGGCCGGTAATAATGATGATCTGCTGGGTATTGTTATCCAGGAAAACATCATTGGTAATATACTCTTCGCCAGCGGGCAACCTTTTCTCAATAACAGGATGTCTTCCGCCTTTGATATCCAGAACCTTAGTCGTATTCAGGATCGGTTTTACATAATGGTTTTTAATGGCCAGCTGCGCAAAACACAACAATACATCCAGTTGCGCAACCAGGTAAGCATTGAGCTGGATCGGTCTGATATAAGCGGCAACCTGTTGCATCAGCGCTTCGTAT
>Ga0194135_10002950_pt1 | contig 10386 bp, 8 predicted proteins | sample LitLau_LLRF_2013_FD_134024 | JGI IMG/M metagenome (GOLD analysis project Ga0194135, IMG submission 134024) | Freshwater sediment microbial communities in response to fracking from North America - Little Laurel Run_MetaG_LLRF_2013 (version 2) | ecosystem: Environmental > Aquatic > Freshwater >... | reverse complement strand
TAGATTTTTCAATTACTGATATTGTATATCATTAATTAAATCTACAAATGTTATCTCTTCACACATGAAAAACATTATTTGGTTCCCGAAATCTTCTCTGCTACAGCATTTGCATGGTTTATTCGAACTGAGGACAATCATTGTCATACCCTGAGTACAAAAGTAAAATGGGCAGTAAATTTTTTATAACTCGTTAGACCAACTAGTTCCAACTTTGAGATGCTTCTCAATGTCGATAATTGAGGGTTGGGAAACATACGGAAGTATTGATGACCAAGGTTAGCACTACAGTTTACATCCGGTATCCTCGTTAGGGAGAGCGTTTTAATGCTCAAGTCCAAGTGAAAGCTGTGTTAACTAACTGCATTTAATATTTATATTGTACTTTACTCAACAGTCGTGCTTCCAAGAGCCCCAACTGACATGCTATGTATATCCAGATTGTTTTTTGTGCAAGCAGTTTATTCTCTAGAGGCCTGTGTCCACGGTGTATTTCATTGTTGTAGTGCAAGCAGATGAACTTCAAAAAGATTACTCAAGTCAAGGTCAAGTGTGTAGTGTTCAATTATATGAATGAGATGAAAGATTAATTGAATTGTAAACGACACAGCACATTGCAATAAAATTGGGCCAATGACGAATGAGTGGAACCCAGTGGAACCTCATTGCAATTATCAAAATCTTATAGTAAACTGTATGATAAGTGAGAAAAGCGAGACTGGGTCAACTCCAAGGACATTTTTTGGTTATTATACTCTCGCTTTCTCCATGTCAGCTTTGTCGTTAGTTTGTGAATAGTCAAGGTTTCATTAGCAGAAACTAAACGAATTGTTTTTCTTTTTTTGCTATTATTATACAAAAACTATTCTACATTTATAGGAACATAGACATAACCATCTTGTTGAAATGGATCATCTTATAGTGTCGCTAAATACTCTCTATTTGAAAGCATTGAATGTTGTACGGTTCAAAAACACAGTTTGATGCGATTGTATAATAAGGGCGAGTAATTGGAGCCTACAGTTTGTACTACTTTGTACCACAGAATGTTAAGTGAGAATGAGACAGTGTTTTGAAATTTACCTGTTGGAAAGTGATCTCAATGCAGGGCGTCTATTGAAGACCCAGAAGACTAAAGAGTTCGTCAAGGTACCCAAAATGCACAAGACAATCAGCAGGATCGTTTGAAATATTATTATAACCGTGTGTTCAGTATCCACCCAGATAGTTCCTTGATTGCTCAGTCCCGAATCTCCATCACCTTCACCTGAAAAACAATCAAATAATTATGTAGAATATATTTAATGTTATTTAATGTTAATACAATCTTAAAGGTAATGTAAATTCCATCAGTGGACAGAAACCAATTTCACTCCACATTTGAAATATCTTTCCATCTGTGCACATGCTTGTTTGTATCAGAACTATCAGAGTCAAATGTATTATTTAAACGTGCCTTTGAAAGAAAAAACTGTATATACATGTTCTAAACCATTTCGTGTGTTGAATATACTAATAGCCATCAAAAGTGTGAAAAGAAGACGGTGAGGAGAAAGTAGGTGTCATGTTATCTGCTTGCATTCGAGTAAGTGAACCCTTAAGTGCTGCTCTAGAAAGGGCAACCCGACCTTGTAATCAAAACCTTTGGACAGAAATATGACAAGAGTTTTCCACAATGCCCAAGATAAACTGACAAGATCCTTTCACATATACTCCTTGGCGACGTTCTAAAAGTTTCTTACTTAAGAGTCAATTCTGAGAGCGTTAAGCTATATTTTATAGAGATTATCCTAGCATGGGTTTTTGCTTAGGAGATAAACTGCTGTGTATTATGTCTCATAGTCGCTTCCTAAAACACGACAAGCATAAAAATATTATATGTATATGTGTATTTTATTTCCCCCAGAGTGACGATAACTACAAAAGCGTGTGTTAAGCCAACAAGAAACTTTCCCCGAGAAAGTTTCAGCAACTTAATCACACACACACACACAAAAAACACACACTGTATAATTGTATACGCACACATACTCATCAAATACTTCGAGGAAAATAAAACTTTCCCCTAATAACATGAATTTTTTCATGTGCTACTTCCAGAGTCAAATACTCTAACATGTGTGTGGATTCACGCAATATATAATAATATTTATATTATGATGACTTATATGTACAAAAGAAATACGTGGAAAATAATCACATATAATAATAATAAATACTGGAGCCAATATTTTTATTGTCTGCACTTAAATACAATTTTCGAGTAGACTGGGATACCATTTATCAGATTAATGGCGATTCTAATGCACACACACACAAAACAAATTACACACACATTACCTTGAGAAAGTTCTTTAGGTCAGGCTACTTAAAGCGTAACGCACTTCACACACACTCTCTCTCTCTAACCAACCGAACGAGCCTACATATTATATAGGAGGGAGGCCAATGTCAACACTTAATGGGAAAAAACTAGGCTAAAATACTTACATCTTTGTGTCTTCCCTTCATCGATGATTCTAGTCCTTCAACTCCCAATAATTTACTTTTATTTACTCTGCAAGTTCGGAAGGAAGAGAGAAAGTTATTTATCAATTGTATATGTGTATGTGTATGTATTTAAGCTCTTCCTACTCCATTCTTCACCGTAACATATAATAAGCTTATTGCGGAAGACAACAACAACTGTTTTTAGATATTTAACCACGTCCTCGTAACATATGGAGATCCCAAATATTGTCATTTACTACAAACTTGAATGTCTAAATTTACTTGGAGTATTGGCATACAGTGTTTTAAACAATGCTGCTTGTTAGCTGTGCTTTATTATATTGTACGGCTTGTTCCACGTTAATAGTAAAACTGTAAAGAGAAGTTTGGTCTGGTAAGTCTGAGCTCCATTTAAACATTAAGAGTCACCTTTGACCTAATTTCCCCATGTGGTGAATAAGTGAAAATACACTTTACTTCTTGTGCCCTTGTCACTGTCCCAATTTCTGCTATGCCACCGTGTACAACCTAACTTTACTTTTTATGACTTTTCTGGATTACCATTGACGATTAGAAGATCGTACTAGCGACAAGTTGTGTTTGTCTTTGACCAGATAATTATGCTTTCTCCGTTCTCTTTACTCCTGAATCCACTCTCTACAACAAATCCCATTGTTTCGAGGTCATAACATGCAATGTGTAGTACTGTATGTCCTTGCACACAAACTTACTTTCTTCTTCAGCATTTATCTCTAATTCTTGTCTGGCCTATAGGAATGTCATTGGAGTTTCATGGAATATGTTGCACAACTAAAAAAATCCTATGTACTTATGTTATTACGATATGTTTACTTTGCTTTAATCTCATCATCCTAGAATATAAAGCGTCTGAATCTGAGGTTTAAAAATGTCTTGTTCAAAAAATATATCTAGTACCCCCAAGCGACCAACAATTCCTGTTGAATGTAAAGTTCACATTATATCGTCGTATAAAAATACGGATCCCTCCAGAAATAGCTTCCACGAAAATATATGGAGTATCTCCCTATCTGGGTAATTCTTTTGCTTTTTTGCCATGTCAGGTACAGAATAAAGTACTTGACTTCCGCAGGGTGTTTAAAGCTCTGTTGTGCATTGCAATTTGGTTGCTTTTCAAGAACCTCGTTTCGACATTTCTATTTCAACTGCAGAAACTCCAGGAACCTGACAGAGAACACACTCAAGTACCTTTACAAATTTTGTGTTTTCTATTCATTAGTAAACGCAGTACGATGAAGGTCAAGTCAATTCTCATTTCTCGGTCAGTTTAGGCTTCACTCTTGACTGGAATTCTAAAGCTAGCGAATGAATTAAATCTCTAAAAGTTCTTTGAAACCTTTCAAGTGAAAATTACATTTAAAGAGACTTTTGAAGACCTCAAAGAAGTTTCATCAAAACTCTCCTCTCTTTTTAAAGGAATTCTTTTGTGGTACTTTTGAAGATTTCAAATTAAAAGAAATCAATTTACAGATTTAAATTTTGTTCAAAATTCAGTCACAAACATATCTTGTCGATTTGACAACTTTTGCACAAAACTTCTATAATATGTCCTGTGCAACAGTAGCAGTAGCACATATATAACTAATTAAGTATAACTTGATTTAATTAATGCGATCCAGCTCATGACAAACACATGTGGGCTTTTACGATTTTGTGAAGCCCAATAAACTCGTCAGCTTACAACCATGTTGCTAACTAAAAAGACTAAAAAAACACAAACACTAGCGAGTTAGTTTGCAAGTCAATTTTTCAATTAGTACATATCGCAGTCAGTAAATAGTAAATACATATTTCCATAATCTCAATGATCATACGTATATAATCACGGGATTCACGGACACATACACATATATATACATATAGCTTACTTTCACCCAGGAGGTATTTCACCTCGGGTAAAATGTGACTACAAAGTCCATCGCATCATGAAAGTAAAAGTTTGTTGAAAATAAAAGTTCATTCGCCTACAGTCTGTATACACACACCGTATGTATTCCGACAACGCTGCTAACAACGAAATATAAAGCTGTTTATTTACGCCGAGGTTATTTTATGCCTCATCGCTTTCACTTTGAGTTACATCTTTCAAATTATAATGATACGGTGTTTGGCCAATATGCTCCCACACAGTACATAGATACTAAATATATTCAGATTGTCCACTGGAAGTGCCATAAAGCCCCTTTTCTGTACAATTACTAAGCCATATGCCATCCATATTCACGAGAAATAGTTCCTCTCTCTCTCGTTTAGTCTGTAAATTTGCTTTCTCTGTGCGGCATTTATACCCTCCCTCTCCCTATTGCATGTACACATTTCCTCTCAATCTAATCCACCAAATTTCATTCCCGACAGCTTCTGCTGCAGCCTACACGATCACCGTCATCATCTTTCGATTCTCAGACACACAGAGTGTGTGTTATGTCATGAACTAACAACTTGCGTTTCGTAATTATCATTATAGGTGAATGCACACAAAACAACTCGCTTGAGTGCACCCGTACCGACGTTATATGCTCTTATGACGACCTCATTATTATTATTATTGTCATCGTCCTGAGCATCTCAACATGAGACTGTAGTACGGAGCCCATTTCTTTCTACAAGATACGCTACATTGTGAAATTTGGCTATAGACCTCGTGGTGACAAACTTTTAATAATTCCATGCAAAATATCCCATTAAACTACTGAATGAGACATTCCCCTCAAAACTAAATCTGCGAGTATTCATCTCATTACTACATCACATGCCTTGGCTTTTAGACGGTAATACCTATATTGTGTCAGTCTTCACTGTGACACATAATATGATGCAATAACAATGTACTTACGGTAAGGCTATTAACTTTGAACGCAACTTTCACTCAACAGACAAAAGACGCAGATGTACCTTCACATAGGCTCAAAGTTATGTGTGTGCTGCTCACTTGAACATGCCACAAGAAGACAGATAGAGGAAGAATCAACTCTCAAATCTCATCGCAAGACAAATCAACCAGGAAGTAAGCTCTAGGACACAACATAAATTAATCCCCCGATTGTGACGAGGAGAGAAACCACTAACCTATATTCTAAACGAGCAATAGCAAGACGGCTCATTTGGCTTTTATTGCTATGGACATCATTATCATTGTCAGTTTTTCTCCTTCCTTAATGAGCTCCAGTCTATATTGCATCTCACTTCTTTTGATTGCTTCCACTAGCCTTTTCTCTTTACCAGCAGCCTTCTTGTCCAGCAGCCCAAGAAGATCGTGTTCAAGCTGAATGCTCATCACCTCCCTGAAAACTTTCCCATTAGCAGTACACCGGTACAAAGACACATATAGAGTATGTGCAGCCTTAAAAAACCACTCACATGCACACACACACAATCCTATACACACTTTCTCCGCTTATGTGGATTGTTACCAGGAAGAATTTCTTCATCCTATCGTGAGTAAAAGTATCAAGCTAACCAGGAATTTCTAGTAAAAAATACTTGCATGTGAAAAGCTTTTCTTTGATGTTTCCTTTCTGATTGAGTTCTTCTTCCTTTCAATCTCTCTTTCTTTCTTCACAAGAGAATGTACAACACACATCTCTTGAAACCTCCACCCATGACGACTGACGTAGTTAAGCAGAAAAGAAACCACATGTGAACTAACCATCATGTATATTCCAGACAGACAAATAACTAATCCTTATGATCCTCCGAGAATATAGCACTATACGCTTCTTAAAGCTGGATTAAGAAATTCAGATTGACTCTCGTAATTACTTCGAGCAGTCCAGGGTCTCACTGAAGAAGAGGCTTATTTCTCGCCAAATTTCCTCTCACTCAGTCAGATGAAGCAACAACCTTGTTATATAATTATAATACGCATGCATGCCAAGTCTTTTTTGGAAAAAAAATGTTTCTTCGTTTTAGTATCATATACAAAATCTCGCTCCCTGCATGCAAGTTGCAAGTCACAATTTTCCTTTGGTGGTAGATATTTTTCTCTTATCGATGTATAATCTGTAGGCATCTCGAATTTCCCTTCAAGAATTTAATATCTCCGTTTACGATATGCAAACTACACTCAACACTAACATCATGAGAGAGCAGAATGGAAACGGATATGCCAGCTACCATTTTAATTCCTACTTCAAAAAGATTTATAATCCGTTTATGCTTCAGAATATTTTCTTTTATAGGCTTATGAGTAACTAACAATTACTAACAATAAGAAACATTTGTGAGACATATATATATTTGTTAGTAGGCAAATGACATTCGCAAGACAAATGCAAACTACTTTCATTAAACACATGAAGTGCCGCGTGAGATCTCTAACAAATTCATACTACCAAGCTTGTGAGCGTACAAGAAGCATCGATAGTTTATATACAATGCTACAGCCATAGCTAAACACTAATGTTGAGTTTATTCACTAAACGGTACACACTTCCTATTACATCAATAACCAGACAGTACATAAGAAGCTGATGACAAAGACAAGAGAAAGTCACAAATTAGGAAAGTGGTTGGGAAATGTGTTGTCTCAACAAGTGGCAAAGGCACATCTTCTTAAAACGAAACCTCATACGCTCGGTGAAAAAATGTGTTTCCTCTCAAACAACTATGGCACAAATTGAAGACATGACTCAGATACTCATGTCAACAATCTTCACAACACTTTACGTAAATCACCAAAACAGTACGCATGCTTCATTTGGTATTTTCTGAGTTCTGAGATTGATTTGTCTTTTTGAAGCTTGCATTAATTTTGCTATAACTTAGCTACGTACATAGCCCAAGTTCAACCAACTACCTCGCTGCAAAACATTGAACGAGAATATTTTAGCATGTTCCTTAATTAGTAAAGAAAACAACCCTGCTGAAATGAATAAAGAAAAGGTTCATTACTAAAGTTTTCTATTGTGAATAGAATAAATTTTCTGCGTTGTGCAGAATAAAACTCAAGAAAAAGCGCCGGATAGATTTTCCACTTTTGTGCATGCATTGAACTTAGGAAACCATGTGAAGTAAATAATTTATTATGCTCATTCAATACTTACTTTAAAAGAAGATCATGTCAATATATATACACACACACACAGCACGCAAGCGTAGGGAACTATTCAAACATCTTTGTAATTGAGTTTCAGTGACAGGAAGAAAGAGAAAGTTAAGAAAATCTCTTACAAAAAGGCTCTCAAAAAGTCCCCTTGTAAACACACAGCACAGCAAATCTTGTCATGTTGAATTACCAACCAAAAAATGCAACAACGAAGGAGATGTCAATTTAAATAATTTCTTATGCTATGCATTTATAGTGGTTTCTCAACTAATAGTTTACCTCCAACATTTCTCATTTTATTATTTCAATTCCTCACTGCAATATCGACCAAAGAATAGGATTCTGATTTATAAAGCTTTTAATCTTCAAGTTTGTTCCCTGCTTCAAGTTTTAATAAGTTCGAATACCCCGTTGAAAGTGAAAGTTCCAAGTTATCCCATGTTTCATCTAGTGAAGAAAGAAGGAACAATTCGTCATCTAAGTTATCTTGATGAAACCTATTTCTTCCCTCTGAGTCTTCGTCTTATGTAAGAAAGTGAGTAACAGGAATATAGGCGATTGCCACACTACAGCAGACTCAACCGATTAAAGTATTACACGCCCTGCAATGATTCCAATGGCTTCTCTCTCTTACACACCAACTTACTCGTGTAACAAACAAGCTATGAAGATCCTCTTAAGTTGCAACAAACACTAAAATAATGTTGTGATCCTACATATTACCACATAAATGGCTTATCACGCATTTCTACAGGCCATCCAACCAAACTCGCACCAAACCGTAGACTGTCACTGTATACATAAGATAGTGTATATGTATAAATGTATATCTCCAGGTTTCCAACTTCGATTTGACCGAGATATTATTTTTATTCGGCCAGTTCACTGACTTCCTAATACTTTTGATTCATTGTGAGGCTCCAATAATTCGTCCATGTCCTCCTCCTGTCATTCTAGTATGGACCATATGCACGCATACCTAAAGTAAAATGCATCGCAATATTATGGAGAGTGAAAAGTTTCACACAATAGTTTGAGTAATAATGCTGCTTTCATACAAGCAATATGTATCAATAAGGGCACTATAGGTCAAGATGACATGAGCTTGTGAGGGTATTGGGAGATATAGAGAGTAGAGATCAGATCAGAGTCAATCTCACTTTCTCCGAAGGAGTTTATGGGCGAAGGTGTGATGATAGTTCGTTGTGTAAGAATGTCATGGACTTTGCATGCGGAAATATCTCTCGGAAGAAAGGAGCAGGGTGTAAGAAGAAAGTGTAATATTTGTGCTGTTGACCCCAAAGAAAGACGGGAAAGACCAAGTCAATTGTAGCAATCATCGAATTTATATACGCCATACGTATGAGTTCTCAAGGAAAGCACGCAACTAATAGGATCCTCCATTTCAGAGATAACTCTTGCCATTCACTCAGTCTGTACTTTGTATATGAATACGTACACTCACACAGTAGAATCTCAGTTGGAAATTGTTTCGTTGAAGAAGCGATATGGATTAAGGAAATGTTGCCCCTTGAAAAGAGGAAGAATGAGCAGAGTTCATCTTCGTTATACACTCTCTAATATGCATATTCTTCGTGCAGGGTGTGTTAATAAAAGCCTTACTCCATCACAAGATGAAGTCATTTACACAGAGTGGATTTAGATTAGAAGTCTTACAACGACTAGAAATGTATATAGCAAATCCCCGTATTCATATGTGTGTGTCTGTTTCAAGCGTAAGTTCAACTACGACGCATAATATATATTCTCCTTATCTACAAAAACATCCTTATTTCCTCGGAAGAAACACAGGTACCAGTGAACGTACGATGTCTTAAAGTACAATCAAAAGGTCAAACAAGGGGGAATGATGAAATTGAGGAATATTTCCACAACGAAACCCCACGATAAGTTCAATTAGTAACCGTCGTGTGGGTGAGTTTGTCATTTAACGGAAAGTAATTTAATGAGCCTGTAGTCTAGTCATCTGTAGCAGAAACGTAAATTACGTGAAAGAACATAAATGTCGACACGACCTAATGCTAAGCTCAGTGAAATTTAGTTGTCTCAGGTTAAGACGGAAGAAAGTTTCTGAGGAAATCGATAGCCATTTCTTTCTCATGAAGATACTTTCACTCTTTCACCACCCAACTTTGTTTCTTTCTGAGCAGTCAACGCTGTTCTATTCATTTATCACTTTGGTGGCTCACATGAAATGAACAAATCTTCACCCAACTGATAAAATCCGCACCGTAGTAAATCTGCTGCTTTGTGCAATCTTTCCCAAGTTTTTTCCCAAATGCAACAGGAAAGCAGGAAAGTCAGAGGGAAAGATTTGTTTGTGTAAATAAATAGGAATTTACTTCAAAATCTCTATGTGAAGTTTTGCTATTTGACTATTTGTCCCAGACTCTGTCAGAGTTTATGTATGCACAATGTGTAGACTTCTTTAAACAAGACTTACATAACAGTTCCTGCTAGGCAAGTAGGAAATTAATCGACGCATTTGAATAAATGTACGTAGTTTGACAGGTAAGAATTAGAAATATTTGGCTAATTGACTGCTGCTTTGTACCAGTTAACACTGTATCCAGTGAGCTGTAGTCTTATCAAAGCAATTGGTATTTCATAATTCTTATACTTTTCTATACAGTTCAGTGAACCCAAGTTAAAATGAGTTTCCATCAAACTTAGACCTCGTATAAAGTCTCGTTTTTTTGTCAGCGACAAGAGTGCTGGAAGTTATACAATCAATCTCGTCAGTGTTCGCACAATCACGAAGCTAAACTGATAAAGAATGATTCGCGTTTGTA
>Ga0194135_10002949_pt1 | contig 10388 bp, 11 predicted proteins | sample LitLau_LLRF_2013_FD_134024 | JGI IMG/M metagenome (GOLD analysis project Ga0194135, IMG submission 134024) | Freshwater sediment microbial communities in response to fracking from North America - Little Laurel Run_MetaG_LLRF_2013 (version 2) | ecosystem: Environmental > Aquatic > Freshwater >... | reverse complement strand
GGATCGGTTTGCAGGAAGAGGGCTCCAACGACCTGATGGCCGAACGGGTGGATGGCCGCAAGGTCGACGATGGGCGTTATTTTCAGGTCAAGCCCGGCGCGCATCGCCTGGACGTGACCCTGTTTGAAGAGAGCGTCGGCGACTCCAATCAGCAAGACTGCAATGGTCATCTCAGCTACAGCGGCTTCAAGGCCGGTGAGCATTACAAGCTGGTGGAGTCGAGCCTGGGCAACGAGGTGTCGGCGCGCTTGTATGACGCCCAGGGCAAGCAGCTGGCCAGTACCCAGGACTTCAATTGCATGCCTGGCTGACAGGTCTGTTTACCGCGCTCAAATCAGGACATTTCGCTCAACACAAAGAGACAGGCCTGACTGCGGGCTCATGGCGAGCCACGGGATGATAGGGGCCTGTCTCCCAGCAAGCGGGCGTGCGTCATGAAGCAAGAGGCTGAAACGGCAATCACCGCCACCGATGTGGCATTTGGCGAAGTGGCGCAAATGATTACCGCCGCGCGGCAACGGGCGGTGCGGGCGGTGAACACTGAACTGGTGGAACTGTACTGGCAGGTCGGGGCCTACATCAGCCGCAAGATCCAGGCGGCGGAATGGGGCGATGGCGTGGTCCAGCAACTGGCGGACTACCTGGCGCGGCAGCAGCCGGGGCTGCGGGGGTTTACCCGGGCCAACCTGTTTCGCATGCGCCAGTTTTATGAGGCCTATCGCGGTGACGAGAAAGTCGCACCACTGGTGCGACAATTGTCCTGGAGCCACCATCTGGTGGTGATGGGGCAGAGCAAAGGGCCCAGTGAACGTGAGTTCTACCTGCGTCTGGCGATCCAGGAGCAATGGTCGCGTAGAGAACTGGAACGGCAGATCAAATCCGCCCTGTTCGAACGCACGCTGACCCGACCGGCAAACGCCTCGGCCACCTTGAGACAGGACCGTCCCGAGGCCCTGAAGGTATTCAAGGATGCCTACATGGTGGAGTTTCTCGACCTGGCCCAGGGGCATGGCGAAGCCGACCTGCACCAGGGGCTGGTGCGCCAACTCAAGGATTTCCTGGTCGAGATGGGGCGCGACTTCTGCTTTGTCGCTTCGGGCTTTCCCCTGCAGGTTGGCGGGCGCGATTTCGCCCTGGACCTGCTGCTGTTTCATCGTGGGTTGAATTGCCTGGTGGTGGTTGAACTCAAGGTCGGGCGTTTCGAACCGGAGTACCTGGGCAAGCTGGACTTCTACCTGGAGGCCTTGGACCGTCAGGTGCGCAAACCCCATGAAAACCCGGCCCTGGGCGTGTTGCTCTGTGCCAGCAAGGAGGACGAGGTGGTGGAATATGCCCTCAACCGTTCCCTGTCGCCGGCGCTGATCGCCGAGTATCGGACCCAGCTGCCGGACAAGAAGCTGCTGCAGGCCAAGCTGCAGGAGTTCTATGCCCTGGACACCCAGACGCGGTGAGCCGGGCGGCCATGGTGCCCGGGGTTTTGCAGGGCCTTGTTGAGTCGTATGCGCCCCCCTGACGCCCCCTGCGGCTTATTCCGGCTCGCTGCCGAACCAGTCGGCCAGGCGCGCGCTGGCTTGCTCCCGGACCTCGGCGTTGATGTGGGCGGCCACCGTGACCACGGAGCCGGTCAACAGGCCGAGGTCGTCCACGTACCCAGCCCCGGGAATCAGGTCGGGGATCAGGTCCAGCGGCAGCACGAAGTAACCCAGGGCGGCGTAGATGGTGGTCTTGGCCCAGATCGGGGTTTGCGGTCGTTGTGCGGCGTAGTAGAGCCACAGGGCTTTCTGGATCAAGGTACGGCCGATGCGCGAGGCGTAGCGGCCGATCTTGCGCCAGAAACAGAGTTCAAGGGACTGGGCGGTGGACATGGCGCACTCCTGGGAGGACATGGGGCCAGGTCATGGTCGCCACCCGGGCGCTGGACCGGCAGAGGCCAATATTTCCCCGGTGGTTGCCCAGGTAGGAGTCGGCTTGCTGGCGAAGAGGCCGCCCCTGGCGCCGTGAATCCTGGGTCAGGTCTGCGGTGTCTGTCAGGACGCCTTGGCTGGCAAGCCAGCTGCCACAGTGCCGCTGGGAGTACGGGTCAGGGCTGGCGACGGGCCTCCAGGCGCTGGAACAGCAGCATGCCCAGGAGCATGGCCAGGACGAACACCCAGGCTTGCCAGTGGCCGCCCGGCAACAGCACCAGGGCCGGTCCCGGGCAGATCCCGGCGATGCCCCAACCGACGCCGAACAGCAGGCTGCCGCCGATCAGGCGCCGATCCACGCTGCGTTTGGCCGGGATCTGCATGGGCGCCCCGAGCAGCGAGCGCGAGCGGCCCATGGCCCAATGGAAAGGCCACCAGGCCACCGCGATTGCACCGAGCATCACCAGCGCCAGGGACGGGTCCCAGTTGCCGGCCAGATCGAGAAAGCCCAGGACCTTGGCCGGGTTGGCCATGCCCGCCAGCAGCAGGCCGATACCGAACAGCAGGCCGGCGACAAATGCGCTGAGCTTTCTCATGGCAGTAGCCCCAGCAGATGCCGCAGTACCCAGACCGTGGCGAAACCGGTGCCCATGAAGCACTGGGTGGCGACGATCGAGCGCGGTGACAGTCGGGAGATCCCGCAGACGCCGTGGCCGCTGGTGCAACCGGCGCCGTAGCGGGTGCCGAGGCCCACCAGCAGGCCGGCGCTGATCAGGCCGAGCAGGCCGCCCTGGAACTCGGCGACGGGCAGGGCGTGAAACAGGCCCCAGAGCAGCGGCGCCAGCAACAGCCCGAGGATGAACAGGGCTTTCTCGTCCCAGCCGTCGCTGCCCGGTTGCAGCAGGCTGCCGAGCAGGCCGCTGATTCCGGCGATGCGCCCGTTGGCGACGATCAACAGCCCGGCGGCCAGGCCGATCAGTGCGCCGCCGGCCAGGGCCGACCACGGTGTGAAATGCAGATAGTCCAAAAGCATATCGAGTTCCCTGCAGGAGCCGGCTGGCCGGCGAAAGGGCCAGTCCGGGCGCCATGAGTATTGCGTCGGACAGCGGCGTCGGCGAGGCCGCTTGCGCTGGCAAGCCAGCTCCTACGCGGTGTATGGGTTCAATGGGGCAGCCAGCCCAGGGCCCCGCCCGCCAGCAGCAGCGCCGCCAGCAGGCCGGTGACGGCGAACAGCTGTTGCAGGCGCGGACCGGCCAAGTGGCTGGCCACTTGCCGGCCCAGCACCAGTCCCGCTACCGCGCCCAGGGCAAAGGGCGCGCCCACCGCCCAGTGCATCACCCCGCTGAGGCTGGCGGTGATCACGCTGCCCAGGGACACCAGGGCAATCACCGCCAATGAGGTGGCGACGATACTCTTGCTGTCCAGGTTGGTGTAGCGGCTCAGGGCCGGGATGATGACGAAGCCGCCGCCCACGCCGAGCAACCCCGACAGCAGGCCCGAGAGCATGCCGGTGAAGGTCAGGGCGCGGGCGCAGGGCAGGGTCCAGCGCAGGCGACCCTGGGCCGGGTTGAGCACGCAGGGCAGGAACGCCGGACGCGGCGCCGCCTGGCCCTGTTTCAACTCCAGGCTGGCCTTGCGCAGGATGCGTCCGCAGGCATACAGCAGCACCAGGGAAAACAGCAGCGCCAGGGGCAGGTTGGGCAGGCGGTGGGCCAGCCACAGCCCCAGTGGCGCCATGAGGATGCCGATGCTGGCGACAAACCCCGCTGCGCGGTAACGCACGATGCCCTGGCGCAAGCCCAGCACCGCGCCGACGCTGGCGGCCAGGCCCACCGCCAACAGGCCGATGGGCGCGGCTTCGACCATGCTCAGGCCCAGGCCGAACACCAGCAGCGGCACCGCGAGAATGCCGCCGCCGGCCCCGGTCAGGGCCAGGATCGCACCAATGATCGCCCCCAGCCCGGCGCCCAAAAGACTGTGTTCGTTCATGCTTGCGGGGTGTCCGTGTCCAGGTTCGGTTGCGCCAGCCATTCATGGCCCTTGAGCATGCCGCGCCAGTACAGCGGTGGCAGGATCCGTTCCTTCAGCCACCAGGCGCGGCGGGTCGGCTGGCGGCCGTCCAGCAGCCAGCGGGGGAAGCTCGGCGCCAGCTTGCCGCCGTAGGTGAATTCGGCGAGGACGATCTTGCCCCGTTCCACGGTCAACGGGCAGGAACCGTAGCCGTCATAGCTGGCCAGCCGGGTCAGGCGCTTGAGGGCCACCAGCACGTTGTTGGCCACCACCGGCGCCTGCTTGCGCGCCGCCGCGGCGGTCTTGGCATTGCTGGTGTTGGTCGCATCCCCCAGGCCGTGGATGTTGACGAAACGCTTGTGGCGCAGGCTATGGGGGTCGACATCGATCCAGCCGGCGGCGTCCGCCAGCGGGCTGTGGCGGATAAAGTCCGGGGCGCATTGCGGCGGCACCACGTGCAGCAGGTCGAAGGCGCGCTCCAGGGTTTCCTGGCTGCCGTCGGCCAGGGTGCGGACGAAGGTCGCGCGCTTGGCCGGGCCGTTCACCGCCACCAGGTTATGGCCGAAATCCAGTTCGATGGCGTACTTCTTCACGTATTCCATCAGCGCCGGCACATAGTCGGCGACGCCGAACAGCACGCCGCCAGCATTCAGGAAGCGCGGCTTGATCGCCCCCAGGCGCCCGTGGCGCAGCCAGTGGTCGCAGGACAGGTACAGGGCCTTCTGCGGCGCCCCGGCGCACTTGATCGGCATCGGCGGCTGGCTGAACAGCGCCTCGCCCTGTTGCAGCTGCTGCACCTGTTGCCAGGTGTAGGGCGCCAGGTCGTAGCGGTAGTTGGAGGTCACGCCGTGGTTGCCCAGGGCCTCGGGCAGGCCGTCGATGGCCGCCCAGTCGAGCTTGAGCCCGGGGCAGACGACCAACTGGTCGTAGGCCAGCACGTGGCCGTTGTCCAGTACCAGGGCATTGTGTTGCGGCTCGAACTGGCTGACCGCGCGCTGGATCCATTTGACCCCTTGGGGGATCAGTTCGGCCAGGGTCCGTTCGGTGGACGCGGCGCTGAACACCCCGGCGCCCACCAGGGTCCAGCCGGGTTGGTAGTAGTGGTGCTTGGCGGGGTCGATGAGCGCCACGTCCAGGTGCGGATCGCGGGTCAAGAGGCTGGCGGCAACGGCGATGCCGGCGGCACCGCCGCCGACGATCAGCACCTGGTGGCTGCCGTCGACGGGGCGCAGGGCCGGGTTGAAGGGACGCATGGCAAGGTCTCCGTGTGGAGTCGGTAATAGTTATAGGGTGTTCAGGGGAATCTTCAGGTAGCTCACGCCGTTGTCTTCGGGCTCGGGAAAGTGCCCGCTGCGCATGTTGACCTGCACCGAGGGCAGGATCAGCACCGGCATGTCCAGGGTTGCGTCGCGTGCTTCGCGCATCCTCACGAAGCTGTCTTCGTCGACGCCCTGGTGAATGTGGATGTTGTTGGCGCGCTGCTCGGCAACGGTGGTCATGTATTGCAGTTCGCGGCCGTTGGGCAGGTAGTCGTGGCACATGAACAGCCGGGTCTCTGGGGGCAGGGCGAGGATCTTGCCGATCGAGCGGTACAGGGTCCGCGCATCGGCCCCGGGGAAGTCGCAGCGGGCGGTGCCGTAGTCGGGCATGAACAGGGTGTCGCCGACAAAGGCCACGCACTCATCGCCCACTTGCACCAGGTAGGTCATGCAGGCCGGGGTGTGCCCCGGGGTGTGCAGGGCCCGGGCGCTGAGGCCGCCGATGCTGAATTCGGCGCCGTCTTCCAGCAGCACGTCGAACTGGCTGCCGTCGCGGGCAAAGGCCGGGGCCTCGTTGAACAGCGCGCCGAAGACTTTCTGCACCCGGGTGATCTGATTGCCGATGGCCACCCGGGCCCCCAGCTGGTCCTTGAGGTAGGCCGCGGCGGACAGGTGGTCGGCGTGCACGTGAGTTTCCAGAATCCAGTCGACCCGGGCGTCCAGTTCGCGCACCCGGGCGATCAGGCGGTCGGCGGACTCGGTGCGGGTGCGGCCGGATTTCGGGTCGTAGTCCAGCACGCTGTCGATCAGCGCGCAGCGGCGGCTGGCCTGGTCCATCACCAGGTAGCTGATGGTCCAGGTCTGAGGGTCGAAAAAGGCTTCTACACGCAGGGTGTCGCGGATGATCATGGGGCACTCCAGGCAATGAAGGTGAGGGCAGTCTGCGCTGTCGCTCGTCCCTTGGACTGTCAATAAACGTGCCAACCTCAAACACTCGGATTGGCCTCCTGTTCATTGCAGTAGAAGGTTGCAGAGGCTGCCATCAGGGGTTTTTCGCCGCGACTGCCAGCGGCATTTGGCAGTGATATGGCAGTTAATGGCAGAAAGCCGCACCGTGCTTTAAGCTGCCGCCACTGCCCCGGAGTCGCCCCATGTCCCTGATCGCCACCGACCGTGCCCAGCCGTCCATGTCTGCCCTGGTGTCCTACCTCGAACACGATCCGCAACCGACCATCGTGCTCGACACCGACTACAACATCATCGCCGCCAACACTGCCTACCAGCGCCAGTTCGGCGTGGCCGGCAAGCCCCATGTCGGCGCCAAGTGCTACCGCGTATCCCACCAGTTCGCCGTGCCCTGCGACCAGGCCGGGGAGCATTGCCCGATGCGCAAGGCCCATGACAGCCGGGTGCCGGAGCGCATGCTGCACATCCACCACACGCCGCGCGGCCCGGAGCACGTGGACGTGGAATTGCGGCCGATCATCGGCGAGGCCGGGACCGTGGTGGCCTATGTCGAGCGCCTCAGTTCAGTGGCGGTGGCGTCGGTGCAGCCCCAGCAGAAGGGCCTGGTGGGGCGCTCGCCGGCCTTCAACGAAGCCTTGAGCGCCTTGCAGCGGGCGGCCCCGGCGCCGATCCCGGTGCTGCTGCAGGGTGAATCCGGCACCGGCAAGGAGTTGTTCGCCCGTGCCCTGCACGATGGCAGCCCCCGGGCCAGCGGGCCGCTGGTGGTGGTGGACTGCACCGGGCTCACCGAAACCTTGCTGGAAAGCGAACTGTTCGGCTACGAGAAGGGCGCCTTCACCGGCGCCCTGCAACGCAAGATCGGCCTGGCGGAAGCGGCCCACGGCGGCACCCTGTTTCTCGACGAGATCGGCGAGGTGCCGCTGGCCATGCAGGTCAAATTGCTGCGCCTGATCGAGTCCGGCAGCTTCCGCCCGGTGGGCAGCCTGCGCACCGTGCACTCGGATTTTCGCCTGGTGGCGGCGACCCACAAGCCGCTCAAGGAAATGGTTGCCGCAGGCAGCTTCCGCCAGGACCTGTACTACCGCATCAGCGCCTTCCCGATCCGCCTGCCGGCCCTGCGCGAACGCAGCGACGACCTGCCGCTGCTGATCGACAGCCTGCTGCGCCGCCTCGATCCCGGGGTGGTGCCGCGGGTCGACCCCCAGGCCCTGGAACAGCTCCAGCTGTACACCTACCCGGGGAACATCCGCGAGCTGCGCAACATCCTCGAACGGGCGCGGTTGTTCAGCGACGACGGGGTGATCCGCCTGCAGGACCTGCCGGCGGAACTGCGCAGTCCCCAGCCCCAGGCCCCGGTGACCCGCCGTCGCGCCAGCAAGGACCTGGAGCAACTGGCCCATGCCCTGGAGGTCTTCGATGGCTCGCGCAGCGAGTTGGCCAAGGCCCTGGGGCTGAGCGAGCGGACCCTGTACCGGCGGCTCAAGGCCCTGGGCTTGTAGTGGCGGGCAGGGCGCGGGGAATGCAGCCTCAGCCCTGGGCGGAGGGCCCCTTGAGGGGCAGGTCGCAAGCCATCACCCACATGCCGATCTGTTCCAGGTCGGTGCTGAACGGCACTTCGCCGATCTGCCGCAGCCCGGCGCTTTCATAAAAGCGCCGGGCGCCGCTGTTGCTCTTGAGCACGTCCAGCCACAGGCAGCTTTCGCCGGCGCCAGCGGCGCGCTGCATCACTTGCTCCAGCAGGCGCCGGCCATGGCCCTGGCCAGCCTGGGACTTGAGCAGGTAGATCTTCTGCAGTTCGGCCCCGCAGCGCTCGCTGCCCGGAACCGGCCGGGCCCAGTTGAGCTTGGCAAAGCCGATGGGCTGTTGCTGGCGGTCCAGGGCCAGTAACCACAGGTGCCGGTCCCGGGCGGCTACGGAGGCTTCGAGGCTGGCGGGGGCGAAGTCCTGGTCGAGAAACCGCTGCATGCCCTCAGGCGTCCAGATCGCCGCGAAGTGTTCGCGGTAGGTGGCGCAGCCTATGGCCTGCAGGGCATCGATATCGCGGCTGTCGGCTTCACGGATGCTGATCATGCTTCACTCCTTGAGGGCGGTCGGACCGGGCGCAGCAGCTTAACCCCTGGCGCGGGGCGGCTCCAGTGCGTGGCGGTGAAGGCGCAGGGCACGATGGCGAGCGCTCGTGGTCGTAGTCTTCAGCCCCCTTTTTTCCGGCGCACAGCTATGGGCAGTCGCGCCGGACCTGACTGGAGATGCCATGAGCCAGGCCGTACTTGCCACCGAAACCAATCGCCGCCAGTTGCAGCAGATCATCGCCGGCCTGTCCGACGGGGTGATCCTGATCGAAACCGACCAGGCCCGCAGCCTGCTCTGGGCCAACGAGGCGGCGCTGGCCATGCATGGGGTGAGCGAGGTCGGTGAGCTGGGGGGCAATGTCGGCGAGTACGCCCGGCGCTATGCCTTGCGCTACCGCAACAACCATCCCCTGGCCCTGGACGCCTACCCGATCAACCGGGTGGCCGCCGGGGAAACCTTCAGCGACGTGGTGGTCGAGGTGCAGGCCGAGATCGACGGCGAGCCGCGGCACTGGGTGCACCGGGTGCGCAGCATGATCCTTACCGATCGCAGCGGCGCTCCGGAGTCCCTGGTGCTGATCCTCAGCGACGCCAGCGACTGGGCCGGCGCCGAGCAGCGCTTCGAGAAGACCTTCAATGCCAACCCGGCGCCGGCGGTGATCTGCCGCCTCAGCGACCTGCGTTACATCAAGGTCAACCAGGGCTTCCTGGAAATGACCGGCTATGCCCGGGATCAGGTGATCGGCCGTTCGGTGTACGAGCTGGATGTGCTGGAGGACGCCGAGCACAGGGCCCTGGCCATCGAGCGCCTGGGGCAGGGCGCGACCATCCCGCAGATGCAGGCCGAGCTGCGCCTGCCGGACGGCGGCAGCAAGCTGGTGATCGTCGCCGGCCAACCCCTGGACATCAACGATGAAGACGGCATGCTGTTTTCCTTCATGGACCTGGAGCCGCGGCGCAAGATCGAGATTGCCCTGCGCCAGAGCGAGGAGCGCTTTGCCAAGTCGTTCCGCCTGACTCCGGTGCCGACCCTGGTGTGCAGCGCCGAGCAGCAGATCGTCGATGTCAACGATGCCTTTCTCAACACCTTTGGCTACAGCAGCGAAGAACTGCTGGGCAAGACCATCGACGCCACCGGCTGCATGGCCGATGCGGCGAGCGGGCAACTGTTCAGCCGCCTGGAGAAGGACGGCAAAGTCGACGCTCTGGACCTCAAGGTCCGCAAGAAGGGCGGCGAGCTGCTCGACTGCGCGGCCTATGCCGACACCCTGGTCATCCAGGACAGCCCCTGCTACCTGCTGGTGCTGATGGACATCAGCGAGCGCAAGCGCTCGGAACTGGAACTGGTGAGCGCCATCGAGGAAGTGATGCGCGACGCCTCCTGGTTCAGCCAGACGCTGATCGAGAGGCTGGCCAACGTCAGACGTCCGAAAGCCCTGGACAGCCCCGGCGTGTCCTCCGCCGACCTGACGGCTCGCGAGCGCGACGTGCTCGGGCTGATCTACCAGGGACTGGCGGACAAGGAGATTGCCGCGCGCTTGCAACTGGCGCCCAACACCGTGCGCAACCATGTCGCCACCCTGTATTCCAAGCTCGGCGTGCACAGCCGCGGCGAGGCCATCGTCTGGGCCCGGGAGCGCGGGCTGTTCGTCGGTACGGCCGGCAACCGGGGACGCTGAACCGGTGCAAATGCACCAGGGCAACCCGTGCAAATGCGCCTTCTTTGCCTGGTGGGGGTTTTCTACCCTGTGAGCCGCCACAGGTCCGGTCAAAGGGGCTGTGGCAGAGCACAACCACAGCACAAGGACAGCCCGCATGGGTGATGAACAGAGCAAGGGCACCGCGACCGACCAGGCACCGGCGGTGCTCACCCAGGCCCAATGGCGCGCCTGCATCGAACAGCGCCTGGCGCCCCTGGCCTGCAGTTTCAGCCATGCCGGCGACGGCACCCTGACCCTGCGGGTGTTCGAGCCCGACAGCGGCCGGGTCGACCTGGTGGTCAGCGGGTTGCGCATCAAGTCCTTGCAGAGCGAGGCCGACGTATTGCGGCTTATCGACGAGTTGCTCTACGAGCTGGACAGCAACTCCCTGGGCCAGCCGTAGCCGCTGCCGCAGGAGGCGCTGCTTTTGAGGCCGCTGAAGGCCCTGCGGTCCTTTTACCGGGATGGGGTGGGCCGGGT
>Ga0194135_10002948_pt1 | contig 10388 bp, 3 predicted proteins | sample LitLau_LLRF_2013_FD_134024 | JGI IMG/M metagenome (GOLD analysis project Ga0194135, IMG submission 134024) | Freshwater sediment microbial communities in response to fracking from North America - Little Laurel Run_MetaG_LLRF_2013 (version 2) | ecosystem: Environmental > Aquatic > Freshwater >... | reverse complement strand
TTACCAACTAGTCTGGTGACCTTTACTATTAAGAGATAATCTCTTGCCCTCTTCCAGAAACGGACTAATACCTAACCACGCCGAAACTTCATCCACGTTGCTTTTCGGTTAGTTACCAGTTTCCATTTGGTCGCTTCCACTGCCAAAGAATCGAACAAAAACGGAGATGCTTCCAATTCTAAAATTTGAAATGGGAAAAAGTGCAACGAAAACCCTATCTCAGCTTGCTTAAATAGCATTTATGACACTAGGGCTCTTTAATGCAGCGAAAGAGTTTCACAAAAGAGGAATTCAGGATTTCCAAAAATAGTCTTGTAAGAATGCTTGAGTACGGTCTGGTTTCTATTCGACTACTCTGCAACACACACACACAGAACAAGAGTTGTAACTAACCACGAATTTGGCAAATGTATATGATCGATCATGTCTCTGTCTTCATCTGCCGCGCCTCCTCGGCAGCAATTCGTAAAAAGCAGAGTAATTAAGACGTTAATGGTAGATAGTACAAATTTTTAGGGTTCGATTCAATTCAATTCCTGAAACGGAAATTGAACTTCCGTAGTACAGACAAGCCAACCGAAGGCAGCATGCAAGGGAAATAACCTGTGAAAGTATATCTTGGAAACCATTCTACTTCCGGTGGTGTAAAATCTATATTTCCTCGCAGCAACCATCTCTTTTACGGAAAGAGAAAAAAAAACTGAAGCTCACCTTTCTCACAGAATGTCATTTCGAAGCCAAAGCGAAACTTTTAGTCAACAGAATTTACTTAAATACGCCGAACGAAACTTTGATTAAGGATAACGGGATAATCAACATAATCCTGAGTTGCAAGTCCGGTTTTCACTGGGCCAGAGTCAGTGCAGTTGAGAAAACATTTCCCTGTAGATATTCTAGCTGTAGTAAACTACTATACTGAAAATGATCGTTGATGGTCAAACAAGCTCTCAGCTGTAAGAGGTTAATGGCAGTAATGCACGTAGTGTACGAACTCCACAACAACTCTGCTCTCTCCAATTTCTGGGGGGAAAACTCCTTTCTCCAAGTGAAAGCTACTTCTGAATTCTGATGAAAAACCTTGGAGAAACGCAAAACCCTCACGCATTCGAACTACAGAAGGTTATAGAAGCCTTGTTATCCTGCTCCCAAGCAAGCGAAAAACCTCCCTACAACGCGTTTTTTTACCCAAGAGAAAGGAGGACGCTCGCTCCTCATCCTTTCACCAGGAAGAAAGCGGATAGACGCGGAAGCTCAGTTCTGGAATAACTCCTTGTCCCCTGGATCGATATGGAAGAAATGGAGGGAAGGAGCCCATTTCCTTCCAGCCCGCTTTCCCTTTATGTAACACAAACACGTCGAGCTAAGGCCAGCAGCAGCAAGGTTACTCTCTTGGCATCGCTGCTGGTGCCAGGTATCTTCTAAAGACATCCGAATACAGAGTAAACAACAATGCTTTGTTTTGGTACTTTTACAAATCCGCCACCAAAGTCTACTTCTGCGCTGTAGTAGCAGCAACATGAGGGAAAGTCAATGCTCTTTTTCCCGCTTGGGAAATTTCTCGTGCAAACCCAAATAACGGATGAAAATCAGACTTAGCGATGGCACGCGCTAAAGCAGACATGAAATAGGAAGTGAAATATTAAGTAAAACTCACCAGTAGGATGGAGTTTGTTGGGGTCAAACCAAGCCTCTGTATAATCAAACAAAAGAAACAATGAGTTAACCTTGGTAAATCAATTATATCAATTACAAAGCGTAAGCGGACTCTGTGATTGCTTGGAATCTGGAATTGTAAATGTTACTTGGACACAAAATTGATGAAAAGCAAGGGGATGTGCTGGTACACTCTGATGATTTGGAATCTTCACGCCTCATCCCTCCAGTTGGAGTAGAATCGGAAACCAAATTAGTATTTGAGTCGGAATCCATTGTTTGTGCGAAGGAATTTGAATCTGCCTGAGTGATTTTGAAATTACACAAGTAAAAAGTCATAATTAGTATGGAATTGAGAGAGGTTGGATAAAATAATTATGAAATACTGAAAACTAATATGTCCCTTTGAATTCCCAATCTAAACTAAAAAGACGGATTTACCCTTATCGTTGTCACGTCCCAAAGGAACCAAGGACAAAGGGTGCCTTAAAAAAGGTTCTCCCCTTTTTGCCCCGTCTCTCTCTCTACACTTGACAACAAGAATTTTAAGGATCAAAGTCCAGAAACCTAAATCTAACGTTTAACCTATCCTTTTCCCGTCAGATATATCCTATGAAAAACAAGCGATATTATGCGATACGCAGGCAACACACATATCATGATTCACTTAAACAGAAATTGACTCACTGCTTTTCTCTACATATAATATAAAAATTATCTTAAAATCAACCAAGGAAGGAACCTACCAATTATGTCTCAGCGACTGATAAACTGGTACTAAAAGTTCAGCGGGGAGAATTGAACTAAACCTGTTATTTAGTGTAACTCTACCTTCGAAGGCCTTTCTACCACCGGTCCGATACGTAGGCGACCCAAATTAATAATTTTATCAGTTACTAGACGAACTTTAAGCTGCCATGCAGGAAAAGTATGATAGACAATAATGCGGAGGAGCGTCACACGGCTTAACTGAAACTGACTCACTAGCTCATAGTCAACAAGGCACAAGGTTACCTACTTGCTTTTTTCAAAGCAAGCTTGTGAATTCGATGTCCGTCCGTCCGTGGAACCACTTAATGAAGAGCCACAGCCACAACCAATTCAGACTCGCTTTTTCCTCAAGAAGAGCCAACAGGCCCATGATCACCACAATTGCAAAATTATTCCTCCTATTCCATTGCATTTTACTTAAAAGAGACCTTTGTCTCACCTTCAAGTTCCACTTACGTCAATTCCAACAGATTCTTCACAATCTTTATCAAAGAATTATTAACAGCAACAACGCAGCTTTCTGAGAAATTACTTTACAGTGGAGGAATAGAACAACAAAACGGAAAATAAATTAAATTATACATACGCCAGTAACCTAAACTAACGCAAATAAGTAACTATAATCGCTAATTCATTACATTAAACGAGCAATCAGATTAGTAAAATACTGGAGTCAGTAAACCCTAATGCCCGCCTTCCACAATTCCTAGATTTAAATTCGACTGGAATAATATTTGACAATTTGAGCCAGGATCATGCTGAATCAACTCCCTTATTAGAACAGACCCAAGAAAAAAACGAAGCCTAAAACCCAAACGGTCAAGAAGACCCACAAGACAAAACAATTCCTATTCACACCTCCGTATCCATCCTCTCCTCGCCTTCGTCGGCTTTCAACAACACACATACATGAGCATTCATTCCAATCGTGTTTTAAAATAAATGAGGCTGAGAAGACTGACGGACTTCATTTGAAGTGAGCCAGAGCCAAGTCATCCCCAGCGCTAACGGTGGTGATTAGTGGTGACTGCCTGGACTGGAGAGCTTCGCTTGGATGGAAGACGTGCATACCTGGTAGACGAAACAATGCAGGGTCTACCTTTCAAGCTCACATACGGACATACACAAGAGGATCATCAAAAATCAACGGACAAATTAAACTTAAAATAACCTAAAATTATGAGTTTTTAACTACTAAATTAATAATTTGGAATTGATAATGTACCACACCACTCACCTCAATTCTTTCTTAGATGTGCTGTACTTGATGTTTAACCCTGAGGTTGTAAGCTAAATTTATGCTTCTGTTCAGAATTTTCTAAAAATGGAGAAAATGTTCCGTTTTTTGTAAGTTTCTGTGTTTATAATTTGGAACGAAATGAAGGAACAGAAGAACAACGGAATGAAAAATGCTGAAGAAAAGAAAGACGAACAACAAGGAAGGGATCAGGGAGCGCAGGTTGTTGTTACTTTTCCCTCTCCTTTTGCCTCTCTCCACGTTTGCTCAACCCACTCATTCAACGTTGCCACACTTCCTCCCAGCAACAAGATGCGAAGCGAATTACCATTCTAGCCCATTTCTGTGCTAAACTACGACCTACCACAAGAAAAAAAAAACAGAATCTTGGAACAAAGATGAGAAGGTCGACGAGATGCTTATCTGTCAGAGAGGTCACAGGTCGGCTCACCATTCCCTCTTCATACTTACCCTCTACCCCCTCCCCGCCTTCCATTAAATTCGGATTTCAAGGCTTCATCCTTGCCTTTCTCTCTCTCCCCCTTCTTCCGCTTCCGCTACACCCATCGATTAAGTTAAAGCCGAATGAATAAAATAATAGATGAATAATATAAAACCACAATTATAGGGATTGATTGTCCGTCAGAGAAACCACATTGAACGGACGAAAGATAGTGAATCATGAAGGATGGGATGCTTACAATGATTATGAGATGAAAACGCTTGTTTGTTGACTCTGTGATCCTTAATAATGGAAAACTTGTTTTTTTTTGAATTGGGACAAGAACGAACTTATAAACAAGTTTTAATTAATTGCAGACATCACTTCAACCCAGACACTCCAAGAAGGAATATAATAATTGATAGGCGCAAGGCACTCCATTAATTCCATAAAGTGAACAGAAAAAGCCATCCAATATCAACTTATTTACGGAGAAGAAGATAAGCATCAATTTCTCCACTTAACCCCAATCAAAACATTTCCACGGGGGTACAAGGGATACTTGAGTGTAATTACAAATAGCACAAATAAGAAATCCAAAATCAGATCTAGACGGTCTCACACGTCGCTCGGGCCCACGCGTCCCTAACGGGTGGAACTGGACAAGCAAGTAAACCTTTTATCAATTCATCCTAACGAGTTTTGACATGGACAGCGTGTTGACAAACAATTTCAGGAACAATGTTACCTGACTTCCCGACAGACCAGACTCCAAGCAATCAATTTTCAGAGCATTTTATGAAAGGAATGTGCGACAAAGGAAAGAACAATATTCCTTACTTGGATTGAAGATGTTGAGAATCTTTTGTGCTTCTTCGCTAATTTTCGGCTCGCTCCCAGAACTGAGTTTCCGAATTGGGGCTTTTGTCTTCTCTTCGACTGATTTTGCTGGTTGAGTAACGGCCTTTGGCGTAATCTCTTTTGCTGGTTGGTAAACTGGTGGAATTGTTTCAAAAGATTCCTTTGGAAGAAAGGGAACCAATTCCTCTTCCTCTACTTTCTTTTGAGCTTCGGCTGCTTGTTCTGCTTTTTTCTCCAGTGCGGAAGCTGAGGGTGGTGGCGTATGACAGAGACCGATTGGTTCCCCGACATCATACAGATCCCGTGGAGGAAGTGTGGGAGGAGATACTTCCTTTGTCTCATGAATTGCTGATTTGACTGGAGCATTGTAGAAGTCATCAACTGATTCGACCCCCTTGGTAACTTTTGATGGTTCATCCAGCGGATACTTGTGTGGTGGGACTTTGGGTGGAATAACTTCAAACTCGTAGTCATCAATGGACTCCGGACTCTCCTTCTCTTCGAACTGGACATGTTCAAATCCAAAAGGCGTTGTCTGCTGGCGGGTAGAAAATGCATGAGATTCGGTAGGCCCAATCTTGACGGCTTCCATCATTGTTTCTTTTGTGTGATCCGGATATTCTTTGTAGGCAAATCCATAGGCATCCTGCTTAGCATCTGCAGGGTTATACTTGGCGATTGTCACCGGATTCGGACTAATGGAGTCATCAGATCGATCGTAGTCATCCAATGCTGAGGAGGGGTCACGTTCTTGGAGAAAAGTGGTGAGTTCGGCATGTTTGACTTCGAACTGACGCAAATGATCATCATCCAAATGCTCTCCTACGTGTGAAGCTGGAAATGGTTTTTTCGTTTTATCGGAATGACCAAAGAGTTGATCCTGTTCTTCAGAAGAGGAAGTTGGAACCACTTGATCAAACGGAATACTTTCTTCAAGAACAAACATGGGCTCCTTGGTATAGAAATTGTATGGAGATTCTTTTCCGTCCGTTTCAATTTTTTCTTCCTTCGATTCATACATTTCAAACCCGGCTCCCTTTGATTGAGTTCCAATATCGGGTGAAGTGGTGAACGTGATGGAAGTGAATTCCGTAATCGTCTCCGTCAGAATATTGTTCGTAGCAACTTTCTGAGATTCTAACTCTTTTCGGAATTCGGCAGAAGCCGCGGAGATGGTTGAGGCCGTTGAAAAGGAGTCGACTGGATCCTTTGGGAGATATTCTTCGATGTCGTCTGGTTCCAGAACTTGACTATCGCTTGAGCTCTTGGTGGGTGCTTCCTTTGCAATTGAGGAGATGGGGCTTTCATAGAAATCTGGAGGTTGAACGTCATCCAGTGATGCCGACAATTCAAATCCGGAAAATGTTTGAGGCGCAAGAGCCTGGAAAGAGTAATCGGTTTTGATATTGCCGAATCCCTCAGATCCGCTCAGCATTTCGGCAGTTGGTTCTGGAGCCGATGGACGCATGACTACCTTCGGATCTTCCAACGCAAAGTCATCACTCAACGAGCTTTTGTCCAACTCCATGAACGGGCTTCGAGGTGGACTGACTTGGTCCAAGCGATCCGATGACAGTGGACTCTCCTTTCCGAAATAGTCAAAATCGTGAAGCAATTCCGATGTGTTGCCGAAATAGGTTTGGGTATCTCCACCAGCGGCAGGATTACCCAGTAAATCCTTGGCTTCATTGCTTTTCGTCCCAAAGGAGGCTCCAAATGACATTTCTCCCAGGAGATCTCCAACTTCGGCTCCAGTTCCAGACAAATTCATCTCATTGGAGCCTGCCGGCTTCGGATGCGTCACCTGATGCGTCTCCAGCTCCTGCATTGATGACCCAAGTAGATCCAGCAGCTCCGGGTCCCGTTGAGCGAACTCTAATTGTCGGGACAATTCATCCTGTTCTCGGGTCATTTTCTCATTCGCAGTGGCAATCCCAACTGCCGCTTCCTTTTCTTCCTTCCGTTTCATTGGCTGATTCAAATGACTTTCGAATTCCTCTCTCGGATGGTCCATTGTAGAGTATTGTGGGCTCTGTAATTTAAAAGAAAGAGAAGAATCAGCTTAGAATTCCAAGAATACTGACAAGACGCCGAGGAAATATCTTAAAAGTCATTTACACAAATGGCAGAGAGAGAGAGAATGGCACGTTTTCTTGCGGGAAACTAATTGATGAAATGTTAATTGCTTCTATTCAGCTTACTTCGACTTGAAAACCAAAAAAAGAATTTGAAGAAGATTTACCAGATTCCTTCACTCGAACTGACGTTTTACTCCGAAAGATAGACTAAAATCCTAGGCTTTACTGAGCCGAGTCTGAAATTGGTTTGGTTTTAGGGAAAAGTAAACTAATCTCTTACTCCGTATCCGTTCGAAGTCGATGGGGCACTGACTGGCATTTTACTTTTTACTATGGAAGGACATGGTAGACTGATTTTATACAACAAGTGAATCCAATCCCTGAGAAACTCAACGTACGTGTGTACACGTCTGCTTTTAGCCAACGTTTTAGCGGAAGATACCCAAGTCTAAGTCATAAGACAGATTTTAGAGCTAGTTACATAAATTTTTTTTGCCAAGGGGAGAGACCGTGACTCATGCATTAGCTCAGTTCGTTGGCAAAATAGCGTCACAATCCTCTCAGATCATCATCTCCTCACGTCAGGATCAACCCAATAATCCAAAAGCCCAGGAGCAAGTTAAAATTTAAATGGCTTCACAAACGCCAAGCTCATCAGAAGATACATTGTCAACGCCCCGCTGAGAACTGAACTGAAGTTCAATATCCTATAACACAGGAGGTGGTATTTCCTGCCTGCAAATCCCCTAATTTTGTCGCATTTCATTTCAATCTCCGGGCAGGGCTTGATTGATTTCTTATGAAACATGGCCGCTAGCCGGAGTAAACTTGCCTTGTTCTCAAGTGACCTCAATGTCAAAATGGCTGCTGGAGTATTTTAATTTGGTTAAAATCAAGCAGATTAACAAAGTCTAAATAACATGATTCAGAAAGGGAGGCTGAGCTATTTGAATCTTAATTAATTATAAATTACACGCTCTAGTTTATCGCTTCTGCATAATGTAACTGCCTGTCTATCATTGTGAATAATCCAAGAGGTAATATGCACCGTACAAGATTATAAAGATGAACAACGGACTGATTAAACTTACCTATTATTACAAAGAGTGAAGCTAAATTGTTGCGCGTACACCTTGAATAATTGGTTGGTGGTTAGGAAGTTCAACCTCGTGAATCCTTATAAAGCTCAAAGGAATTCAGAACACGTTTGCCTTTAAAGCCAAATTTCCAAGTTTCCGGAGAGCCTACTTCTAACCAGTATTAATTTTTTAACACGAAGTACAGTTGAACGTTAAGAAAAAGTATTATGAACAGGAAGGAAAGAGTGGAAGAATGAGGAGAGGTAGGGGAAAGTATACGGAGAAAGTGCAGAGTAAAACCAGCGACTACTGCTGCAGTTTTCCTCGACAAAAACTTCTGTCCGTGGAAGAACACGCCTGCCAAGTGACCAAAAACCCTCTTATTGATTTTCCACCACGGTCTAAACACGATGGCATCTGTATCCCTTTGATCTTCATCTGTTCAGAGAGCAGGACGAGATGCTAAAGCGACAGATGAAATCCAATGAAACAAGAATAAAACAAAATTATGCTAATTACTCTGTTACGGATAATGACCTCCCCAGTAGTCCTCATCACTTCTTCTTCGGATAGCATTTAGAAACAGACTATTAATCAAGAAGTATCTATCAAAATTATAATATGCAAATTCAATGCGATTCGACTGATTAGTCGTTATGTACATCTGTTATGTTACAAATCCGCCGTCCAGTCCCGTTTAGTCATTCCCAGTCGCTGCAAATCAATCAACAAACAACCAAGAACCCAGCCCGCTTCATTCCCCAAATCATGGACTTTCTCCGGAATATGTATTTTACTATTTCCTGCCCCTGACTCATCAGTCAGGTTGATTTGATGTTATCCTTACTAGTAACTAATATCAATTTTTCTGCCACCGACCGTGGGATTGTCTCATTGTCTGCCAAATGCCGATATTTCTATCTGAACCCAGTCTCAACTGGAGCGTAGCGTGAATTGATAACTTGAGTTGAGTTAGGCTTGCCTAACACGATGGAATAGCAAAAATTATCATCTCAAACAGTCAAAAGCTTTAAATGACGGGTGTTGTTAGTGGAGCCCGTCCTGTGTTTCTATACGCGCTGTCTATGGGAAGATGCTTAGTCTTGTCAAAAGAAACGATATTATAGCTCGAATTCCAACAATCAGGCGCAAGCATTCTTAAAGTTTAACGTAATAATTATGTCAATCATTGACCCCAGCAGCCTCGACGTCTCCCTCCCAGTTAAGCTCAATTTCAGCAGAATAGGAGTTTGGTGTGGTTTGGTTGGGCTCTGCCTTGCCTAACTACAGAATGAATGAAATGAAATTTATTATAAGTGCTAAGTTACCTGATCGACCTTGACAGTTGAGCTTGAACCTGAACCTCCCCTCCCCTTCTCCCTAGTTAGTAGCGGTCGTAGTTTTGTGTTTAATTAGTGAATTCGTAGATGTCAGAAAGCACTGTCGAGTATAGTTAAGTTATAGTTTAATAACTGGCGATGCGGTTTTGTTGTTTTCACCTTTTCATGCTGTCAAAAAAGTCTTGTCTTTTCCACGTTTCCCGGGTTCTAATTTTGAAAAATAAAATGCGAGGTTAGGAAATACAGTTACCGCCGCGCCGTCTCCGTATGTAAGCACAAGACCCGACAGCGAAGTAGCCTGGAACGATCTTAAGTAAAAAAGTTAATTTATTATTGGCAATAATTAGTTGATTTATTATACACAATTTTTTAATTAGCTTGATACACTTTAAGGTCACGTAAGGACGTAAAGAGGTCGATAGTGTCAATTCATATTGAAATTCGCGCCCAGGAGGGCGTTGATATGAAGGTGCGTATGTGTGCGTAAGCCTTTGTTTTGGAGTGTTAAGGCGCACGCGTGGGCTTGCGGCTGTTTACTCCTTGACTGCTGGCAATCTCTTTCCTTTCTCTCCTGTAATTCATTCAGCAGCTTTAGCAGTATTGATTTTACAGCACCGGATTTTCAATTTACGTTTTGCCAGTCAACTTTAATGGTGACGGCGACGGCTATGGAGGATTTCGAAATTGTAAATATACATGTAAGTTGCAAGTTGCAGCGGAAGTGTTATCATATCAATGTTTGATAGTTCGCCCTTGTAATGGTTTAACTCATCTTGTTATCAGTTTTCATTACGTCCAGTTATCGATGGCAGGATGACACATTATTTTCTGTCTCTTCTTTCTTTGCTTAGTCACGTCGACATGCTTAATTGAGTAACACGCACAGTTGTTGGCGTCAGCAGTGTGCGTTATCAGATTCTTTTATGC
>Ga0194135_10002947_pt1 | contig 10391 bp, 15 predicted proteins | sample LitLau_LLRF_2013_FD_134024 | JGI IMG/M metagenome (GOLD analysis project Ga0194135, IMG submission 134024) | Freshwater sediment microbial communities in response to fracking from North America - Little Laurel Run_MetaG_LLRF_2013 (version 2) | ecosystem: Environmental > Aquatic > Freshwater >... | reverse complement strand
GTGGCGAGGGGGGAACTGGGGGCGGGACTTCCAGGACTTCCTTGTCTGTTGCTCAAGTGAGGGAATTGTTGGAGAGCAAATTAGTCGCGAGTGGTCAGCGTGACGTGTGAGTTATCAAAACTGTTGGATACGTCAGAATGTAGTATATTATTGTGTGGGTGAATTCTGATGTTTATTTATTTATGAGGGTGGTTTTTGTTTGACTGTTTAAGATTAAAACGAGTGATGTCATCATTACTAGCTGAAACGAATTGGCCTGACGATCTTAGGGCACAATGTATTAATTCTATCAAGGCTCATCATAATTCCCCGCAGTCTACTCCATTCAATGTATCGCATATGGTAGCGGACATGGGTGAAGTTGGAAGAGCGTCGTTTCCTCCTCAAGTGCGAGCTAAAATGCATTCACTTTTGTATCGGTTTGCTCAAAGCTTTATCAATGTGGATGAGTCGCTTGCTCCTCACCCAGATGATGTTGGGATAGATGACGGAGAAGGTCATCGGGCTTCGTCATCGAAGGAACATGCATTTCCTTTATTATATCAAAGTAAAGACGCCATTCCAGACCCTGGATTGGGTTTGAATGTTCCTAACATTGAGACTGACTTAGTGGGACGTCGTGGATCGAGATCACCGACTCCTCCAGAGGAAGACGAAGAAGATGAAGAAGAGGAAGAAGAGCTTCGATTACCTCCACCTCTACTTCCAGTTCTACGTCCGGAATCTGAGCTTGTAGTCAGTTCTGTTGTTAAAGACGATATTCGATCAGTTGAAAGAAACGAAGATGAAAGAATGTCGAAGGATGAGCCTGAAGAGGAAGAAGCCGAAGCATCTGGGGGTGACGCAGACGAAGACGAAGATGATGATGAGGATGAGGATCCGGTTCATGAAGAAGATGAAGAAGAAGAACTTATGGACGTGTAAAAATGCCTTCGTAAGAGAACCGTCAAGAGTCATCCTTAGAGTCGCGTCAAATGTGGCTTCGCAAGTCAAACTTGAAAATCATCAAAATAGATGCAGGAAATGGTCGATCGTTTCTGTGTTCTTACAAACAATGAGTTGTACAAACTACTCCAGATGCACTACGTGTGTTTTTACGATGTTTTAAGTCTGCCGGTGGTTGAACGATTTTATTTCATTCCTGGTAGAGCTATTAAAATGACTGAACACACTAACCAGGTTATCCAAGCATTGTACTGCATGGGGTACAACCACGCCACGCGAAGCCACTTTTTCAACGTTTGCGGTGTACCTTTGAAAATCCCTGATTTAGTTATTTATTGTCTAAAAATACTTTAATAATGAGACTGAATAAACGCTCATTTGTATATTCTCAGTACTGATGATAAATCATAACCAGTTCAAGTATATATATATCTATCTAACCATTTATAGATCCTAGGCACTGGACAAGCCATAAGCATCTTGCATAATCATATTCATATAGCCTACTCCAAAACTCATTTCCGTGCTTCTATTTCTGGTTTCTGCACATAAGCATATTACTATTATTCATTCTTAAATTAGTCTCTTAGAAATGCATATAGTCACGTCGTGAATCGTCGTAATCGTAGTAGGTACTTTAGTCCGCCGTCTTAGGTCTTTTTGTTCTACAATTCAATCCCAGAGACCTTACCGACGTCCTTGTATTGTAAGTTAGATTGTCGTGTCGTGTCGTGTTCTCTAGTTTTTTAGTTAAGCGTGGTCTTTCATTCAATCACATAATTATACACTGATTTAATGAGGCCTCAGAGAAGGCTTCTTCTGTGAAGTGGTCTCAACTGCCCCAAAGATCCTGTCGTCTCACATTTTCCCAAAGTTTGTGATCCCAACGGCGGCAATGAAATGTATGTGACATTGAGCTGTTTTGTTTTTACTTTGAGAGCTGCCGGTGCATTGTATAATGTATAATAACTTATCTGTAAAATTCGGTAGTCCTAATTCTGTATTTCTGTACACAGTGCACACTGTCGATACTGTCGACTTTTCATATTTACTAAATTTACTGTATTCGTGAATATTTTTCGGTTGTATAAAACCATTCATCTTTGAGGTAACTGTCATCATGACTTCGGCACAACAAGCTCCAGAACAAGGTGAGGGTTGTGTTTTTATTGCAACATGATACATGATATAACTTATGTACTTGCAATTAAAGGAAGTAGATATTAACACTGTTTGTATCTTTTTATAGGAATGATAGTCGACGACTCCTCAGTGATAGAAGAGTTACGAGAGCATTTTAAAAAGCACAACAGAATTAAAGAATATTCCGCACATTCTTGCAAAATTCACTCGGTGGCGTGGAGTTGCGATGGTCGACGCCTAGCATCTGGCTCGTTTGACAAAGCGGTTGCAATTTTTCAGTTAGATAACTACAAATTGGTAAGTTTTGGACAATTGTCTGACTTTTTGATTGTAGATGTATTTCATATTTTGGAATTTTTATGATTTAGAGACAAGAACATACGTTTCGAGGTCATTCAGATTCCGTGGATCAGCTTTGTTGGCATCCCAGCAATCCCGACCTTCTTTCAACTGCAAGTGGTGACAAGACCGTCAGGATGTGGGACGCTAGAGCATACAAAAGTGTGGATACTTATACGACCAAAGGGGAAAACATCAATATTGCTTGGAGCCCTGATGGAAACTACATTGCTGTGGGGAATAAAGAAGATCTCATCACTTTCATTGATCTTAGATCAGGAAAAATATTACATGAGCAGGCTTTTAAGTGCGAAGTCAATGAAATCGCTTGGAATCCGGATTCCAATTTGTTTTTCTTAACAAATGGCCAAGGATGCGTCTGCATTTATGAGTGAGTAAAAAAATATTCATTAAGTCTTTTAATTCTGAATGTTTTTATAAGTGTGGGTTCATGCCCTTCAGGTTTCCTGGAATGAAGGAAGTTCATACTTTACAAGCACATCCGGCAAACTGCATTTGTATTGAATTCCACCCCCTGGGAAAATATTTTGCAGTAGGAGCTGCTGATGCAGTCGTCTCATTGTGGGATTTGGAAGAACTTGCGTGTGTAAGAACATTCACTAGTTTGGATTGGCCTGTTAGAGCCATCAGCTTTAGTGGCGATGGAGTTCTATTAGCTTCAGCATCTGAGGATTTGACGATTGACATTTCTCATGTTGAAACTGGGGAAAAGGTAGTAATCTGTTTTTGTGCTAGAATTTTTCATTCATATCAACTAATTGTTAAAATGCTGGGATGCAATTGTTTGGAATTCAGATTTGCGATGTCCCTGTTGAAACTCCTACTTTTACTGTGGCCTTTAACCCCAAACGGAATATTCTTGCTTATGCTTGTGATGACAAAGACAAATACGACAGAGATAGGGATAGTGGTAGCTTAAAAGTGTTTGGCTTACCCAATTCGGACTAATTAATTACGATTTAGTTCGTACATTATATTTGGGTAGACAATTTAGTTAAAGAAATCGTATTTCAATAGTGTTTTTATGACTTGATTATATATTCTTTCTTTTGACAATAGTTTTGTAATTTTTGGTAAGTTTTAACAATAAATCGAATTATTAAATTACATACAATTACATTTTACATCTTATATCTTGCATTCGTCACGTATTATTGGTACACAATACGCCCGAAATAAAACTTCATTTGGTTAATCTTTAAAACACCAAGATATTAATTTTTATAAAAATATTTGCTCTAGAAAAGGTTCTCATCTTAATATTGTACTGTGGTAGAGGTAGATCTCTATCTTCCTAAAAGCCATAATAGATTCTCCACTTCAGACATGGATGCAAAATACCATTAAGATTAATATCTGTATAGGTATCTTCTCCAATTAAGGCATGGTAGATGACTTTTTAAAGCAGCTTTTTAATTTTGTGCATAAATTATTTGCATGTGAGATTTCAGGTTTGCTAATTAAATTTGTAGAACCAGAGGTACTTCGTTGTGATAACGAGCTCCCACAGGACCCCGTCTCAGAGTAAGAGGTGTTTTCACAAGACCTCGATTTCGATACTGAAGATGAGTCTTTCGATTTCTGCATCTTTAAGACACGCGGATGAACTGCATCAACTACAGTCGTCCTTTGTTGTTTTTCCATTTTCCCTTGGCCTGTCGCAAAAACAAAGTTTGATTCTGCAACTATTCTTATCAGCATGCATCATTGCAAAATAATAAATATGTATACACGATACAATTTTGCTCTTTAGTACTTACCCGTCTATCTCTGCACAGTAGGTGATAAACGTGAAACCGACAAGACTTCGACTATAGGAGAGGCGAACTTTTAAAACTGAGTAGTTTCTCTGATACAACTTAAAATTTAGATATTAATTGTACCAATTTGAAGGGTAAAACGGTATATACATTACTGTCGGGATTCTCGGGATTAATAAAGTTTACTTGAGTACTAACAATCCGGACCAGAACCATTTAACTTGAAAGCCTACTACATTTGCTAGTTTAGCTAAAACAATGTCATGTTTTCAAATAATCAAATTAAAAACTTTTCAAATTGCAAGAAAAGAAGTTATTATTTATCTATTCACAAAATTTTACTTGAAGACTTGGTGACTTGGTCCTAAAAAGCACTCTAGGTCTGTGGGTCTGGATTTGTTTCTCAGATCCACAATCAGACATTTTACTCATACATGTATACCCTCGTCTCACTACTGTCACTACCCACTCGCTTCATCAATACAAAAAGTTCCATCGTCTTCTGTAGTTGCATTCTCATTCTCAATGTAGGACTGCCGACTGGACAGAATGAGAAATTGGACATAAACCATCCCGTTCCAAATACATAATCTACATCCGTAGTGATAACTGGCAAATGTATTCAATTACTTCTATAGAAATACCAGGAATAATTAGATTCTAATTCTCACATATGCAATTGTTAAGTTATCCTACAAGGCACTACAAGCTATGAGTATCATGAAAATAAGTAATGTTTTAGGACAAAATGTTATCAGACAGATTGTTGATTATGTTTCTCTTTATTGAGACATGCATCAATAATTTCTTTAATCCACACGCAAGGACATACCAACGTAAAAGATATTCAAATTAGAAACAACGGCAAACACGATATAAGAAGTTTTGAAACATTCTAATTGTTGCAATTTAAAAATTAACGAGGTTGGTGGTAACTAAAACTTGGTTGGTAACTAAATCAACAAATCAACAAACCATAAAACGTGAGTAGAATTAACAGTCAGAACAAATAAGAAATAATTATCGACATTAGCCATTTTACAAATTTAAACAGGAAAGTTAACTGATTCAAACTCTCAAACTGAAAATCGTTAAGGGTGTTGGCGAGCGAGTCGTTACAGCCAAATATCTGTACGAAAATAGGAAAATCAGTCATACACTTTAATCAGTGCAACCTTACGCTGTTTACTATTTAAAATAGCATAAAAATACTAGTAAAATTACCAGGACACGCGTAAGCACATGTATCATCAAAATATATCCAAGAATATAGCGCCAGTTGATTTTTGGTCGAATTTCGCGATCAGGGTCCCTGAAACTCTGACCGGGGATGAAATCAAGACTGTCGAAATACTCATAACTCCCGAAGGAATCGTCCGACACACTCGCATCTAACCGGTCCTCGCTGAAATGCCTTCTTCTCTCTAATCGCTGCAATGCTGCGACATACATAGGTCGGGTAGTCTCATCTTCGTCGACCCTTATCATGGATACAGTGGGAAATACCATTTTAAATTTGTCTTCATTATCAAGGCCCTTTATCCTAATGCTGCAACAATACATAGAAAAAATTGTTAACTTAAAGTTCGAGATTCGAAACAGAAATGCAGGACAAAACATGAGAAGTTCTTACGCAAGCTGGTTGTTATTCGTGAGCTTTCTATCAATTTTCACAACCATCTCGTCGTCTTCATCACACTGAGTAGAACACATCTTCAAATTACCAGGAATCCTCGCCATGTATTATTTTACACAAAATAGCGATCACAATGAGAAAAGACGCAGCGCGGCCAACTTTCCACCCGAGTTCTGGAACATTGAGGAAATGATATGTACTATAAAGTCTCAAATTCGATGCTTCTTTCTAACGTCATCATACGATACGGTAGGTAGCATACCAATTATTATGAAATTATGACATGATCAGCTAGGAGCAGGATTATTACTTACGATTTAGCTGGCAGGAAGGTGATTTCTAGACCGTAGACAAAAGGGACGAAATAAACGACAGCGATAAATACCTTCTTACAAAGCTTCAACCAAAATTTTGATCCACAATAGAGAAGTCCTAAAACCGACGACGCTCGACGCTTCGTGTACCTGATTAATAATAATAACGTTCGCTTTCGAGAAAATATCAACTGATTTTTCGAATTTCAACTTTCAAGCGTTTCTTTCCAACTCTCGTAAATTCGTAATACACCGTGACCGTGACTAGATTTCTTCGAAGACCTACACCCTCCAACGATCAACGGACGACTGAAGAGGAGGAGGAGAGGAAAACGATTTCTCGTCCTCCTTTGTGCCTGAACCGCGGCGGTAAATATAAATTACGAATGCAAAAATTCAAATCCCTCTCTCTTCTCTTCCACAACGAAGAGAGTCAAGAAGGAAGTCCAGGAGTCCTCTTTGTTCTTGAGCTTTGTCCTTGACTCAACGAATCTGACAATGAAGGAAATGCGAGAGATCAAGATCTCTCTCATTGTTTTCCACCTGTGGGAAGTATATATACGACTATTCTAATTTTGGATGCATATTATGTACATTATTTCCATGATTAGAATTTTTGGTTGAGAACAATTTGACTAGTGGTTTTGTCATAGTAGGTTAGGCTTGCAGGTAGGTAGGCCCTAAGAAACATGCTGATTGAAATTCAAAAAATGTTACTTCGTTTAACAAATACAACTGCAAGTTACTTACTTTATGAAGTAGAATCAAGGAAGAAAAAACTGACAAGATCTATAGGGAATTAAATAGAAAAGTCGTGTCGGTGCGTTGATGGAATTATATTAGACAACATATGCAAAAAGACATCATCTGTAACTCGCGAATATTGAATTGGATAACCTTTTATTACTCCAAAAGTAAAACATAACCGTTTTCTATCGTGATAAGCCTTTTGTTCACATGAAAGTTGGTCAATAACTAAAGATGCATTATCTAGAGATGCAACTAAACGAATTTGGCGTAGAATGTTCTTTAACAACTATATAAGAAGTTCATGTATGGTTTAATAGTTTTCCAATTAATAATTATCATTTAAAACTAAGTACTCTAGTAACATTAAACCACTGTATGAAAATGAAAGGAAAGTTAACAAAAATGTTTAAGGGAATATTTAGTTCATTAAAATTACAACATAATGAACTATGATTTATCAAAATTGACTTTGAAACTGCTTAGATTCTAACTTAGCTGCAAGTAATTCTAGTTGGCGACGTGCCTCACATTGCGGAAAGTTTCCTAAATCAAAATATTGGGGTGCTATCTTCAACATCCATTCAGGTTTAACATCAGTTACTGTTCGTATGTAATTTTTTGTCGTTAAGACGAATTCATTGTACACCACCCATTCTGGTTTATGATCAAGGCAAGTTGACGGATGAAGTTGTACTGTCTGGTTGTCTTTTATGGTGAGATATTGGCCATTCCTCTCCAAATGTGCAACCTAACCCAATCACAAATTGAATTACAAATTAATCCAATCGATACGTGAACTGTATGCGAGCAAACAACTAACGCGGATGAACTTACCTGCATGAAAAATCCAGCTACGAGAGCTTTTCTAATATTTACGTAGTATTCTCGTGATGTAAACTCTGTAGAAGTTCTTTTCAAATTAAAACGATCCATAATACGAGATAACTGTTGACGAACATTATCGGCCGATTTCAAACTTCTGTAGTTTATGAAATTTTCGTAACACCATTGTGGATCTTCGTGATCTGAAATGATTGAATTGTTTAATAGTAGCGGTTAAAACACGAAATATTCATTGTAAAGCACTCGAATTAATTTTGAAACTTACTCTGCTTAAAGGCATGGAAAACATTTAACATCGTCAAATGATCGCCGTCAATGTGAGCAAATCTTAATTTAGCATCATCGGCAGCTTTTTTAGTATCATTAGGTCTTACAAAACATTGCGGCACTAGAAACGGAAATAGAACATCAATATACTTTACATCATGCGATTAACTTGCAGTAACACACATGATTTACTTACCAGATAACATAGCTGTGATGGACAAAATTTCATTTGAACAATCGAATTCTGTAGATGCTACGAGCATTTTTGATAACTGAGGATCAAGTGGAAACTCTGCCATCATAGCTCCAAGTTCTGTCAAATTGCCATCGTCGTCTAACGCAGCTAGGTAGTTCAGCAATTCTAAGGCCCTCATTAAAGTTTCTGGAGCAGGCGGATCCATGAAGTCAAAATGAACGAGGTCATCAATTCCAACCTTTTTCAAATTAAGTACAACTGAACCCAAGTTTGAACGAAGAATTTCAGGGTAAGTGTTGTCCTGCATTTCATTTTTGAAAGCCTTTTCGGTGTATAATCTACAATGTATAATAAATAGAAGTGCTTGAGGAAGTAATTAGAGGACAACCTGTTTTAAAAAATGGTCAAAAGTCTTACCTAAAGCATTTTCCTGGCCTAGTACGTCCGGCTCGACCAGCTCTCTGCTGAGCGGACGCTTTACTAATGGGGGACACTAGAAGCGATTCCACACGAATACGTGGATTGTACACTTTTTGCTTGGCAAACCCAGGATCAATCACGAATACCACTCCGTCGATAGTTAGTGAAGTTTCTGCAATGTTAGTTGACACTACCACCTAGGAGGTAAATAATAAGAAATCAGATTAGTTTGCCAATAATGCTAATACAATGGTATCGATTGAATTCGTCAATAATGAGTATTAATGAGTTTACTTTACCTTTCTTCCAATCGCTCCATTGGCTTTTCTTGGTGGTGCAGGCTCAAAGATTCTTTGTTGCAAATTCGGCGGCAAAGTAGAATACAATGGAATGCACTTGAGATCGCCAACTTCAGGACCCAAGTTGTCAATTTCACGCTTTATCCTTTTACATGCTTCTTCGATCTCTTCTTGTCCTGTGAGGAATAGTAAAATGTCCCCTTCTATCTCTTCGCACATATGGATCTGAATAACTGTTCTGATTGCAGCTTCGAGGTAATCTCTCTCTGGTTCTGGAGTATAGAATATTTCTACGGGATGTGTACGACCAGGAACATTCATGAGGGGAGCATTATCAAAATATTGCTGTAAAAGTTAAATAATCAAGATATTTTAATTATCTGATTTTCCACTGAACAATTTTTTATTTGAAGGTATAATAGCTCATTACTCGTCCGTACCTGGAATTTTCCAGCATCTAAAGTAGCTGACATAACTACTAGTTTTAGATCAGCACGTTGCTTGATAACTTCTTTGAGGACTCCCATTAGAATATCAGTTGCTAGAGTTCTTTCGTGAGCCTCGTCCAAAAGGATGACTTGATAATTTTCCATCATAGGTTCCGACATGCCTTCTCTAAGTAACATACCATCTGTCATGTACCTGAAAACAACATCCGTGATTATCGATTAGCTATAATGTCTAATGTATGAAGTTTAATTTTCGGGTTTTGTAAGTAATAATACTAGTCGTACTCACTTTAATATAGTCTTAGAACACGAGCAATCTTCAAAACGAATACTGTATCCAACTTCCTGTCCTAAACAAACGTCCATTTCTTCCGACACACGCTGAGCAACTGACATCGCTGCGACTCTCCTAGGCTGTGTGCAAGCTACACCTTTAGAACCTGTGGACTTTGCATATTCAACACACCACTGTGGAATCTGAGTAGTTTTTCCGGAGCCAGTTTCTCCCACTAGTACAATAATTTGATGCTTATGAATGAGTTCAGTAAATTTATCCTTGTACTCCCACACAGGCAATTGTCTTCGTTTCTTCAATAGTTCATAATATCTAGGAGTGTACATCATTCCAGAATACGGATTGATTTGTACCGCAGGTTTAACTTGCTCAACCGCTCTAGGAGGTTTGATATCATCGCCAACTTCAAGTTTCCTTCAAAATAAAGTTAAAATATTCAAGCTTATATGTGCTAAATCAACAACCAGTGAAAATTTCGAAACCCAACAACTTACAGTTTTTTAGCGGTGCTTCCTGAATCCGCTACGTCCAGTCGCTGGCGACGTCCCGACATCGTTCTACACAGAGTTGTTGTCAATAATTTCCAAGTCTCAAAAGGTTGTTTACAAACTGAGTCAATAGTTCAAATCTTCAAATGCCGTTTAGTCGACGATTCGACAGAATACGCGTGCTTCGAGGTGACGACAACTTCTAGGTAGGTACTAGGTAGGATAT
>Ga0194135_10002946_pt1 | contig 10391 bp, 9 predicted proteins | sample LitLau_LLRF_2013_FD_134024 | JGI IMG/M metagenome (GOLD analysis project Ga0194135, IMG submission 134024) | Freshwater sediment microbial communities in response to fracking from North America - Little Laurel Run_MetaG_LLRF_2013 (version 2) | ecosystem: Environmental > Aquatic > Freshwater >... | reverse complement strand
TTATGATGAAGTTGAGAATCACGTGAATTCTGCGTTGCGTACTGCATGAAGTATTTATTGGAAGATATCTCTTCGACACACAGAAATGACTCATAAAAGCTGTGTATGATGATGATGATAGTTGTTGACTTGAGATGACTTGTAGTTGTTTAATTCATTTAATTCTAAAAGTATGCATGCAGGCAAGGATTTGTCATCATCACGCAGTGTCTCCTAATACCCTCATGTTATCATGTTCATATGTATGACTTACTCAAACTATCATTAATTCATAAGCTGATTACGCTTAAGTTGCTGAATAGAAAACATTTTAACGCTTGACACTTTTCAACAGATATGTTTCACATGCATCAGATCACATTTTAGCAAACATGAAAGTTCACACTCGGTAATTGTAGACTTTGCTGTCATTGCAAATTAATGTTGTAAAGAGAGACTGTAGTGTAGAGACTACATCGAGTAAATATCACTCTCTAAGAATAAAATTAGCTGTCAAGAGGGCTTAAAAAGAGTGAAAGAACCAATTTCCTACACATTTATTGCTTTCCTGTAAAAGATTTAAATATTTAGATAAGATGGGTTGAGTAAGCTCATAATAATAATGTTCCTGTGTCCTCGATTTATATATATGTGCTCTAAAGTACTCTCTCTCTAATACGATTCTCAAATCTACTGCTGCACTCTCAGATTTAGGAAGTTTTAATCATGAGAGTACATTTCAGCATTTTCAGCCTATTACCAGCTCAGAGCTGAAACTGCTAACTACTTCTTCTACACATTAATTGCACAAAAAAGTTGGCAATGCATTGAAGAACTTGCACCCAGTTGCATACTGAGTATATTGAGTGACGCGCAGTTCAACTCCAAATACATCCTGTGACTAAGCACTGAATGATAATAATAATTTCCGTAACATATCTGTGTCACGATACAGAGAAGTGTAGAGATTTCTCATGCTCGTGCTATACTGAAGAAAGTTTACGTTTTAGTGAATCAATGCACTTCTTTCGACATACTTTCTTAACCATATAAGATACCCTAGAATTTATTTTATTTATGTTATGATTAAGATTTAACAGAACAATAACGATATGTGTATGAGTCGTTTGTTGGTAACTTTTGATTGATGATTCATCACGGTATGACTCAAAAGACGAGTTAAAGTCATGCGATTCCGTTTCACGAGTATAATAGCAGATTTTGAAGAATACACATGGAATGAAATTACATTCGCTTAAGTATCAGTGAATATATATACGCGATGGGTCAAGCATCTGGTGACAAATAAAGGATAAATGAAACATATGGTAAAAAAGAGATTTACCTGATGCCAATAATCCTCCGGGGATGCTTGGGATAGCAAATATCCAGTGTCGTGAATAGCTTGCAGCTCATAAAGAATCCCAACGCTCGGTAGAATATCCATTGCAATAAAAGTATAAATGTGAAGATTGTAACAACCACAAATTATATATATCAACGGATCACACAGTATATAACAAATATTAGTTAATATAACTTCCTAAGAAGAAATACGTGTGGCAGTGGCAGTGTAGATTGATCACAAGAAGATATATATATATTTCTGGAGTTTGATTGTATTTAGCTAAATGTGTTACAATAATTTCATATTATATACTACCTTGCATTATATCATAACATTATGATCAGTCATATATATGTAATTAAATGTTACTGGATCAGAAAAAGATTGCACTCGAGTAAGGTGTACCACCACCACCAAAGACGACGACGATACTCTTTTGAAGATTCTTGAAGGTTTAATATCGCAAAAAATAAGAAAACGCTAATTGATTTGCACACATTATTATTATTATATATCTTTAAACCACTTCCAAAAAGGAGTTCGTGAGTCAAATTAATTAACACTTAGCTCAACGGCATAAATAAAGTCCTTGTTTAAGTAGTAGCTTTCCAATTAACACACTTTCAATCGCACATGAGTTTGTACCAGTAATAATACTTCCAATGACAGCTCCGAATCTTATTTGCATGCGAGTCTTACTACTATAGTAGTGATGTGCCATACCGGGGAAGATGCAGCTTTTTATAATAGCATATGATGATGTCTGTATGTGACTGTTGTATACTGTCAGAGAATTAAACGCGAGGCTGAGTGTGTATTATTTATTTTCAGAACTGATGCAAAATACCTTTAGTATAGGAATACAGAGTGGGATATATACAACACTCTCTGTATGTGTCCCTGGAATTTTATTATCTTGATAAGGTGACTTGGTAATCTCGCTTTTTAATTTTAAATGCAAGTTCAGTTGAACGTTGAACAGTTAATAGTCGAGAGAGAGAGAGAGGTGTCTGAGTTGTAAAAAGTTCATGAAATCTTGTAAATCAGACGTGGTGAGAGATATATAATGAATTCACTGCATTGTCCTAGCTGGATGTAACTGATTATGATTATGCTACTTCAACTCTAATAATATTCATTGATGAACACCAAAGTCTTCGATCAATTTCACTTACACTTATTCACGGTCACGGGTTCATTTCATGCAACAATAAATTTTGTAAGATTTGGCATCGAAAACCAGACGCACACATACACACGAACATCCACACCAATCCATGCACAATGAGATGAAGTGTCTCAGATTCAGGCTTGATGGATAGTTGTAATAAGTAATCACTTCCAACAACTTGACTTGAATTGAACACGACTGCTGGTGCGTTATGGTTTATATTGTTGTTTCCAGACTGCGTTGACGTGGGCTATGCAATAATTATCTTCTCCTTGCTTCTTAAATTAAAAACTCGAACGCTTGGCAAGTGTTGTAATATAGGAGCACGCGTTCACGTATATATGCAACTAGTGTTGCGATCAAGATATCGTCGTAGTCAATGATGATGATGACGATGAGTTATCGAGGATTTTATTAACAGTTGAGACTTCCATCCACACCACCCTTAATGACCAAATTCTTGAGCTGTGTAGATCACGGAAATCCTAAATTTCCATCTTAACTTCTGGGAGAAGTGATAAAGGATCTCGTAGTGTTGAAAGGAGTGTTATGGGGTAAGTGACTCGACTTCTTGTCGCTGTACTTAAGGAGATGACTTGACTACCAAATGTGGATTGTACACTCATTAGCATTGAAGTTTAAGAGGATTTTAGGTACGAACTATTCCACCATCCTTCCTGCAGCTGTCATTAAGAAGGTCTGTTTAATGACAAAACGAGCTTTGAGAGAATTTTGGGTTCCTTTCAAAAACTATTTTCTTATTTCGTTGACTCAGGCAGAGATGATTTGACATGGATATGGAAATGACACTTCATTTTAAACTTGATGGACCATCATGAAGTGGAGAAGAGGAATCGTGCTGTCAAATGTGTATGTCTGAATCCAGTCGACTTGTTGACTCTGGAGGAATAAGATAACACACTGTGAGTTTATCCCTTCTCAGCTATACAACATACAAATATATATAGACGTGTAAGATGATAATTAGGTAATGACTAATTACTTAATAGAATGAGACTATATGAGAGCCTTGTCGTTTAGCTTCAGGTTGAATAGTCTCACATAAACAAAGCCACATTAGAAGGAAACACTGGAACAGAACCAGAGAGTCTGATTAGTCTGAGGTTGTTTAGAACTCCGAGATGTATATTAGAGACAGCACTGCTCTTATATAGTGAACTGGTTATTATGGAAAGAAGTTGTGTAGTATTTGCGTATCCATCAATCCATCGTATTTCAAAGAAGTTGTTTGCCAGTTTGACAATCACATAATGTGTGCCACTTAGCGTACTAATCAATGGTTCAGAATGTTATCGAGAACATACATATATAGTACACACATGGAGAGAATTAGTATATATGAGTTCGACTTTGGTGCAGTGTGATCATCAATAAAGTCCGCAATGAGTCTCCCACAACACAGATGAATGAGATGCCGTTGATAATGCAGACTATCTAAATTGAAATATACATGTGAGTGTATCAAGCTCACACAGACCACCACAGTATAGAAGATTGATGCATTGACTTTATTATCAGCTTGAATTTTTAAAGAATATTCTTTTAATTGCCCGCAAACTCTTTATAATAACTGTGCTTGAATTCTTGGTGAAGAGAGTTAGTAGTGGAACAATGCTGAATGTCTCATATATGCCAAGAGTTAAATGGAACTTTCTGTTCAATTCACAATTGAATTTTGGCAAGTACAGTTACAGTTGTAGTGATGAGGATGTCAAAGTACAATTTGCGAAATGGAGATATGCTGTGAATTTATTATTATTGTCTGTTCGAATGGATTATTATCAAGGCTTGATATGAAAGCCTTTTCTTCTGAGGTTGCACTGCACAAGTGAAAGTTCCTCTGCATATCTCTTTATACAGAGAGAGAAATGGTCGCGGAGTAAGTGAAGTGTATGCACAACACTCACCGGTATTTCCGGTATTCAATGCTGATACTGGAACAGTTCTTTATTCTTCTTCTACAGGGTCTTACTTATATATAAGTGCATGACACAGATGGCTGTTATATATAGTTGCAAGTCTGCGGGAAGTCTTTCTGCAGTATTGATAGTTTTAGTTCTCTGTAGGCAATTAGTAGCAGTAGTAGTAGTTGTAGTGGTGTAGTGGAAGTGGAATTCTTTGCTGAAGAAATGTCTTAAGAGAGGGTTTGTGAGTCAGTTGAGACTCAAACTGAACTGACAGACACCCTGGACTACGTATAAGTGTAGTAAAAGTAGGCAGAGGAGGAGAATAGAAGACGAACAACTCGTGAGTTGCTCCGGCCGAGCGGAATTCTATGTACTAGTAAGACTCCTGTTACGTGATGGTGTAATATATATACTAAAACTCTTACCATACCACCATCAGAGATACACACACACAATCTAGAGTTTAGCAAGGGAGAAATTCTCTAACCAAGTTATATGCGAAATGTACCAGGAGCACTTGCACTATTGCTGCTGCTGAAGTTCACACAGAGCAAGCGTGTAGACAAAAGAGTATATAGATATATGTACAGTCCAAGTAACGAGCCACAATTCCACAAGCTACCACACTGCTGATGAATCACAGAGAGAGAGACTTGTGGAACTGTTGTGTTGTAGTAGAAGTTCTTCTGTCATTCTGATATAAAAAATCTTTGCATTCATTTTCTCATTACATCATTCCTAATTTAGTTACAGGTAGCAGGCACAATCGCAAGAAAAGACTTGGAGGGAATGAGGTGCAGAGAAAGTTCGTGCTGGTGGCAAATGATGATCAGGCTTTCTTCCGTGTTACTAGTTTACCACTACTCTTGTTACAAGTGTCTCAATTGAATCCCCGTTTTGCCCGAGAAGACGCTTCAAATCTTCAACGCAACTCGAAACACGACTGCTCTCATTTTTACGTATGGATGATTCAAGAACGGAAAGCACTTGACTCTAATGATATACTTTCTAAGTAGGCAATGAATTGTAGAAGTTTCGAGTGTCGAGGACCACGAAGAAAGTTCATGACTACTTGAGAATCTCAAGTTAAATTGACCCCACAATTGCTCTAACTCAATTTATAAATTCTGTAATAATGACTCTAGACAAACTATGAATACAATTATGCAGATTTCCTACTTAATGTTTCGTAAATTAATAAAATAATGAAATTAAACCCCATATTGACATTGCTTCACTCTATTGTACAGTCTGATTCATTAAAACAACAGCATTGGAATGTTCATCTTCCTGTTTTATTAGGAACAAGAGTAGAAGAGGAAACGGAAAAGTAATACTGAAATACTGAAATCTATTTAGCGAGATCTGTTTGAAGATGAATGCATTTGGCTTTTCATACACACACACGGAGAGAGAGAGAGGCTCCTTGAGCAAACTTAGCTTAAGAATAACGGAAGACGAAGTCAGAAAGAAACCCAAGGTTTTTTGCCGACTGACGAGGGGATTCCCCCTGGAGAAGTAATACTACTACAGAGTTCGTATATTTAGCCGTGTCGTAAAGTTTCCCCTCAGTTATCTTCTATTCCATATAATAATATAACCCCTTCATTTTTCCTCGTATATCAAGGAAGACGTAACCTCTGTAGACCACATATTAAAACTTGAGTAGCACACACACAGAAAGCTTGGCAAATACCACGAAGAAGAAGTAGAAGAAAAGTCTTCTCAAGACTTCCTCTGCTTCATTGGGATATTGGGACTGAGGGACTTTAGAGCAGACACACAACTATATTCATTTATACAGAGTGTAGAGAGATTCTTAATAGTAGACAGGTTTGCGAATGACTGTGCATGAAATAAAATTTACATCTTGGTTGCTTCTTTTTCTGTGTTATTTCCCTCAACTCACGTTTACTTCTAAATGCCTATGAAAAGTCAAAAACTGAAAATTTTCGCTGGACTTATCGATGTCGTCGCTTGGATCATTAGCTCATTCTTAATGCAACGCATGTACTCCACACTACGACTTTCTTTTGATTCTCTCTTCACGTTCCCATTATCTCCATCTTTCCCCTTTCTCCATATACTTTCTCTACACCAAAAGTCGACTTGTCTCAAAATCCTTATCTTTACTTTCTCCCGTTTCGCGTTTCCCAATCTCTTTTATACCTACCTACCTCTGTCCCAAGTATGAGAGATACGAGATTTGACATTTTCTCGCTTTCAACGATTTCCGAATGGAACTCCATATATATACGACATGTAAAAGTAATACGTAATCTGCGGTTGGTTACGTGAAGAGAGACTGACTTGAGAACGAGAAGAAGAAGTCCTTTAGCCTTTCACCACAAACTGTAATAAGCATTTTTGACTTTTGTGAAATTCTCATATAATATCAGAATATCCAATGGCATGTCATACAGTTTGTAAATTTCCACAAAATATTCAGCCTCCTATTCCGATTCTGGTCTGAAACCCTCAAACCATTTCTTCTCTACTATCTCGCGATGTTAAAGTATCTCACCGCATTATATTCCATTGAAACCACAAGTTTCAAGAATTTTGCTGAGCTTTCCGGTTTCCACAAGCAAGTCCATTTATAATGGTCTTGCACAAGTGGAGCCTAGAGAGACACTGTGTTGAATGTTGAACAGCTAGAGAATGACTTGAATTCTGTCACTAGAATACTGAATAAAACTAGTTGAAAAACTTAATACCCAACTTGGACATTTTTCTGCAAAACTTTCCTATATTTATGCATACATGAAGTTTTAATCTAAACTCTTAATTTTCTTTTTATTAAACTAAATCCATGTGGAATGCGAGCAAGAACTTTTCTTACTTTTCTAAATTCCTTCACTGCTCTCTCTGCATGTGTTAAAGAACTTTTGCATGCATGACATGAGAAGACATTTATTCAAACTCATGTGGTGGTATTGCTTACACTCTCTGTGGATTAAACTTTTTCAGATTACTCAGCATACAGTATAAACTTTTAAAAACGGTGTAATAATATTCTCATGGTTGATTCAACTGGAATTACTTTTATTACTTTAATTGAAATTGAGACAGGAGAGAAGGAATTGAGTGAAAGGCTTTCGTGCATTCGTTTTGTGTCTCAAGTTTCCCAAGTCATGGGTAAAAGGTGGCGGCACAAACTTCATTTAAATTCCACGAGGTGAACTTGCACGTTTAAAAATAAACAAATATTGAGTTTGATTTCGAAACCGCAATTTATTACTCATGCTAACAGTAGAAGTTGTTTCAAGTTCTTACAACTGTTTAGTGAAGTGCATTTATATATAAATTGTATTTGCAGTGGGAGTTCTGAAGAAGATCATCATGAGCGAAGAGGAAGCTTCGACAACGCCTTTTAGTTTATCAGACGAAGACAAACTTAAAACAGAAGCCTCGTTGAATGAAATTGCGGAGCGTGCGACAGATTGTGCAGCTCTCGTAGAAGCGTTGAACCTAAAATTAAAATCGAAAGAAATGTCCACAGCTGAGGTAAACCACTGTGGAACTTAAAAAGTGGAGGCTGTGTGTGAGAGAGTTCTATAAATTGCATTCTTTGTTTTACAGGGGATGAGTTTTCTGGAAGTGAAGAATCATCTACTACTGCAGTACCTTGTAGGAATAAGTGGAGTTGTCTTGAAGAAAGTTTACGGGAAGAGTATCCAGGAGGGACCTTGTGTTGGTGAGACTTGCAAATAGTTAACTATAAACTCGATTTTATTGTGCCTAATTTCATCGATTTGTTATTCAAAGATCAACTTGTGGAGTTGCGGACTGTGATGGAAAAGTTGAGGCCGATTGACCAGAAGTTAAAGTATCAAATTGAAAAACTGTTGCGAAATGCAACTGAAGGAAGAGCAGAGAGTGACCCATTACAGCATAAGGCTAATTTGGATGACCTCGAGGCAAGTCAACTTTATCTAATGTCTGTGATGTGTTTGCTTGAGCTGAATTTAAAATGTGCAACGAATTTTTGTAAAAATAGGATGATAGCGATGAAGATGAAAGTGACGAAGATCCTGATGGAGTTGTTAAGAGCAAAAAAGACGTTTATCAGCCTCCGAAAGTTGCTGCATTACCATACGGTATTACATTGATTGATTGATTGATACTGAAATTCTTGTGAAAGTTGCTATAATTTTTGCGTGGTTGTTTAATAACGTAGATGGTGAAGAAGAGACTCCAGCGAAACAAGTTGAAAAGATTAGAAAGAAATCAATTAATAGAGCCTTGATACGGGAAATGCAAGAAGAGTTCCTGGACACTCCAATAGAAATTCATAATGGAGGTGATGCTTTTGCGATGCAGATTTCTAAGGAAGCTAAAGACAAGCAGAGGTATGCATTTTATTTCGAATATTCAGTGAACATTTCTATGTACCATGTATACAAACTGAGTCCTATACATTAGGTTTGAGGAAACTTACATGACGAGACTACCGGAAACTAAAAAAGACAAGCACAGAGCTAAGGTTATGTCAACAATTGGGATACTGGGGGATGAAATTACGAACTTCAAGAGTAAGCGTACTGTAAGTCGGGGCAGTAATAAGGGCACTAAGCGAAAAAAGTCTAAATCAGGGGGAGGGCAGAGTAAAAAATTCAGAAAGAAATGATTTTAATAAAAACAATTTCAAATACGGAGTGCGTTTGAATCGAAACATACGCTTGTTTTATTAAAGGTTATGTGATCTGATAAAGAATACTAAAGAACTTTATTGCATACATCTAATGGATCACGCTTCTTTCGGTTTTGCATTTGAAGACGTGGCTTTTGGTTTGCCACTATTAGACTGAGGGGTATACGTGGAGTAGGCTGGCTGTTCTGAAGTCACTGAGGATAAAGGTTCTTGTTTAGAGTTACTTAAACTGGATACAGAAGTTATAATTGGTACAGTAAAGTTCGATACAAGCGAATCATCCGAAGTTGTTCCACTCGCACTATTGCTGGCAGTTGCAGCAGGTTTGCTACCTGTCGAAGGCTCAGCCCGTGACACTTGCTTAGCAATGGCAGCGTCTAGGTTTAAAAAAGTGCTCCCTTTTAAGGTATTCTGATAAGATCTAGATTGTACAGGTCCCTGAAGGGATGCTCCAGCTGGACTCGCGTTGACTTTCGGTTTCGATGCAGACTTAATTTTCGATTGGAGTTTGATAGCACTTTCCAATCCTGATGCAAAACCTAGTTTTCCTTTTCCTTTAACACTTGTAGGAGCAGTAGATGTTTTCGCAACTGTATTATTAGGAACTGGTGGATAGTCTTTCTCTAGATCTTTAAAACTTTCATATATTTCACGTTGCATATCCTGTTCTACAATGTGATCGATGAGGGCCCGGTTGATGATGAATATCAGGCCTATTGACCCCACCTAACAACCGGCATCAAAATACTGATGTTACACAAATACCATTCAGGTTAAAATACCATAAGGGGTTTAGTCTACGCTACCTGAATCACTGAGTGATCATGAAGTCTAGCAGCGCACTTGAAAGGAACTATCTTTCTATCCACGAAAATCGGAAGAGTTCCTTTGTTGATAATTACGAATCGACCCATGTCTTTTAACCGAATAACAGCCTGCTTTCTTGAGATTTTTCGGCAAGAACTTTCTTCTACTAAATTCGCATCAACCTTACTTTCTGGAGTTGCTCGGCCGATAACGATCTATATGATAGCATGTGAACCAGTTATGTCAATACGAAAAACATGAAAAGTAAATGCGAAGACTCACCTCACGAGAAGCCATTGCGAAGTGAACATCTCTCCCTTTTAAAACTGCGTATGTTCTATAGTCAAACTCATTGCAAAATGGGCTTCGCAGCGATTTATCTTTACTTCCATCATTCATCATTTGATCAACGAGTTTTTGCCACGCAGCAGTCTCGTCTTCCAGTAGTCTTATATGCTTCTTAACAGACCTAATAGAAACAAATAATTCTGTCATTGTTTAGCT
>Ga0194135_10002945_pt1 | contig 10393 bp, 6 predicted proteins | sample LitLau_LLRF_2013_FD_134024 | JGI IMG/M metagenome (GOLD analysis project Ga0194135, IMG submission 134024) | Freshwater sediment microbial communities in response to fracking from North America - Little Laurel Run_MetaG_LLRF_2013 (version 2) | ecosystem: Environmental > Aquatic > Freshwater >... | reverse complement strand
GAATTAAATGGAAACATTGATTTCTTTAGTCTAAAAAGGTAAATTCATTACAAATAATTGATTAACTGAAACTAATGTAAATCAGATTCTCACAGTCATTTTTGAAAATACAAAATGCTGGGGTTTGAGGGAAAGTTTAGAAGTCAGATTATTGCTAAACAATACTGATATTATATTATGTACTAAATTAAATTGATTGCAATTCCGTGCTGAATTTTGGGGGCAAACAATTCGGGGCTGATGAATGTCGAAATGAAAAACTGGGAAAGCCCTACAGCCATGAATACGATATAAAATGAGTCTGTAAGGATGTATTAAAGAATATAAACTGACAAACCTCATCGTAATCTTCTAAAAACTCTCTTGCATTCCGTAGAGCTGCATGTGCTGCATCAACGCGGCTCTTTTCTAAAATAGAAACAGCTTTTGTAGTTAACAGGAGTAAAGAAGTTATAACTTGAAAGGTTGCCACTTACCTGAAGAGTAGGACGAGATACATGGAATAGCCTAAAATACATAATACAGGAAATTAGACGGATGTGATAAACAATAATACAATCCTATGAATCTTTAGAATAAAGAATCCGGTTCCAATCAGAAGTGCCATTTAATTTTTAAATGGAAATCGTTGCAATTTTACATAACTACTAACTTTGCAGCAATGAGTCAATAGGGTTCCGGGGCAACTACAGACACAAGAAAATACTGTCGAAGATAAATGGTCACTCTATAATTCAAAGCCCACATTGTTCAGTCCTTTTACGCTTTGCAGTGATTCTTTGTAACCAAATTGAATCCGAGTTAGTCAAGTACAACCAACTTCTTTAGAGATAAGCTTACAGCACCAAGCTTTTAGGGGACTTTTAGCTAATGTAATTGCGTGGCCAGGCAACTAAAAGCTTTTGCACCATAGATTGATGATTTATCCTCCAAAGCCTTTCCTTAATGCCACTTCAAATACCATTATCCAATCCTAAATCGTGTAATTACTGCTACGTATTATTATGTTTTATACTCTAATTTCTGATATTTTTTATCCACCTCCAACCTTTAATTCATAAACTCAACTCGGTAGAAAGCTTTTATATGCATGACCTACCAGCGTATTCAGTTGATTATCCCTACACAAGTTGAAGGCATTCAGGTAGCATGCTGTTAAGATTGATTGAGATTCAGTCTTTAGTCCAGGTGTGTGAAGTATCCCTAAAAGACATGTCATTGTATACTAATCATCATGAATTCAAAAGCATTACAAATTACATTTAGCTGGTAGCTTGTATCCTTTTGTAATCACACTTTGTCCAGATGGACACGATCCGATTTCCAGAAGTTGGTCAGTCAAGTAAGGCCCTGCTCTATTTTGAATATCGTTACTGACTGTAAATCAGTAAGAGTACATGAGAGTATGTACAATCCCTTCATAGTTTTTATGGTAGCGCATAATTATAAGTATTTGATAATACAACTTTCGTATTATCTATAGTTTTACCTTTACAGGACGGGCTCTGAAAGTCTTCAGATGTGGGATTTATTATTGCTTGCACCTTCAAGCTCCTTATGTCTCCGCCCCAAAGGGAGATCTTCGAGTTTAAATCCCGATCAAATCCGTAAAGATCTGTATCAACTTCTTCATCTTTTATTATAATAAGGAAAAAACATTTACAGCGAACGATTCTTGAAATAAGCTTTAATCATATCTATAAAGTTACCTATGGGAATATTGTTGGTTTCAAAATAGTCTGGCCACGTATTTATGCTTGAAAGTTGCTCTAAATCTGAGAAACTCCCCTTTCTCTTCCGTTTGTTTCTGTTTGGCATATTGAAAAGTCGTCTGACAACTAGAATAAGAAATCTGCAAAGTCCAAAAACCAAGACTGATTAACAGCTTCTATATAATGACAAAACCTATGAAGGCAGTCTCAATTGCGTTGGAAATCGGACATGAATTAAAATTAAAGATGAGTTTAAGGGGGTTGCAATCTGTTCACTGTGCTTAATTTCAACATACTCCAATAAAGCACTCGAGGACGTTTTATCTTTACCTCCAAATCATCAGGCTTTAGATTGTGCTGCGTATCATTTGTTTATCAGGAACTGTCAGTGATGGGGTGATGTTGAGTCAAAGTACACAATAGAATGAGTGTATGCAAATAAATGGTGATGCTGTTGAATTGATAACTTACACAAGGCAACAGTATAACAAGCACTCTTTCGTTATACGACACATCTACTGCAACCACTTTCAATGATTCGTTGTAATACTTATAACTCTCTAGCTACACTCTCCCTCCTTGAGAGACAATCGACGTTAGTGTAAGGAATTATGGTGGAACTTTGGAAATGAGGGCTGGAATGTAATATGTAGATATTTAATACTGGGGGCCCCGCCTCCGAGCCTGTGTATCATGGCTGCTTGCAGTTTTTGAAGCATTTCAGTTCTATTTTTCCCATATTCTGGAAACATTTGCCTTTATGAATGTTGTAATGAATTGGTGTTTTGGGCCTATATATTATGCCGTTAAACTAAAATATAAAGCAGCACGGAAATTTAGCGGGGAAAACATTTTCCCCAATTGACGATCAAACCGAAAAAAAACTCGTGCCTTGATACTCATTCATCCGTGTGTGTGTGTGGGATTGTGTTTCCCTCCAACCGAGCCACTAAATTGACGTGGACTCTATTGTTACGTCATCTCCTTCATCTCAGACATCATCCCTTCAAGACCTAACGGCGGATTTCATATCAGCCTCAAAAATATTTACTACTTCCTCAAAGTAATAGGTATTTTTATACCTAGTATTGTGCAATAATAAATGAAGATTTCCCGCTAATTTTGAACTATTGATAATGAACTACGCAAGCATCGGAGCTCATGTTCATCATTTTTCTGAACTGTATTCAAGGTATTCATCTTTTTCGATATGCCGCGGCTTACTTCATGCCACAGATAAGACTAAAAAAGACATTTATTTCCTTTGGCAAACTATTTTAAGCTTTGTGTCTACGTGGACTTTGAATAGAAGCAAGTCATTGTAATTTCCCATTCGTTTTTACATATTGACACTGCGGGAACAAATAACAAACAACAGATTACGTGATTCTTTGAACTGCGTTGTATACATTGAGGCTAAACTCAAATCAACAATCGCGTTGTTTAATAATGATAGTCAGCATAACGTATACCGATCAGTCATCATAGCACTCGTTTTTTGTATTGGTCCGAACAAAATACACACCTAATCCTTGTTCTTATCCTGTTATTACAGCATCTGAACAAGAGTAATATTCAATGCATGAGCATTTTCCAAATAGGTATTAAATGCTACCCTTCACAGTATACGCGAAAAATGAAAATGATACATAATTTAATATTTCAATGCAAAGGAATACATACAATTGTATATGAATCATGGAAACATGCGGAGCACTGATATATGTACTCTGCTGCCTGCTGACAATGAGTTTATCATCCTGGATGTAATGTACATGGTGAGTTGCGTAAATGGGACACATTTTGACGCCTCATAACTTATGAACGCAAAGTAATTTAAGACTGCAAGTGCACTTCTTTTGCATTTATAAGATATAATGTCACGTGTAAGCCAATATATATTTATATATATTGGTTTACACGCCAAACAAGCCAAACCTCACGGAGAGGTTCGGCATAAGGAAAAACACTAATTGATGGTACAAGTACATTGATACAGCTAATCTCTTAACATTACAATTTCGACCCAAGTCCCACTCCGTAATTCTAATCCTCGTATATATAAGGCTGAAAATTTAGAGGGTGTTCCAGCAAACTAATTATTAATAACCGCCTGTTTTCTGGGGGGATCGACCCGACACATTAACGGCCGAATTTAAAGCTACGTACGCATTAGTTAGCTTACCGGCAACGCAACTGTTACCAGACAGACAAGCACACACAGTCGCACGATATCATACTCAGACCTTTGAGCTAAAACTATCATATAATATATTTGGTGGGGTGGCTGGGATTGAAAACTTTCTCCCCTTAGTTACACTTAATTTTTTTGAAAATAAATAAAATGACCTGTCCTACAAATTCCTACGTGCCTACACATTTTTATTAGAGAGATAGAGCACTTGGTAACTCATAACTTACGACTTACAATTTTAAGTCTCAATTTTTGAATCAGTGGAGGCGGGAAGAAATTGTAAGTCCGTACATGTAACCATCATCTTATGATTATAATTTTTAGTAGCTTATAGCCTTCGCGGGGACTTACAACTTCAAATGTTAAGTACTACGTTATAAGTTTCGCTATAAGTAACGGTGCTCTATCTCTCTATTGTTTCCGGGTATAAAATTCTCAGAAACGCCGAAGAAGTCCGAAACCCGAAAAAGCCACCTGAAGGAGTGTTTAACCCTACCACGCCTCTGCTGATTCTTTCGAAAAAAGTTTCGTTAAGGATGTACACTAAGGTAGAAAAGCTTTCAATCCCAGGCGCCCATGAAGTATGTCGTGTTTGAGACTGTGAGAAACTATCCCACTCTTCCATTTAAAAATCGTTTCGCGTTGATTATAATGGTGAATTGAAAATTAGCCGGATACAAGCTTTATAACCCTTTGCATCAAAAGAATTCACTGGCAGTCGAAAAGGTACCATTACCTAAAAAATGCAGAAACTGATAATTGCATTAAGTCAGTAATTATGTATGTATTATAACAAAAGCAAAGCCTGTCCAAGCACAGGACAAAATCAATGAAAAACTAATTGTAGAATTCGCAAATCTTTTTGAGAAACTGATGGCGTTTGCAAATTCTAGAATTATATTTTTCATGGGACTTGTCCTGTATTTGGACAGGCTTTTGAAGCTAGTTGATGTAAAGTTGAATTAAGCATATTATTATGTTAAAATCTGTAACGATATCAACTTTTCCGTTTGTGATGGCCTGAAGATTACTTTGATAGTATTACCCCATCCTACGCCAAGTATTCTTCACTTATTTCATTATCTCTACTATCATTTTTTAATGTCAAAATTATACTCTCCTCTTATAAAACCCTCAAATCGTAAGTTAATGCCATATTTACGCCCTCTGTTCCTGTTAAAATGTAAAAACGCAAATATTTTCGTCAGCTTGAACCCTGTTCTCACCTCTATGCCAATTTAAGCTAATTTAACCCTCTTTTCTAACTTATGCAAACCGAAATCTATCACCCACCTAAAGTCTTTACAAATATTAAGCAAGCATCTCGTTTCCTTCAAGTTAAATAGTATCTCCGTGGCCTTATCTCGCTGCTCTTTCATCTTATCTGCTGCTTCGTCTTGCATTCTCCCAACTTTTTTAGAAAAGAGTCCAAGTGAATCCGGTGTTTAAGTGCATAAGAGGTGCGGGACGGGATGAGTAATGCGCAGTCATGTGAGGTATTTAAGGAGCTGCTGATTACTGTAGAGTACCAAAGGTGTAGTCAGATGTGCTACTTAATGTACAGTCGGGTGGGATAATTGATGTAGAGTCGACTGGTACAATTAATGGGAAGTCGGAGGGATAATTGACGTGAGGTCGGGTAGAATTAACAATGTAGAGTCGGGTGGGAAAGTTATTCAGAAGTCGAAGGGAATGTTTCATTCGTCGGGTAACTTAACTCAGCCTGAGAAAGCACATGGAAGGAGAGTAGCCAGTGCACAGCCTGGAGTCGGGACTGTGTGTAAGGAGAGGAATGAGTGATCCTGTAGCTACGCTCCATTCGACCATGGAATTTATTGAGCTTTATATATTAGATTAAATTACTTTTTAACTGAAAATAAAACTTGATCGTTAGCTGGATTCGTTTTTGCAATACTCACCGGATAAAGAAGTTTTAGTGTGTTTCTATTTTACAGGAGTAGATATTTATTCTCTATACCTACTTCTAAACTGAAGTTTTGTTCCTTTGTTAAGCTTTAAAGTCTGATGATGTATCCAAATATTACGTTTGAAATTTTTGTTTCCAACTTTTTGTACTTTTGCTTTTCCACTTAATTTATCCAAGTCTTCACCTTCAAAGTTAAACTCGAAATAGCACTCTGTTCTATGTTTTTTAATGTCAAAATTTGCCCTGTCTCCGTAGTTGTTTCTAAGAATAGTATCGATTGGAGCTGATGGAGTAATTTCCGTCAGGTACACTCCTGTTCCAAACTTTGCGTCACTCGAATTATTGTCTACTGAAGAAGTTCGAATTTCCCCAGATTTTTCAATTCCCTTGGCCCCTTCGAAGTCAGTATAATGGTAAAGCTTTACCATAATATATGTATGCCTGGATTTACACTATATAAAAATAAACTCACACCAATGTGAGATCAAACAAATGTTCTAGCATCATGCATAATAACTACAAACTGCTTTTGCTTCACGCAGGATAAACATTTGCCACGAATCTTCTGCCAGATAAGAATGCGGAGAATGAACATTTCTGTGGCTCATCCTACAAAGCTCGATGGAGGGTAGATAAAACCCTGATCCAGAAATTTTGTATTGTAGATTATAATGTTGGGTCAAATCGTTTGAGTCACCAAAAATATCGCAAAATGTCACCATAAATATCCATTCCTCAACAAGACTAAATTTGTCACCATTGAATTCAAATTTAGTCACCATAAATATCAGATTGGTCATCAGTCGATATCGAAAATTTTCCATGAGTAAAATAGGGTTAAATTCTAGAAAAAATGATGAAACAGATCAATTTTGATTAAAATTAGCTGTTTTAAACCTTTTTGAGGAAGATACTTGGCTTGAATTTATATTCAGGACAAATTTACTTGCAAATTGTGCAAAATATTTGAGTTTGATTCGATAATAGACATTTTATTCGTTTCTAATAATATCAGAAGAGCCGGAAGGCCATTGATTTAATATTAATATAATAAACCTACAAAACAAATATGATTTGAGACGGATTTTGAATTCATTTGGGGAAATACATAACAAATGAATAGCTACTCAATCAGCATTAAATTCATGATTTCCATAAACTTCTAAAATTATCTTCTAATAAGGTTTTTAGTAGATTTTAATGTTAAAACAAGTATTTATTTTAAACATATACCCAGTCTACATTAGAATTTATTAGAAAAACGATACTTCTGAATGTATCCGAATAAATATTTCCATCGAACATCCTTTTAGCTCAATATATTTTTGAGACTTCAGAAGTCAGGGTCTTTCTAAATGTTAAAAGTTGATAACTATAAAGGTTCACACCAATTATACGATTTTGCTATCATATTACCAATTCAGTTACCAAACGAAGAGACTCACATTAAAAAACTCAGCTACTGGTTATCAACCAAAGGTTATCAACTTTCCACATTTGCCTAAACCTTTTAGCTATTGCATTAGTATAGTATTCTTTTTCTCCAATTAATTTGTTTCAATATTTGATTAAACAGATTGAAACATTACCATCCACCTTTGATATGGTTAGAACGCATATAATATCTTTTATCATATCAAACTCAAATATTTCAAACATTCAAACCAAGTATCTGCCTCAAAAAGTTTTAAAACAGCTAATTGATCTGTTTTCTAACCTTTTCAAGCATTTAATCCTATTTTACTCATGAAAAAGTTTCGATATTGAATGGTGACCCATCCGAATTTTATGGTGACAAAATTTTAATTCAATGGTGACAAATGTAGTCTTGTTGAAAAATGGATATTTATGGTGACATTTGAGATATTTATGGTGATCGAATAAATACATGCTCATAATGTTGCATATTATATCATACATTAAACAGTAATTTCCGTCTGAACTTTGTGTCAAACTTTTGAATGTTATCTTCCCATTGTTTTTTCGGAATCTGCTGCATTAGCTAAGCTACACACGCCAAGGTATCGGATGGCACAGTCAGTCCCATGGCCAGTTACATTTTAATACCCTTCATGAGATATGACAGGTGATTTCAGAGGACGAAAGGATAAATCTGTCTGCTAATGGTAAACCAAGCTTATCACTGTATACTATGCTGTTTGAAGCACTTGATTTATCACTCAAATGGAAACACGTGGCAACTTAACGGATTTTATGCAACTGCGGGTTTTCACGTAATGATGGAATCTGAACAATGCTGATATTGCTGATTACCTATGATAAATGTAATCGTATTATTTTTATTGTCTTTTGTCTGTAAATTAGGACATAATGAGCTTCTGATATGATTCAGTTTATTGTGGCAAAAGATTTATGTTCCTGCTTCCAAATCAGTACTAGTCATTAACCGTACGAAGGCAGTTTAAAGCAGTAAGCGATGCAGTAGTAGTTAAAGGAATGATCTTCATATTTTTATTTGATATAATCTAAGATTGCGTTTTTTAATTTTTCGGTTTGAATTTTTAAGCACAAATTTGAAGTTCCTTTTCCTAATCGGGATTTGATATTAAAGTCATCTGAAGAATCTGAACTTAATCAGCGAGTTAGAACATTCAAAATGGAATTCATTACCCTCACTTAGGAGCTGTAAATAATAACAACTTGCTACTTGCACAATCTTTCACCAATGTAGTTTCATTCAGCCACTTCATGCTTATGCAACGGCATATAGGTATTTATTTTTACGTTGAACCTTGCATTTTTTGTACTCGAAGTCTAGTAGAACCTTACGTCATACTTATTGTTAGCCTAATCCTAATCGCTGCGTTGAGATTCTATAACATATTAAAGGCTATCAGGAAATATTAGAGTACATAAATTTGGACAGTTGGATGCTAGAAGTTTACAGAAAAGTATGAAATTACCCTCATAGTATGTATGAACTATGAACTACACGACCAGAAACTACGTATTACTGAGAGTCCACCGGATCGGATTGTTCTTCAGTCTATGTTTAACCGTATATAAATAAACAACTTTCAGGCTTTCAGCTTGTTAAAATTGAATTTAAGGACTGTTTGGTGAGATGCTGCACAGTGATTGTATATTATAAAGTAACAATAAATTATAAACTTAAGATAATGTCATTGTCATTATATAGCTTACGGTCGAATAACTGTTTACAGTACTTTGAATGAGTAGGACGGGAAAGATATCTAATTTATATACAAGGATAGGACTAAAGAGCAAATTAAGGGAGTTAAAAAGTCGACGGGTGATTAGGTAAAGGCGAACAGAACGTTCGCCTTCACCTAACTCCCAATTTACTTATTTACTCCTCTTCCTCTTTAGTCCTATCCTAGTATATGCATGAGATATCTTTCCCGTCGTACTTATGAAATGAACTGTCTACAGTTATGAGAACGGACCTTAAATTATGCAATGACGATTACAATTCAAAAGCATTTAAATATGAACCTTACGGTAACCACTAATCCTTCACATACTCCTACTCGGGTATCCATTCAGAATGTAGTTAGCCTGTACTGGCTACCCAAGAGCCGATTCTGAATGGATACTTTTCGTATCCGTATACTCTGATGATTTCCAATTTTGACTGGTCGACTCTTCTCCTCTGTGGACTATATTTTTCCTCTATGATTCCTTTTTATTATAACTATTTGCCCTTATTTGATCGTGCTCCCTTACTCTGATTTCACCCTCCAATGATGAAGATCTACTGCAAAAAACAAGGAGAAAGAAGAATTGGTTTTAACCATCAAAAAGTCATTGAACGTGTCCTATGAAATATTAAATAAATGACTGTACAAGTCTGAGCACTATCGAAAAACAGTCTACTCCACTACTTAAATACGATATGCTATCACCACTTCTAGTTATTCCATCTGGCACTGCAGGAGACTCTCTCTATCATAATAGCCAACTGCATATACTAGCAAATTAATCAAGATTGTTCCATACTTTCTTTTACAAAATAAATCCAGACTGCAAAGAATTAATTAAAAACTAATCTATTATACAGAAGTGTATGGAATAGTTTAAATCGTAGAATTCTGGCAAGGAAACACAAATATTAAATAAGAGTGTATCGAGATGTCTTGTGATCTTTTGTATGGAGGGTATTGTATTCTTATCAAGGTCAACTTCTTAACAATCGCAAGTGTTTGGGTACAAGTCCGTTGATAAACCTTCGGTTTTTATCGACGCGAGGTTTGAATGATTTCTACATAAGCCTTTGATAAGAAGTTCAGCTGAAATAAATGACTAACTGATAAGCCTATCTCAAATTCTCAAATGAATAAACAAATCCCAGACTGACCAGGTAAGTCCCTCAGGTGCAAGTCGAGTTTAGGGTCGTGGTATATACCAAAATCTTCAGTACAACGCGTAGAACAAGGATCTGAAGTCGTTTTTGTGTTAAAGTGAAAAGGGACCCTGCAGGGTCGGGGAGAAGGCGCGCGCCATAAGCATTACTATAGTAGGCGGTTCGGAGGGGAGGTCCCTTTTAGGAATTTTCCTGGACCCCGCGCACACTATGTG
>Ga0194135_10002944_pt1 | contig 10396 bp, 12 predicted proteins | sample LitLau_LLRF_2013_FD_134024 | JGI IMG/M metagenome (GOLD analysis project Ga0194135, IMG submission 134024) | Freshwater sediment microbial communities in response to fracking from North America - Little Laurel Run_MetaG_LLRF_2013 (version 2) | ecosystem: Environmental > Aquatic > Freshwater >... | reverse complement strand
TGACAAATTAGATCACATGCCATGAAAATGGGGAGGAAATATAGATGAATTGAATGTAAGCTCACGTTGACGCCTGTTGACCAGGTACCATGGGCACATATCCCTCAATGTCTTCTACCAGGCTCGAGTTCCGGGAGTGTGAGACGGAAAGTTTCCCGCTACCACCCCCAGGGAGAAGAGATGATCCAGGGCTCATGGGAACGTAGTTGTCGAAGGCGGTCGGGCTTTGTAAGTCCATGTGCATGTAAGACGTGGTTCGGGACCCAAGGCGTTGACCTCCCGTCGTGACATAGTCCGCAGTGTCGAGTGGCTGGAGAGGTAAACTTAAGGTGGGCTCCTCACTGGGATTCCAAGGAACATACGAATCTTGCTCTTCCTCCCGTGCTCCTCTCGTATCTCCGTTATTGTTGTTCTCGTAGTCTACGGAATAGGATGAGGATGCTGAGTCAGTGGTGGAGTAGAGGAGGGGTGAGTGGAAGGAGATGGTTGGGGGTGTTTGGTGAGAGAGTGAGATTGATATTGGTGGAGAAGAGCCAGATCTGGAGTCCGTAGACGTCATGGACTCGGTTCGGAGTCGGGGCGTGCCCGAGTCGACTGAATGTAGCCTGGTCATCACTGGCGGCGTTTGGCTGGCAAAGGAAGGGGGCCTCGATGCCGATTCTGAGTAAGTCGAATTCCACGTGTAGGTCCGACCTCGCCGAGGAACGTCCCGATACGCTAATTCTTCCTTGGAGTAGTTCTGCATAGCCCTGTAATAGTATGAATGATTTCTAATGAGTACTTCATTAGAATACTCCACAGAGAAGAAAAAGAAAAAAAAGTTCCAACTAGGCTTACTTGAGAATAAGAAGGTGCATATTCCCTGCAATTTAAGAATGGCAATATACAGTTTATTAAACCTCCCTTTCCACATTTTCCACCCAATCAAACGGATTCACTGACGAACCTGCAATATTGTTGTCCTCAGTTCGTAGACTTAGTTGTCCGGGTCCGGTCACAGCCGAGCGACCAAATTCAATGTGGAAAAAGCACCCAAATGTTGAGTCATGTGATACAGAGCGAATTACATTGAGCTAAAAAACAATAAAAAATTCCATTAATGAGTAAACGGCAACTTAAATATCAGATACTTTAAATGAACCATAAGTTAAAATCTCATGCGTTGAGTCCTCACAGGAAACTTGAGGTCTGAATTCTTGTCATCTCCATCGCCGACCCTGAGGAGCGTGAGCTCTCTGGATGTCAGGCAAAGTCTGTAGGGGCCCAGGATTCCCTCTTTGGAGCCTAGTCCTTTGTTCAGCGCTTGGACCAACCAGACATGCTCAAAGTGAGGCTTGCTAGGCACGTCTTCTGAAGGCTCTTCTTCTGAACCTGATTAGAAATCAAATTTTCATTATTACGTAACTGGGAAGTTCAAGGTAGACGGTTAACACAATAGAATCCATTCGATTGATTCTGAACGTCGTACCTGCAAGGGAATTGAGGAGCTGGAGCCACTCTTTCATTTCTTCTTCGGAGCTGAAGACAATGCGGAGGCAATCGTTGTGCGTGTGGAGGGCAATGGCCCATTTCACCTTGGATTCGGTTCGATTGATGTTAAAACAGGCCTTGAGGGAGATATTCCTAAGAAGAAAGAAAAAGGAACATAATACATTAGTAAGGCAATGGTTGGGTTGGATTGGATTACTAATTAAGTTAAACGTAAAAATGAAAGCCCTAGCGGGAATTGATAGGAAAGGAACTGGAAGAAAGGGAATTTCCGGAAGAGGTTTGCCCAATCGTCTAGTCAAGTGCTGATTGGATGCATTTTTGTGAGTCCCTGACCGCATAGTTTAGTTTGTACTCTCCTAATGTCTACATGATGAAATGAATAGTGAAGCTGATGCATGATGATGAATGCGTGTGGGCCTGGTCGTACATCGGTGACACATGCACCAGGACTTTCCAACTAGTTGAACTCTGGAATTTCTGGGCTTAATGGGAAGAATGGGGATAAGATAAGGAATATCCTGTTGTTATGTTCTCCTTTTCTATTGTTGTGTGTGCTGAATCTTTGGCCTTTCTTGTATTGATAAAAACTAATTTTATCCCATTCATAGGAGCATCCACGGAGCATCCAGTGAACAATCATCACATTCCTTGAGGACATGAAAACCGAAACTTAAGCACAATGGACTTGATTCCCATCCTTTCTAATTGGACAATCCTCCTTATCCTTCACTCTCTCAATTATTGATTGTGTAACTCCCATCAATAAGTGTTTTATGAATCGCTGAGTAGTTATTTCCAACTAAAGTAAAAGTTTGATAACCTTCCTCCGTTAAGAGAAAGACATTCAAATCAAGGACTCCAGTTTCTAATTTTTTAAATTAATGATTTTGTTGTTGACGTACCTCCTCGGCGGCTGCCCAAGTCGAAAGTATCTTTCCTTGGCGTAGTATTCCAGTCGTGCTGGACCTGATTCATAAAAGGAATTGAATAAATTACACGCCTGCACGTAGTACATGACGAGGATGAATTCCACTTCTGCTTGGAAAATATACATTATGCGTAATGGAAATGGAACTATAGATTTTGTTATTGGTTGGGATTAGGCTTACCAGATTCGGATTCTCCTCTTACAACGAACCACTTTTTCCTTCCTTTGAACTTTTTGAGGTATCCCATCTTAATTACGTCGTCTATTGTACCTTGCACGGGAGACGATGACGGCGGCATGGCACCTGAGCTCGCGGCAAGGGCTCTTGACGACGACGACGAGGAGAGTTCCTGAGGCGGGTCAGGGACGGCCCCCCCAAGGGATGTCCCGATGTCCTCAGCCCGGGGTGTCGTCATTCTCATGCTCTCAGGCGTGGGACATGCAGACGGAGATGTAAGCAAGCTGTGTGCTGAACCTGGAGACTCCGAGACTGTGAGAACTGAGATTCCAACTTGGGTATTGTTTGCGTAGTGTTGTGACCCTTATAAGACTAGACCTTTTCCCACTGGGTTAATTGAACTAATTGAGTTTGTGGTGTGTGGCGTACAAGGGTTTCTGTCCTGTCAATTAAGTGACATGGATGCTGGTTGGTTGAGAAAGGTATTGATGAGGGAAGAAGAAAAACAAGTTGGTCGACGACGTCACACGTCCAAACTCCAAATGCGTAAACAAGCAAAGTGTTTTTATTCTTTTTTTGGGTGGGAGAAGCGAGCGGCGACGTAATAGTAAAAACCCCCGACCCCCCTCACCAATACCAAATTTTCAACGTCCCTCACTCGTGTGGGACGGAAGAAGTGAATGAATGAAATTAAGCAAACACCGCCAGCAGCACAGTCTGCGCCACGCGCATGAATCTGCAATGACCTAAACTAATAAAAATCATAACACGACCTGTTCCAGAATAGCCTCGTTGGGATGTAAGTAAGTGTATCCACTATTTACGCTATATGATGGCGCGCATGCGCGACTTAAGAAGCGCATCTGCATTTTCAGCGTATGGATTAGAACAAGAAGAAGTAATAAATGTATTCCTAAAAAATGTGAGTTTCTACATTCTCTCCGATGCATCTTCCCTCCTTCGTGCACATATCTCGAATAAATCGCGAACTTACGAGCAGTTTGCGCAAAGAAATGACAAACGATGCGGGAATCTTCCCCGCGATGATACCGAGCCAGCATGCGAGTAGTATAGTGGCCCAGACTGCCAGAAGGATTTCCGTAAAAGTTGTGCGGAATGAGACGGCAGGCAGGCCTGCATTATTCTTTCCTTTTTTTGCAGTTCCTTGTTTTGCAGATTGAAGCCACGCCTCCCCAGACAGAATTCACTCGATTTCTGCACCCGTCGTCTCATTTCTGCCCAGATGACACTCCATAGTCTCACACTACCCCAATGATTACACAAGTGAAAGAGAAAGTAAAACAGCGGCGGGAATTCCTGCACTCAAATCAAACAGATTCATCACTTTCTTTTCCCTCAAGTTATGTCAGCTGTTGTCCGTCCGAGACCGTTGATTGATTCATGGTCTTTAATCATAAACGTAACGTTCTTCCGGATTAATCGCACCGTGTGGTTCAGAGAAAAGTTTACTTGATTGTAGAAATCATGGGATGGGCGGATATCCACCCGCCGAAAATTATAAACTTGATATCCAGAAATGAATTTGAGCCAGCGGAGGATCTCGCTTCATTATCACAAAATCAACAAATCGTGATTGTCTCTTTCTTCGGCCCAAGTCAATTCACGTCAACTCCCCCAAAAGGTGAAAATGGATTTAAGAAGGCCTTCCAATTGGCAATTGGTGCCTTTGGCTCCATTCAGATGACTAGTCACCGGAAATCCAGTGGATCATCTGAATCACGTGATGCCAACAATCAAGCAAAGAAAGTAAGTAAAGAAACAAACGTAGGGTTTGCCTGATGGGATTGAGAGCGGATGCGATGGGACTCGTACTAAAATTTCCTGGTTTTGCAGAATTTCACAACGATTTCCGGATTTTATAATGAAGAGGAGACCCTACTTATTCTCTGCCTCGATGGTGGATACGATTCGAACATTTGTCTTGAAGCCTTCAAAGTCTCAGCAGCTGGAAACGGTTTCATGAAGCAATGGTCGGAATTGAATTCAAGCTACTCTCGAGCCCTCTTCCTTTTATTTTCACTCTCACATGTGATGATCCTCTGTAATATTGGATCCTACTTTGATACTAGTTACATTATGCTCTTCCGAGCACTAGAAATGCTAAGGTAAGCATACCTTGATATGTTTCGATTGGTTTTCTTTTTCTTCATGCTTCATCACATCTATTAAGAATCGTGGCCGTTTATGTCTTTTGTTTTAAATTTTTAGACACGAGATGCAACCCTATATCCGAGATGCACTGAGTGAAATCAAAGGCCTACCGGAGGCATGGATAGATCAGGGTAGACTCTGCTCTCCGAGACTTCTTTTCTTCTTCCCAGCGGAAAAAGTGGAGACGCCGAAGTATTCCTCAATGAGGTCAAAGGATCCGCTCAAGGCGAAACTACAGACTGAGATATATCAAATTCTCCGAAAATGTCGAATCATTACAAACGTGAGGTTCGTCGAGTTAACTGGGAATCATAATAATCTACTCTCTCTGCGTTGGCATTGGATTTTGTTTTGTTCATATTTCTAGCGCCCACTCCCTCTTCGCAGTTCCAATGGACCAGGAATCTGATTTTGTATTCTTATACGACGAAGGGGTAGAGAAAAGGAGCAACTTGACGGAATATATTAAAACTTTCTGTGAAGCCAGTGAGGAACGAGAGCGCCTGGCTTCTATTGCTCTTCTTACGTCCAGCCGACCGATGGATGTAAATCCCAAGGACAAGGGGAGCTCTCAGCCTACTCGCATGGACTTTGTTAAGATGTTTCGATTTTTCCTCCTCTCTCATGTCCAATTGGCTCTGGGAACAGGGTTCGACGACAACGCCCATCGTGTGGCCGATGACCGGAAGTACGCTTTTATCTTACCAAAGCTTGGAGACTGGATGAGTGCATTTAACACACTAAAGAAGGTCCTTCTCACTGAGGAGCAAGAATATTCTCATCATAAGGTTAGAATAGTTAGTTGCGCTCTGGAATTAAATTACTTTTGTATTTTGGTTTTATTTCAAAATTAACTTTCCATTTGTTGGTTAGGTTCTCCGGCAATTACCTAAATACTTAGACATTGACGCAGAATATCTGGAGGCTCAATGTAACCGGACTTTTCACAAAGTGTTCTCAGTTTACACCAAAAATATTCCTACGCACTATTCCGAGGAAGAGCAACGGAGGAGGGTTAGTTTCCCTATGTATTTATGGAAATGGTACAAATCAAGCAGCAGCTCATTGTTTTGCTTGTCGTGGATAGGTAAATCAGGCCATTGATGCTTTTCTTCGTGTTTCGAGAGCCCCGGGCATTGTCCCTTGGTTAGAGAAATTAACGGACAAGTGTGACCGATTCTGGAAAAAGGGTAGGCAGCAGTGTTCGACACTAAGCCTCCATCGTCACTCGTGCATAAATCCGTGCCATCGAATCGAAGTCGGTGACCATTTAGAGCTCCTCCAAAATGCTACACTGTAACTAATTAAACTAATTTGCCGTCTCAATTATTCATCGAACTTATCTCTGTTTCCCTATTGCCTTATTACATTATTTTTGTTACGCTACAGGGACGAGAGTTTTCCGGAAATGAAGCACAGTACAGGGAATCGCTTGGTATCTTACTGTAACTGCGGTCGGAGGACTGGAACTCGAGACGAACCTTTTACAATCAGAGAGGCCAACTATGACTTTTACCAGCGCCTTGCCCTTGAATGCTGTGCGAAACTGGATGGCTGGAAAGTACCCGTTTTTGAAGAGCGTCGTGATGAGAAGGGAGAAGGTCTCACATTGGAGGAGATGCTTAACATCTTTATACAAAAGAGGAAACGAACGACAGAAGAAGAGGAAACAGAAGTGGTAGAGCAGGAAGCGGAGGATGACAGGCCAATCTCACAGTCACAACTACTGGAACGAGATTTGCGTCAGGAGGAAGACGAAGAGGAGGAGGTACAGGATCGAGGAGATGATTCTGAACAACCTGCTCAAGGAGCCACCGACAAACAAGATGGTAGTGATGAGGCAAAAGCAGTTGAGAATGGGAACGCAAAAGAAGACATGTCTGGGATGGGGCTAAGCCAGGACCTAGTTCCTGCTGCGCAGCCTCTGCGTCTAGTGACTAGAATTAAACCAGCCGTGGTAGGACCAGCACCCGTAGCAAAACCAGCCGTAGGAGAGGACGGAGATCGGGAGTATTTGCCAGGGATGCTCCATTCTCGTTGCCCAGCGGATCTTCTGCCTCTCTTCCCTTCCTGGTCGCTTATCCGGTTCGGGAGTTCAAGGTCAGTCTCTCATTCAGTTGTATTTTCTTTCCTCACAAGCCCACCCACTGGTAACGGCTCGTAAAGAAATAGACTATAATCTTCCACCATCCATTTGAATTTGAGTTTTTTCTATTCGACAGTGTCTATGCTCACAATGCTGGGATTTTGTACCAACCGGGATTCTTGGCTTGCACGGGCTACTTGCTCCCATGGGACGTTCGTGTAAAGGCTGAAGCCGGCGTCTCCAAGCCTGTTCCGAGAATGATACGCGGAAAAGTTCCTGGCAAGCAAGTTAAGCGGATCGAGGATGAGTTTAACGTTAAGGTATAAAATCAACAGAGTTCTGCCTTACCGTAGTGATTCGTCCTGATTTTATACACTGATCAATTGTCTTTGTAGGTTTTTATTGGATTTGAATACGAATGCCGGAGAGGGCATCGATTTATGCTCGAGTCTCCAGAGAAAGTGCTACATATTACCAATCCAAACTTTGGACCAAGTATTCGTGAGGCAGCAACCAAAGCAGCCACCTCGGATATGCCCCTCTATTTTAAGTGTTTGTGCAAGTGAGTTTGCTAAAAATTGCTATTAACCCATCCTATAACTGATGTGTGACTGGATGCACTATGAATTAAGCTTTGATTTCTACTTTATCTCCTGCAGTACGCAAGTAACTGGTGAGCAAACGTTTGGACAGTTGATGAGGATCCACGTCGTCACTCCCAAGGCACCCGTCTACGTCACGTTGAATCCTCGGGTGCAGCCCGCCCAGAACAGCCCATTCTTTCTAGCCGGAAACAAAACTCCAATAAAATTGGCCCCCGCAATCTACTGGGTTCTCCGCCTACCATACTGCTATGTCACAGAGGAGAAAATCTACACTCCACCGACAGAGAAGGATACTTTCTGTGGCCGAATTTCAAAAGGACTCTTTGATGTGGTCTCCATGTCACGGGCAGAAGTTGAGGGAAGTTGAAAGAAACACAAAATTAAAAAGAGAATAACCTTGCCGTGTTCACGCTTCAAATTCAGACAGATTGCTCTCGTAAAATTGTTTTCCTATTAAAGTGCGTAATATAGACGAGATGAATGAATTTTTCTGAAGGAATCATTTTTTTTTAAATAAAAATTTCTTCTCTTTATATTTATTAGAATTCTCAGGCGTCACTATAAGTCTTCGGATTTCCCACAGTATAAAATTTACTCCGGGGAGTGAAGTTAATTGCAAAAAGAAAAATATTAATTAGCGTAGTCTTTGCTGATTCCTGTCCAGGCGTGGGCCTTTGGTTCCGTTAGATTTTCGCCGTCGTCTTCGCCTTCTCAACCTGGAGAGAGAGAGAGAGACCCATGGCCGAAAAAATTGGCTCAGAATATTACAAATTAACACAATCAGTTAAGAGGTAAGAATATGACAGCATTCAGGGACGTACAGAGATCATGGGGGGAAAAAAAATTGTACATTAGGATATCACAGTTAGTTTAGCATTTGCGTTATTTGCGAAGACTGGCTCCTTTTCTGGGAGTATTTTCTCATTAATTTGTACTTGTTAGACTAGTAAAGTGTATCTGCGCGTAGTCCGTTCCCTAAATCTTACCAACAAAAGTAAAGAATCGCTTGTTTTTTCTACACAAAAGGGGAGGGTTGCGCTTAATTCTAAGAAAACGGGAAAAAAAGAGATAGGAACTGGAACTCCTTCATTAGTTTAATCAACGATTAGTCAACTCCCATTGTCGACTCCCCCAGCTCTCTTTGCAAAAGTTATTCGTTTCGTTTCGTTACATACCACCATTTCGTTACAAAGTGTGCCGTTATCGAAAGGAAAAATTTGGTGGAGAGGAGACAAGTGATTACGCGAACAAGTGACAAGTTGACTAACAGTCGAGTTTAAGCTTCTGGAGAGACGAGCCCAATGGACACCTTTATGAAGCCCCAAGAACGAGAGGTTGTGGATGTGGAGAGTGAGAGAAAGGAAAGAGGTTCACGGTGTCCATTGGGCTCAAGCGTTCCTGGATTGGTGGGGAAATTACCTTCAGCAACTTCTCCATGTGAATGACCTCTCCTTTGGAGTTCTTAGTGACACGGAGTATAGTTTTGGGTTTAGGTTTAGGCGGGGGGTGATGGGATTGGGCTCTGGAGGAGGACTTCTTCATCTCTTGTTGGATCTGGCGGTTGAGGAGAGAGAGATCACCTCCGAAAGCCGCTGGGTTCACAAAGATTGACGTCTTCTTGGGACTGGAACTGGACGTGGAAGTTGGCTCATCCTGTTTTCTCCCCTTCTTCCGCATGATCTCCTCTCTCTTCCTCTTCTGCTCCTCCATCTTGGCCATGTACTCGTCATCAATTCCCATCTCCTTCTACAATCAAGGACAGCAGACGTTACTGGGTGGGGATCTTATTAGCAGAATTCAGTTTGATGAGGTTTCGTTTGTGATGAGGATTACCTTCGTTTTCTCGGCGAGTTCTGCAGTCCTTGGATCAACGGGAGTCGATGAAGAGGAAACTTTGGATTTTGCTTCTTCTTCATAGTAATGAGGCTCCTCCGTGTAGCGACGAACCTACAAAAAAGAGTTCAGAGTAATTTAAACATAAAAAGCAATACAGTCCTAATGTTATTTTAGAGTAAAGCTCCAGCGGCGAAAGTTTTCTTACCTTCGTTGGGCTCCTCCTGTACTCATCTTCGTCTTCTGATCGGTGCTGGGAGGCGTGTCTCCTGTACTCATCGTGTCGCCGTTTCTCACCAGATTCCCTTTCATAGTCGTCGTATCTATCTCTCTCCCGTCGAATCTCCATGATTGGTTGTGGTTGCTCATAAGCATGAACAACCGGAGGTCGAGGGTGTTGCTGAAATTGGGATGGGGGTCCGTACCCCAACATATTCATGGTCTGCTCTTGCATAAAATGCTGCTCATGAGGAAACGGGTGCATTGGCTGGGATTGATGTTGTTGCGGCGGAAAGAACCCCGGTGGCATTCCTGGATATTGTGGAGGTCCGCCAAATGGAGGTGGTGCCTCAAGCCACATTGGTGGAGGCCCTTGATTAGGATTTTGGAAGCGATTAAAGTCCATCATCATCATTCCAGGCCCAGGTGGACCAACGTAAGGGAAGTTGCCCATGATGGGTGGCGGTTGGGGATTCGGCGGAAGAAAGTTTTGGTGCTGCTGCTGATGCTGCTGTGGGATAAAAATAGGTTGCTGATTCGGTAGAAAAATTGGTGGCCGCATTTGCAGATGCTGCTGGGGTGGCGGTGGCTGAGGAGGGAATTGCTGTTGCGGAACGAATGGATTCCGAGGCCTCTGTTGCAACGGTGGAAAAAATGGGCCTCGCCTTTCTTCTGCGGCTCGTGGGAGATTAGGACGTGGCAGTTGAGGTTTCACTGGCCGATTCTGAACTGGGAGTGGGCGATTTACTGGCGGCATTTGCTGTTGAGGACGAACTATACCGACGCCTTGCCGTTGTGCAGGGGTTGCAGAAGGGGACTGGGTCCGGGTCTGCTGTAGGGGAGATTGAGGTTGTGAGCCAGGCGGTAGTAATTGATTATTTGGC
>Ga0194135_10002943_pt1 | contig 10396 bp, 12 predicted proteins | sample LitLau_LLRF_2013_FD_134024 | JGI IMG/M metagenome (GOLD analysis project Ga0194135, IMG submission 134024) | Freshwater sediment microbial communities in response to fracking from North America - Little Laurel Run_MetaG_LLRF_2013 (version 2) | ecosystem: Environmental > Aquatic > Freshwater >... | reverse complement strand
TCAGGGACAAAAAGTGACGTAGATAAACATGATTGACGTAGTGATTGCTATGCACCATAAGTGAGATTTCTGACGTAATAGTTGTCGCAAAGACATTCCACGAGATTCTGCAGTGCGGCGGAGTTGATATAAAGCGATAGCGAATTGTAGAATGTCCGTTGACATGAGGAAGACGTCTCCTAACACCTAAAATTATTTGTAAATTAATCTTAGGTCATTTTCAAACAGTTATTAATGACGTCGACGTCAATTTTATGTATCAAAACTTTAAGCGTACCTGATGAACACGTCCTTGGAAAGCAATAAAATTTGAGAAAAACTGGTCAAACGACGACGACAACACATGAAATAGCGCCACATTCCCCACAAGCACAAGCGGCAACGGCTTTAATGCCGTTCTCGCGTCAATATTAGCAAGTACGGCAAGTGTTGATGCCAATTCCGTAATAGTAAAAAACAACTGGTGATTCCACATGGAATAGAACTCATCATTCCAATATTTCCAATGTCCCCACCATGCGTAATAATGAGAATGAAGTGAACTGAGCACCAACGCGGCCATTGAGTGACGTAGACGTCTTTTGTACGCTAATAACGTCAAATGTTTAAAAGTCTCGTAGAGAAAGACAACTCCGAGCACCGTGATCACCCACATCTTTCCTGTGTTGGGCGTGGCATTAAAGTAAACGTGTTTATATCCACCAACTCCCGTTTCATAAGGTCCTAATTAATAAACAAATCAAGGCACTGTAATTAAGGGCACCTTCCTGGTTAACCCAATATTTAAAGGATTAATGTTTAAATACCTTTGAATACAGTGTCCCAACATGAATTAGTACAAGCCTTTTTGTCAACAGGGAACGATCCCCAAAGGTAAGAGAAGAGGAGGAGGTGTCCAAATGGAAATAGAATGGGAAACGATAGTCCAACTGCCACTCCCACGAGAGTCCTCTTAAACCACTCCCCCCTACCACCTCCTCCTTCCTTAGTGGTGTCACTTGTGGAGGATAGTGAAATTAAGGAAGAGGGGAGGAGGGTGCTCCCCTCATATCTCCCCATTTATGTAGTGTTGAAAGTGGGGGGAGTGGTGCTGATAAATGTAAAGGGGACCATACTTGTACTGGGGGACGTGGGTGGGGTTGTTTACTTGTAGTCGGGAAGACGAACTTCCTTTCTCGTCAGTTGGGTTTTATATACGGGATCACCCGCCTCTCCTCTCTTAGGCCTCTTTCAATGAAATCTGCTCACTCTCACATTCCCTTTTAGAAATTCTCACCTTACCAGGATGTGAAAATGTGTTCTACAATATTCAAGTTTCATGCTAAAGCTAACTTATTTAATTTAATAGATTTAAGTACTAATCGTTGACCGTAATTCCTTGACGCTAGCATAAGTAGAATTTTAATTACACAATTTAACTGGCGAATATATTACATACTTAATACAAAAAAATGCAACTGTAATTAATCAATTAAATCCATTTAAATACATATTCTTTCAAAAAAACCGTTATTCCATGCGTTCACATGTTTTGTTAATTATTATATCATTTTGGACTTTATTATTAGAGACGTCTGCATAATTATTGAGTCAGTTGTACAAGATAATATTGAGGTCGCTAGTATGTTTTTCAAACAGTCAAACAATTCCACTCAATACAATATGTTTATAAATCCAATCAATAAATACAGACACATTTGCATAAACTCCTGGATCTTTTGCAGGTGCTTCAGCGCAGTTACTTTCATAAGAAATGATTCCAACGATAAAGCGATTCCCTTGACGATCCTCTTGAGTCAAAGGGCCCCTGGAGTTCCCTTCACAAGCATAGGCCGCCACAATTAGGGGATCAGGAGTGACACAAAGTTGTGTGTCGGTAAGATTTGATCTGGACTCTTTACATTCATTATGATCATGATCTAGTAGTCTTAAATTATCCGTGTAATGTAGCACTGGCGCTATCTTCTCTTCATCTTTAGAGTCTTCATTTAAGCCCCAATCACTCACAACAACTTTTCTTATTGAAAATACATGAAACAGAAGGTAGAAAGCTTGCTGTAATAAAATAGAGATTAAAAAATATTGAGATGCATACTTTATTTACACCAAGGTTATTATTTGATGATGATGATTGTTTTTTGTTCAATCTCAGCTATGCACTGCGATTTAGGCCTTTCTGAACAAGTCAACTTTCCACGCCACGGAAAAAGTCCATAAGTAGGATCCCATAATAACCTTTTTATTTCAAATTTCGTATCATGATTGTTTTGTGACATTTACTGTCTCTTTTCACCACCCTCGTTTGTAATGAGATAAGAAATTGTTTTACCTTATGAAGAAGTCGACAAGAGTCACTGCTATGTCACTGTGATCTTTTGAATCAACAGTATACACCCTAAACCTGATGTATCTGTTCCCAGTATCATTTTCTTTTGTTATGATTTTGAAAATATGTTCCAGCAGATATCATAAATAATGTAATTAAGGCATTAGATTGTCTGATTATTAGAAGATTGTCTTTCCAACTGCGAAATTACCTAACAAATAATATGTATATATATTCGTTCATGCCACAAAACACATTCTGCCTTGTGAACGTTTGCAACTTTGTGATAGAAATCAATATCTCAATTAATTTTACATCAATAAATTCGATTGCTACGAATAAACACATTGTAGATTCCCATCGAAACAACGTCACGTTAAAACTGTACTATACAGGAAGAAATGAAGCTATCAACACAGGATATCACCTGTCCTAAATATTTATTAGTAGATTTATTAGTAGCTTAAGTAGAACGTGATGGTTGCATAAATTCCTTTTACCCATTTAATTCGTAAACCACCTTAAGCAGTTATTAAAGAAAACAACCGTCGTCCGATTATATCTATTTTCTCAGTACGCAAGTTATCTATTAAAAACTTATAAATAAGAAAAACCGTAGCAATCGGGGGAATAAACTCAGCTAATGATTTCTTTATCGCCTAATAGTTTTAGAGCACACATAAAATGATTCATACATATATGAAAGAGCATTAAACCAAGTAAAACCGTTTGAGAGGAATTCAATTGCTTACAGACCACGAACGACAGATCCCTTCTCTCAGTTCTTACAAATTGCTACACACTTAAAATACTTAAATGAGTATATTATGTTAGCACGATATAATATTTTTTGAAAGAGGATTCACAAGATCGAAACAGACATACCTGGATATACCTGGTATATAGCTGGAAACATATCAGGAAGCCTTAAAAGTGAATAAAGGGACTTTAAGGTGTTTCGGAATTAAAGCCATAGTCGATATAGTCAATTTGCATCCCCTCAATTGAGTGTAATTTTTACTTTACGCCGATAATCCAAAATGTTTTTGCAAAACCAGTTTTTCTTTTATACACTTTATTTCAAAATAATGGATCGGCTGCATTGTATAATATTTACTTGGCATCCAAAACTGGAGTGTTTTGAAATGAGTCGATCGTTATCCACAAGAAGATTCTGTTATGCACTAACTGCTTTCCATTTTCTGTATGTTTGCGCGGCAACGTACGTTCTTCTTGTTATGAAAATGAAGGGCCTATCGACAGTGTCCTTGGGATTACATCTTTCACTCCTTACAGTGAACTGGTATAATCTGCTTTGGAGATGCTTTTACACAACGAAAGCCGAGGAGCTGGTATGCTATATGAACAGTGCAATACTTCTGGAGAAACGTTACATCAACAGTAAGTTCACACATTATATGAATATATAGTAAGTTTAAAAAGGCTGGATGTTTTGTAGAGTTCAGGCACGTGAATGGATTAATTCTACTCCTTTCTAAAGTTATTCTAATCGTTCCTTCAGTAGCTACCGCTCTCCTTACAGTTGTCGTGATTGGATTCTACATTTTCGATGTTTTTGTACTTCCCATAAGGACTGTAGACGTTTTAATAGCTTGGTACCTTCCCCATTTCACAAAGTATACCTCAAATACGCTTATTTCCCTCATCACAGATATCGTTAACTACGGCCTTGGCATTTTTTTGGGAGCAACCTACGCATCAAACTTCTCTTGCATCCTTCATCTTTTCATTACTAACTCAATAGGAAAGCTCAAATAGTGAGTGTATATCAAATACTTAAAATGTTCAAATTATTGCTAGGCTCAACTTCTATGAAAATAATAAATCGTATTTTGATTACTTACAGCTCATTGGCAGCAATCACAAAAACCAATGTTTCTAAAACCGATCAATTAATTAAAACGTATTCTATTTTGCAAATACTAGAACGGATGTACAATAATTACTACCGACGGATTTTTTGGCCCACCCTCGTACAGTGCTGTACATCGTGTGTAATCTTTCCTTTAAGCTTATGCCTGAGCAAGTGGCACATTGTTTCCAAAGATCCGCGTGTACTTTTACTGTTTATTTGCATTGTGAATGGCTTTGTAGGTGGGGTATTCGCACCTTATTGTGCATCGAAAGTAAACACAAGTTCGCGTTTATTTCTGAAGTACCAGTGCCGGGTGTTTTCTAACAGCTATTTGAGAAAACGCATTTTTTCTAAACCAATCCTGAGCATAAAAATCTCAGACAACTTTATGGATGTCCAGTTCCCGTTATCTGTTTTGATGTTTTTTGTGAACAATATTTTTTCACTACTTATAATATTTAAAGAGCAATAATAAGTAATTGGAGTTGAAAAGTTATTGAAGGCTATTTATTTTGATTTTTTATAATAGTTAACTTTAGCATTAAAAGTTGACTTGTAACCTGGTCAAGGTCCCCGGTACACGGTTCTCTTTTCAACGAAATACGTCAACGAAGCCGGAAGTAAAGTCTCGGATTCCCAAGAGATGCAATTCGGAAACTAATTAGCCTCACACGCGTATGCAGGACGGTGGGTGGGGCAGAAAGAGGTCAATGTGAAAATAAAGGGTCCTCCTATACGCACTAATTGAATAACTAATTTCAGCTAGTTCTTTCTTAAAGTAAATCTTTAGAAATAAATTTCTGTATTGATCATTTTTAAAGATTCGAAAATAAAATCTAATTCTTTATCAGCAAATTAGCTACTGAGAACTCATTTTAAAATTTCCTTCAATTGAAAACGTCCTCGAATAGCCAAATTCGGATTTCCGTGAGCCATTTGATTTCTCCGAGCAAAAACATTATTTCTTCAGAAGTGTTGAAGTAATGCGACTCCTCTTCGTACGTGACTTGGCCGTTGGGTAATGTCTTCCTCCTCCTTAAGGTGCATTTGGATGCTGCTGGTGACGATTCACTGCTGCTGTTGTCTTCTCCAGAGCGAATTGCTTCACAGACAATGCCAACTATTGCTCCTCCCCCCTATGGTACTAAGGTACTGCTATGTTTATCGTTAATAATTTCAATTCACGCTTAGGATTACGAATATATCTGCGTCAATTCAATTTTAGGCGTCTGTAAGATTTACAACTTATAAGAAATAACAGCTCCGTAATTGACTACTCTCGAAATTTGAATATAGTTCTATATTTTACAATGGACAAAATGATTGCAAAAGTAACAAATAATCACATCAATTAATTGACTTCTATCATCTCGTAACCTTTATTGCATTCCCTTTTCGTTCCACCTGTTTATTTTCCACGTCTTTACTTTTTACCCCTTCCCAAGTTCTTTACATACTACATCTGTACTATCCATCTTTACTTTAATTTAAGCGCCTTCTGATATGAGATTATTAAGTGACTGAGCCTGCTTATTTGAGAAACCTTTTTTCTACCTACCATGGAGCTTGTTGTGATTTCCATTCACGGCTTACGAGCATAAATTCTCTTTGAAATTACCAGTAAAACCACTTTCGATGAAAGCAATCGTGTTAATTGTTCACACCTACTATGAAATTGACATATGTTTAAGAAGCTAGGTGCATAAAAACAGTCGCATGCAATAAATATTTCCAGCAAGAAACAGTGGGTCAGAATGAACAAGTTAGAATTTGTGTTGGTTATGCAAAGTATACCCTAAAAGTGTGAAATCATAAAAAAGCGTTTCTTGGTGGATGATTTGGTGACATATGTGCATTTAAAGTCAGCTGGGTGCCTTTTAGCAAATCTATTTTTAGCCGATCCTTACATAGCAATATCATACACAGTAGATAAACGGCTAATCAATAAAGTTCTTCTTGAATTCAGCTTGAGGTTATCATTAGATGAGGAGTTCAGAAACAAAATCTTAATTTTTTAATTAATACTTTCATTTCAAACTTTCCCAATAATTTGCTGCAAAAAAGACTCACAAGTAAGGATATAAAGTGTATATGAGTTTTATGCACATGAACCTTAAACACGTGAGACCGATCCCAAAAAACGTCCACCCTTTTTTCATGTAGACGAATACAAGGATTCGTTGTTTTCATGCTTTCTTAGTGAAAAACAAAGTTTTCCCCAATGCTATTTGCATTTGCTCGAACCGGAAATGAAAGCAGAGAGCAAGGTGAGTGAGCGGAGAAAGTTGAAATTCGAATCTCATTTTGAGTGAATGCGAAAATCATCGAGAGAATCGCTCGCTCGCGCGACTACCCCCACTACTCCTTCAGTTTTCTCTGCTGACAGTGAGCATGCAGATGAAATCGTCGACATTTTGTGTCAAATCGCTTTGTCGACAGTGTGGTACTTGTCCTGCACCCTAACTTTCTGATCCGTAGAGAGTCTCGCATTAAAAGTGGAGGTATCACTTATAAAACTAAAAGCATTAAACATGAACTAAAACAAACTCTTCTCCTGTCATTCTAAAACATTCATGAATTAGTCTGTCAAACCACTTCATAACAAAATTTTGCTTTAGTCACATCTTCCTGTCCTGTGGTAAGGCCGAGTCGTGCATAACAAAATAATGCAATCATTTTATCAGTCACATAAGAAAGTAAGTGTTGAAAATAGTATATAATTTATTTGCATTATATATCTTTGCAAGCTTCACCAAGCTGGACAAAAGTGTTGGGTTTCAATCAATAATTTAAGAATCCTCGTTTCTTTCCTCTTGAGATACTTGTTGATTATTTCGCTAATTTCATCTTAAGTATAAATGCGATTTTTTAAGGTGCTTGTGAGCAGAACTTGTACTGCCCTGTGAGATCATTCCGGCCTAAATTGTCATTAAAAAAACACTTCGCGAGATTACAAAAATACAAATTACGTTAGTAATTAATCAATAGTCATAATTTTTTCATTGATAACTTTTCGATCCCATTTACCGCAGTTTTATTTTGTGTCATGGATTCTATGAGTACTTTTCTCATAGCCCCATATTCTGTTCAGGAATACGTGTATAATACCAATCACAAACTTAAAAACTAAAAGTTGAAATAAAGTCCACTCAGTGAAATGAATACAGCTTCAAGTATTACAAAAGTGCGAATTTAATGTTCAGAAACATTTTTAAAAGGCAGAATCTTTTTGATGCTTTCAATTACCTTTTGTAAAAAGAATCACTCTCAGTAAATATTGTCATTGAATGCCGTTTTGTTTCGAACTTTGCACTTTGAGCTTTGTTTGTTTCGAGCAAATCTAACTTTGTTATAAACTCGCTGCAAAAAGACTTAACAAATAAGGTCCGCCCTTTTTCCTGGGGACGAAAAGAAGTATTTCTTGTTGGTTTCATGCTTTTCTTACACAAAATAGAGTGAATTAAGTGGAGGTGTAACTTATAAAGCTAAAAGCTTTAAACATGAACTATTAAATGGCGTGCTTACTCAAACCTTCGTTGAGTTTGGGCCAGGTCTGAGAAAGGAAGTAAAAAATGTTCGGCATAAAAAATAAATACGACAAAACTCTTTTCTTATCATTGTAAAACATTTATTAATTACTTTTTCTAAGCACTTCATAAAAATGGTATGCTTTAGTCGTATCCTTCGGTGGTAAAACCGAGTCGTGCATAACAAAATAAGCTAACTGCATTATTCCTTTTGTTCTACCTTCATGGTAATTTTTTTCACAATCTTACATTCGTCATTCCAACTTTTGTTTCAAGCACCTGTTTTCTACACAATTACACACAGATGCGTTGTTCAATATTTTTGGAGATATTATTGGAGTTTTCATTTTATCTTCTGTTGTGCCCCTATAAATTTGTTCTAACCCCGCTGAAGAGAGAAATTCAAATAAAGCAACATTTTGTGCAAAAGGTATTATTATATTCTTTTCTAATCTGCAAGACATCAAGCATCATACAAGCATCTACTACTTGAAAGATTACTTACTTTAAAGAGAAATGTTTCGCAATTTCAGAGCTTATGCGGGATTGCGATACTAATAGCCGCTTGCGGCCCCATCGAAGCTTTCCGATACCTGAGTAAATTCTTTGCTCCAAACTCCCTGTGGTTCTTTCATACTTGCAAAACTATAATAGGAGCATTTTTTACTGCCGTCTGCTATAAATGCTTATGGACAAAGCAACATCTATTTAAGGACATCATACAGTCTTACCCAGTGATTTCTCTGCGAACCAAACCATTATCAGGAAAGCATTTTGTAAGGAAAAAACTTTGTTAGTTAATTTGTGATTTGTAGCATTGTTTGTTGAATTTAAAACAGGATTAATTTTTCATTTCAGGAGTTTTTAGCCGTGCTTTTTTCTTTCTCAGAGCTTTTGGTTGCGTTACTCACGCTTTTTGTTTCTATTAGTTCTATTAAATCAGATATTGAACCTCACGGTTTCAGTTGGAGAAACACAATAAAGGCCTTCATCCAAAAAGGAAAGTTCTGTTTTTTTCTGTCTAATGACCCGGGAGTCTCGGTATTCGGACACTATTTGGTAGGTTTTGAGGGATCCCAAATTTCTCCAGGAGATATCTTTATTGGACTTGGATATGGAATAATGACTTTCATTTTTTTGTTGAGTTACAACATTACCCTTGCGTTTAGTTTAACAGGCGTTCTTACATTGTGGCTAGCTGTTAATGAATTCTACAACCAAAGTGTATTGTGCTTGGAATCATCTCTCCATCCGCCAGAATCTGGTGATAGACCTAAAGAACACAAACCTTTTTACACTGTCCATAAAAAATATGACAAAGAAAAACTATTTAGTTGTTTACTGGAAAGCTACACCGAAGTAAAGCAATTAGCTACGAAGATTAACGAGACTCTAGGAGGACTTTTTCTAGGCACCATTTTTTTAACCACCTTTTACTTTGCAATCAATCTGGAGAAAATATTTGTTCAAGAAAAAGGGAATGCCAAAGTGGTGATTTATTATTTTGTCATTAAGACAATCCTATTTTTTATTTTATCCGGTGATATATGTCGCAAGGTAAAACTAAACTGTAGTTTATTTCATTCTTGGTTCCAAGTCAATTTGTCTGACTTTTAGATGAAAAAGCTGACGAAAAGGATTTCCGAAAAGCAGCTAACGAATCAGATATTCGCACAGAATGACTACCTAAACTTAAGGAAAGGTTTGTCTTCTGGACATGTGGCTATTTCTGGAATGGTTTGCATCATAGACTGTCGTTTAATTTACATTGTAAGATAAATCAAAAATTATGTTTCCAATGATGTATTCACACAAAATTCATTTTTGTTTTAGATGGTTTCGACATCGCTGACGTATTTTCTTGTTATGTTGTTATTCAAGTATGAAGTTTTTGGAAGTTTATAGGGCAAAATTGCCATATGTCACGATTCGTTTCATTTTCATAAATGCATTCCCAAAGCACTAGTAAATGACCGATGGCAAATTGGTATGACGAAGGAGTGTACTGAAGAATTGGTATTTTTAGAGGTTATTTCACAGATTGTATTTGTGTGTTTACAATTCAACGTATCAAAATGCATTTTGAAACAACATTTTCTGTTTGGAGTCATCGAAGGACTGTAGACTTCCTGTCCGAGTTTTTTTAGCTTCTCTAAAATAGAAGATCCGAGTCCTTTTAGAGACTGAAAGATCAATTTTTTCTCGTGAAAACAAATTTTTTTGTCAAATCCTTTAAATTCAGTAGTTGTACTAAAAGGGACACTTAAGGCCACTTAAGGCCTTCATTTTCACGCAACAATATCATATTTAACACAATAAAGGGATCGGTATTTAGACTACAAGAGTTCTTTTAAATTTTTTCTATATTCAATACTGACAATACAACCTTGTCAGTGGGGTTCCTGGTATTGGAAATCAGGTGGTCATACTACACTCAGGAACCCTTAACTTAAATAATGATGTTGACAGTTTGTGCTAACGCCTCCTGTGCACTTAAACAGGAGGACTTAAAGTGAGCGAGTTTAGGCCGCGCGAGCATCAGAGAAAGCGAGAGAAAGGGGGGACCCCGTGAGACACACGGTGACCTGAGTGGGAGTGAACAGAAAGGGAACAGCGAGGTGAGATGAGATCGCCGTCTCTCGCGTTCCCCATTACTCACGCGGCCTA
>Ga0194135_10002942_pt1 | contig 10397 bp, 12 predicted proteins | sample LitLau_LLRF_2013_FD_134024 | JGI IMG/M metagenome (GOLD analysis project Ga0194135, IMG submission 134024) | Freshwater sediment microbial communities in response to fracking from North America - Little Laurel Run_MetaG_LLRF_2013 (version 2) | ecosystem: Environmental > Aquatic > Freshwater >... | reverse complement strand
CTCCCCGCGATCGGCACATTTCTAAACCTGCCTGTCTTGGTGAAACATTTAATACACCAAACGAACTCCCCAAAACTGGGATGAAGTTCAAGGAACTCCCACGCACTTTAAATTTTTTCGGAGAAAGGCGATCACTTTAACCCGACGTCGGTTACCCAAACGAAAAAAAAATTCATTATTTGTCCGACTGAAAATGAAACAGATAGAGATGTTACACAAACGAAAAAAAAAATTCATTATTTCTCCGACTGAAAATGAAAGAGATAGAGATAACGTTTGTCTGACTTGCGAGAGATGAAGAAAACGTTCACTGTGACGTGTTTTTATGAAAAGGAAGGTAGCGAAGGTGATCCTTCTAATCTTGTCTTGTCTACACCTTGTGAATTTGAATATCCGACTTCCCCTGCCTGGGCAGCCTCCCCTTTGGGATTGCTGGATTCCCGTTCTCCGCTTTCCCGAGAGGACAACCATGCCACCCGTGGGGGATTCCGGGATTCGCTAAGTGGAGTCCGTCAGCCTGCCTTTGAAACCTCGTATCAATGTTGGTCCATGGAGAAAACTCCTGAAAGGGATGCGGTGGGGGGAGAGAGTTGATGAGCTCCAGTCTGTCGACCACCGCCGGACATTTCACAGTGTTTCACATTTTCATAAAATGTGTCCGTAATGTCTCCTTTCCCAACCACCGTCCTACCATCAGCCCATTTTAGGCCTGCGTCACTAATGGTCTCCACCACGACCTCATTATCCGCTTCCCCAGTACGCCATGGGTCAAAATGGGCTCATACACCGGAGGAGACACAAAGGGATGGAGAAGGCGGAGGTCGGATATGCAACGAGCCCACAAATCCCCTACGTCCCGTTCCCAAGCAACGACTAAAGACTCGACTAAATCTCTTCCAGGAATCCCCCGCATCCTCTCTGACCCACTGAATGAAGAAAGTGGAGCTTTGCTTTCCAAAGCCTTGCAGTTTTTTTTTATCACCCAAAGGTGGGTGTTTGGGTTGGAAGAGACGCCAAGTTTCCATCCGTTTGTCCCAGATAACTTGATCTCTTGGGATGATGCTGGAGAATGGGGAGAGATGAGCAGATGGACGCTGTCCAAGAGATTGAGCAGACTCTTCCAAATTGTCCACACTCTACTTTTTATTTCCTTCCTCCTCCTGCTTCCCCTTCCCCTGTTTTCTCTCTAAATTCCCTAAGGTCATCTCCATTACAAGAGTTCCGAGGGCCCGAATGGGCTTCCTAACTTTGAAGGAAATGAGGAAACAACTTTGAGACTTTGGGCTTAACATTTCACCAGTAAATGAAAGTTCCCCCACACTCCCTCCGGTTCCTTCCCTTGGAAAAATCCCGCGAGTCACACAGTCAGTCCGTAGACGAAGATGGAGGAGGGGAAGGAGCTACAGGGGGAATGAGAGAATAATAGTTTTCCTCACTTTCACTTCCTCCTCCTTGGAAGTCACAGGTGTTGACTGAGGGTTTTAATTAAAATCAAAATCCATCCTACACACCCCACTTTCCATCCTCTCCCCGTTCCTTTTACTTTCCGGAAAGAAGCTGGAGAAATTCCACTACAAAAGAAATTAAGCTCACAACCTTCTCCGCGCACGGCCTCAACAAACTTGCTCAAAGTGAAAGCAGGCGGGCTTTCTGTAACTCTAAAATGTTTCAAAATGGAAAGGGCGTAGGGGCAGGGGGCCTTTTGCTTTACATGTAATTACATTCGGATTATTTAAACCTCTCTGCTTCCTCAAAGAAGAAAAAACGGAAACCTGAAAAGGGAAAGGAAAGTTTTGTTGACAGGTTTTTGTATTTTTTGAATAATGGGCTCTTAAAATGGGCCACAGAAAAGAGGAAAAGACTCGACAGGTTATTTCCGACCAGAGAAAATCTCTTGACAGCAAACGTTATCCGGTGAACAGGGGCACCCGCTTTCTCCGACCCTCTCAGCTTACAACACTCTTTTTGTAGTAGTCAGCCCAATCCCACCTCCCACCAACCACGGTGTAATAGGCAAAAATGTCCAAAGTGAAATGCTGTTTCTCATTCAAAATCCATTCAACTCAACAGAAAATTTCCAATTTCACTTGGAAGGCTACTAGAGAAGATTAAAAAGGATTGCGGAGAAGAAGAAAATTAGGCAAATCGGATTATGATTTGTATGAATTTTAGAATACAATAAGCCCGGAAACGGCGGTGACCGGTTTGAATTGAAATTGGGCGTTTTGTTGAGGGTTTGTCGAGAGACCGGATTTCGGTTTTTGGTCAGGTTACCCGGGTTGGGTTCAAAAGAAGAGGAGAGCGTGAGCCCTCCAACCCCATTTGAAAGGAGAGGATTAAGATTATGACATGAGCTTTTAAAACCGTCAGCTCCAGTCAGAAGAGGAGTTTATCTCATTCATCAAAGGCAGGGCTGGGCGAGATGGGTGAAAGTTTAAATCCGATTAGAAAGTAAAGTGAAAGTTGTCAGTTTGAGGATTGAGCATCCAGGGAAGTTGCCATTGGCTCAGCACCTCATAATGTACCACAGGCAGGCGAGCTTTTTATCACTTCCCGGTATCCAAAAAGGAGTTAAAAATGTGCCAGATCAGGACTTTCACTGTATCAGGGGAGTACCACCAAATTAGACCCCATCGCACCCCCGCCAGACGCTTTCACTTCTCATAAAACTTTTTCATTAATAAATTGAGACGTGAGCCCCTTTCTCCAAACAATAAAGAAGTAATAATCGAATCTCTTAACTTTTTTAAAATTCTTCCCAGCCGACTCCCGACCCGACTCATCTTCCAAACGACCAAAAGTATGAAACAGGAGCAGGAGTTAGGGAAATTTCTGTCAAAACTATTCATACTCTGACATAAAAAAAAGTATGAGGGGACGAAGAGAAAGGAGTAGTGTATAAAATTTCAAAATAAAACTTTTATTCTTTTACCAAATCCCAAATGGGAGCTCAACTTTTTGACACCATTCCCCACTCTCTCATCCTTTGTACTCTTTCCTAAGCTTAAAAACGAGACTGACGCGTCATTGGCTGCTTTTAAACCTTCCATCCCAGCATAACGACCTTTTATGACAAATTGCAATTGATGGCTTCTCTTGATGAGTATTGAATGGCCTTTTTGTATTTTTGTTTTGTAGGAAACGTATTTGTGATTGCGGCCATTTGGATGGAACGGAACCTCCACTCCTCCGTGGCCAACTACTTGATTCTGAGCCTGGCCGTGGCGGACCTAATGGTGGCCTGCCTTGTGATGCCGCTCGGAGCCTACCAGGAAGTCTCCTCGAAATGGTGGCTGGGGAGTACCATGTGCGACATGTGGACGAGCTCGGACGTCCTTGCCTGTAAGTCCGCTCCCGCCGCACTCTCACGACGAGGCTTGACCTCTCCCGAAATAATCCAAACTCAAATGGAATTAGGAAATGAAGGGTTAGGAGGGGAACTGTTATTATTACGAGTCCGGAAATTAAGGTTCCTAGATCCGAGTCGGAGATAAGGACCCCACAATTACCCGTGTCAACAACTTGGAAAGACATTTAATTCGGAACGAAATAGGAAAAATGTAGTTTTCCGTTCTCCTTCTGAGGAATTCAGAAAAGTCCCACAAATTAAGTTTAGTCGTCATCCTCCTTGCACGGGAGAGTAGAAGGGGCTGGACGCGAACTGGGCCTGAGGATACGAACGACTAAAATGTGAAAGTGTATGTTGATTATGATTGGAGTTTAATGATGAATTATGCTTCCTAATCACTCTTTGCGAGAGAATTATGTCCCTTTAATTACTTCCAACACGCCAACCAACTCTACTCAACTCTCCAACCTTACCTGTGAGGAAAGGGAAAGGGGAAAGACATCAAAAGGAACACTGGTTCTCCCTCCTTGTTCCTACCTTGGCTAAATGCATTCTTAAAAGAGTTAACAGAGTTGGTAGTTGCTACAAACAGTTGATGAGAACATGCAAGGCAAGGAAACAAGAGAGAATTAATCCATCACTCTCCGCACTCCCTTTCTTCCTTTCTTTGTCCTTTTGTCCTCGCGCACAAACTCTCAGAGAGGAAGTGACGACAAACCACTTTCACCCTCGTCTCGAATTTATAAAATATTCTTAAAAAACCTACAATGAAATACTCAAGTTTTACCCCACCCACGAAACATAGTTTTAACGAAGCAGTTTTATGCCAAATAGTAAATCATGAACTCTCCCTTAGTAAAGTTGTAACTATTGGCATAAGATAATGATTTGATTTCGTCCGCCTTTATTGATCATCCCGTTCTGTTGTTTGATTCCTGTAGGTACTGCCTCTATCCTCCATCTGGTCGCCATTGCACTGGACAGGTGAGTAGAGTACACTTTGACTAATTACAAGATACCCCCCCCCCTCCATGGTGTCATTCCATGAAGACCATAAGAACCCAAAACCTCCTCATTATCCTGGATTTTAAGAAAAACCAAAACATCTCTTGTCTCTCTCTCTCCTTCCTTTTTCCCTTTCATCTCTTCATCCTACCTTAGAAGGAAGGAGCTTTTCTAGTTTGTGGAAACACAATCCCATCCTCATGATCCCAGGGAAAGCGTCTTTTCCAAGAAATCCTTTGTTGTTTTTCAATAAAAGGAGTTTCCCCGTATTATAGATCCGTGAGGGGATTATAGGAAGGCGAGGAACGGCGGAGAAGGAAATGAAACCCGAAAAGGAGTGTCTCCCCGAAATAACTAAACTTGTCGGGAATCAAAGGAAGGTTTGAAAGTAAAAAAAGAAAAAAAAAAGTCGGGCTAATTAGACGTCAGATGGATAATTGAGGAGGATCCAAACTCCAGGAAAAAAAACTAAAGCTGGGAGAGGAGCTTCCACTTTCTTTCCTTTCTCTCAACTGCTCATAAGGAGGATGGAAAGGAGCTTAGGCTTAGACACACCTAAACCCCGACTAGTCGGATCTCGGAAGCACTAAATTTCCAGGCGGGTGCTCAACAATCAATCAATCCCTCATCAAGGAGATCCAACAGGAAAAAGGATCCCCTTTGTGTATGTTTTGCAAAAAAAAGGAAAGAAACAAATTGTTATCTCTCGTCTGTTGCTTCACAACCACCATAGCCATTCATCATTACACTTTCACCAGTCATGGTTACTTTAACGACAAAAAGAGAAAACAGGATGAGGGAAGGTGTGGATCAGGATCCTGACAAAGGATTGAGCACTCAACCACCAGCACCCCAACCAAGCATTTCCTGGGAGTTTGCACGGGTTTGCCTAACCATCACCAAAACTTGACAGTTATACCTTAGTTTTCATAACTAACATTATTGACTTTTGGATAAAGGGAGCTGTCATGTTGAAATTAATTTATGGAAGAAATCATCTCCAAAATGGCAGGAGTCGATTCTTGAGCAGACATTTTTTTAATGAGACTTTCTCCAAATCAAATTTAAAAGGAAGCTCTTTTCGGATATAAACTTTGGAAAGGGAAATCAACTGACGCTGACACTGCTTTTGATGAATGGTGAGATTTTTCGGAGTTGTAGGCGTAAAGGTAGAAAATGTACGAGTGGGTTAGGAAAGACTTTCACCAAGAGAGTTCCCATTCCCATCTTGTAGCTTTCCTTTGGTTTGTGTGAGCGGGAGTAGGACAACTAAAAACTTCTTTTCACTTGAGAGTTGAGACTGACTGGATGAGGAAGAGAGTATTCAATCTCAACTCTTCCAAGGAGAGAAAGTAATCCACATTGAGCTGTCAAGGAAGTTGGGACGATCGGAGACAATCATCGATCCTTTTCATATACTTTTACTTTTATAACACCCCACTACACACTGCACTCAAATATCACCATTACCCCACACCCCTTCCTCTCCAAGTCCAACTAAAACTAAAACCAAGACACAAGAAAAAGTAGTAAGAGTCAACTCGAAACAAAAGTCGAGGGAACAACTTTCTTCAAAAACTTTGTCAAACGCACGTTTTCCCAATACTAAAAAAACGTTTCCTCTTCTACGGAATCAATTCCTCCTTTTCATCTCAAGTACTCAAAGCAGAACAGAAGCAAGGAAGGAACAGAAAAGGGAAAACTGGAATATATTTTGAAGTTGGATGAAATTTATAGAAATCGTTCTAGAAAAGAATTATGACATGAAAAGTTTGACAAGAAAAGCTTTCCGTTTACCTCCTGGCTCCCTTTTACTTTACGTTCCTTCTGTTTGCATTAGTTTCGTAAATGATAACCTTCCTTAACCATAGGGTTGGAATTCTTGCAACTGTTGACATTTGTGATGGTTGTGAAATATTTAATCCACCTTTCCATATCGACCAGAGATCATCAAGGAATCCTTTCAAGTAAAACAAAGTAGGAGGGGCAAGGGTTCGGAATTTATACCGTCAGGGCTAGCCCTATTTTATGTTCCTGTTAAATTAGTTTCGACCAATCCATTAACTAATCCAAGCACTTTCCATTCTCCCACTCCTCCTGCCTCTTACACACTCTACTCTTTCACTTTCGTTTAGCTTTCTACAATTTCCTCTCTTGTGGAGTAACCCGAGAGGAGAGTAAAAAAAAAAGAGTCCAAAAGGAGTAAGCGTGTGAGGAGCATTTGAGCTTATTATGGGAAATAACTTTCTCCCCGCACTATCTCCCAAACTCAGCTAAACGCGGGCGGGCAGACACTAAAGTCAAATTCCACCACCACCGCACCACTTTCTCCAGGCCCATAAACTCAACCACCACCACGGCTCGTCCGTCGTCCGTTTCAGTTAAAATTCTTCTATAGCACCGAGGAGGCAGTTGAAAAGACCAACAGGATCCGTCTGGGTCGTCTCTGCCCTTCCGCTCCGGAATTCATGGTGGGGAGCCAAAAGGAGGATATTATTCTTACCACTTTAGACTTTACTTATCCTCCACCGGATCCAACTCGCACCGACTGAAACTGAAAGTGGACTTTCTCCGCTCGCTCTCTCAGGTGAAAGTGAAACTGGAGTCGAACATGGTCATAATTCCTAAAGCATCCCAATGTCTACCCTCTTGAGTGAAGTTCTTATACGTTTTAGCAAGGCCATGTCTGCTTCTCATTAGGATTCCGTCCTTCACTCTCCTCGTACAATCTTAACACGCACACACTTTCTCACTCCCCAACTCAAAAAGTCCTTACTAACGTCTGACTCCGTCCGACAACACTTCTTGTCATCATGCCTCGGACCAGCCTCGCTAACAGGCCCCGCACGCCCAGCCTTTAATACAAAACCCAAATATTTGAAGAGAAATTGGAGGAAAAAGAGGCGAGGAAGGGAAATGGTCCAACGGAGATGAGAGGAGACGGCGGACTTTCTCCTCATCCAGGAGGCAGTTAGACAGGAAGTCAGGAGAAAGTCAGGCGAGGACAAACTGAAGCTCACAATTATTTTCATAGAAAAGACCGAAATCAATGCATAAGCCAATCACGTTCGACCAGAAAGTTAAATCGGATAAAATAAACTAATTTTTGGACTTTGATGATTTATGGTATTAATTGATTTATGTTTTATGTGTGTGGCATTTTGGTGTGTTGGTCCAATCGTAAATCCACTTGCCATCGCATCTTCCCATCCGCTCTCGCCCTCTATCTCCCCTGCTGCCTGGCTTCCTCTTGACACTCTCCATCCGCCCGCCCGCACGCACGGCGCAGAGGAACCAGAGAGACTTGAGAGGTTAAATGGAAAATAAACAAAGCCGACTCACACCGGTCTCCATCCAAATACAAAAGGGAAATAAATTCATGGAACTTCAAAATAAAACCCGATTCTTCACATTTCACACATCCACTGCTCCAAAACAAAAATTTCCCTCAAATCCAAGCCTTGTCTCCGCCTTTCCAAAAAAGATCAACCAAAAAGAAGGTTTATTTTTATTTCAATTTATTTTTAACCCCCCATGCCACGTCGTCCTCCTCCTCCGTGAAGACGGAGAGCTGCATTCGTTTTTTGAAGCAATGACTTCAAGTCCAATGAAACCTTGACCTTGGTCATGGTTCACGGCTCATCTGGTAGGGTCATGTAGTCTCACATTATGAAATGAGTGAAGTTGAATTGAATCCCAAATTAGAATTCCAGACTCGGAGTCTAATCAAGACTCAAAGGAATATCTGCTGGAGAGAAAGGACGACGCTTTCACTCGAACTGACGAGTAAAATATCTCAACCTCCACCGTGTAACCTGCTATTTCCCTTGCCCTTGAGAAAGTGAGGGGGTAATAAACGGAGGCGGCGGAGGAGGGCCTTTGTTCTCATTAGTGAAATTCTCCAAGTTTCAAGTCAAGTTGTGTCAATTAAAACCTAATCAGGCCTAATGGAACTTAAAATTAAATCAACTTCCTCCGCATAACCATTCCCGCACAAACTTATTTCTGTCCCAATGGAACTGTCTCCGTCCTTCCCTTCTTTCATGAAGGTGAAGTCGGTTTTAGACGTTTTCAGAGCTGACTTGTTGCACAGTCTTGGACAAGGTTCAAGCGGGTTCCTCCTGACATTTCCAGCAACCCAATCCATCTTACTCATCCAAACTCTCATAAAGGAAGAGAGGAAGCTAATCTGACAGGCTTCACTCTAAACTTGGACAAAGTGACAAACCACCACCAACAAAAAAAAATAACTTGAAGGAAAACGCAGTAGTTTACGCTGCTGAAGTTAAGTGTAGATTTTCCGATTGGAGAAATTCGGACGGTGCATGTTAATTGAAATTAAGCTAGCATATTCGGAATCAAGATTTGTAAGATTTCCGTCAAGTTTGTTTGTAAGGAAGAGTCGAGATGATGAGATTTAGGGAAGAGGGATGCTAAAGGATATTAGGAATTGAATCCAACGTCCTCCGTGTCCCACTCCTCCTCTCTACCTCTTTTACCTTTCTACCGGATTCTGAATAAAGACACTCAACTTCCTTTCTCCCTTTTAGCTTCCCTGGAACTGAAAACCGGAGGAAGGAGCAAAAGGGCCGGGGAGGAGGATTACATAAAAAGTTTGATCTCCTCCAAGAACTTTCTCCACTTTACTTCCTTAAAGCCCCAGTCTCAACTTTTACTCTGGTCCCGAGTATTTACCATTACTACCAAAGTTAAACTCGTTAGGAAAGTAAACGAAAAATAGAGGGATCAAGAGGGACGGGCAGGGTTGGAACTAACCTGATTTTATGGATTCACAAAAAAAACCAAAACTAAAACACTCAATCCGCCCCAACTTTCACTCAAACCACGTCCCTGTCTCCCTGATTTTGGAATCTAGTCGGAGTCGCCCCGTTTCGTAGTTGCATCCTGAGTAATATAGTCGTGAATTGTTTTGTTTTCGCAGATACTGGGCCGTGACCTCGATTGACTACATCCACCACCGCAACCCGTCCCGGATCCTGACCATGATCGTTTTAATTTGGCTCATTGCCCTCCTCGTCTCCCTCTCTCCCCTCTTTGGCTGGAAGGACGTGGATTGGTTCCGGAGACTGGAGGCTGACCACAATTGTCTCGTGAGCCAAGAGTTGAGTTACCAATTGTTTGCCTCCCTCTCCTCATTCTACGTCCCCCTCGCCGTCATCCTCTTCCTCTACTATCGAATCTATGAGACGGCCCGGAAACGGATCAGGCGGAGACCACCAAAGCCACATGGTGGGGCCGGGAGTGGGAGTGCCCTCCTCCCGCCCGAGACCACCACCACCACCAGCCTCATCAACTCACCCAGTCCAGAGAAGAGTGGGCTCTTGGCCAATGGCGGGCGGTCCGGCGGGCCGACGCCGGAGTCGACCCCGCTCCGCGTCATTGCCGTCCGCGGCGGCGGCGTCAAGAGTCGGCGGGAGACGATGGAGTCGAAGCGGGAGCGGAAGGCGGCCAAGACCCTGGCCATCATCACGGGGGCCTTCATCATCTGCTGGTTGCCGTTCTTTGTGATGGCCCTCTACGATGCCATTTGTCCTCCCGGCTCCTGTCAGACGAACCCGCGTCCTAAATTCGTACCTTCCATAATGCTCTGGCTAGGCTACTTTAATTCCACACTCAATCCCATCATTTACACAATCTTTAGTCCTGAGTTTAGGCAGGCCTTCAAGAAAATACTCTTTGGGAGGCATTACCATAGCGGTGGGGCCGGCGGGAGTCGGAGCATGGCCGTCGCCGTCTAGAAACCCAATCCAACCCAAAGTTTACTTTAAAATTTATTCTAAAATCAAAACTATCGGTTTTTTCTGTCGATAAACGTATTTTTTCGAAATCATAATTTTTAAATCGCAAACACACTTCCTCTTGTGTAGAACAAATACACGTAACACATAACTACTAGTTCCATCTTCCTTATTAACGCTTTCCAAGAAACATACAACAAGGATGGAATCAGTACAAATTCTGTTTACCAAAAGTGAAGGAAATTTAGTGGGTTTCCTTTTAATTAAAACTCTCTTTTCCCCAT
>Ga0194135_10002941_pt1 | contig 10398 bp, 10 predicted proteins | sample LitLau_LLRF_2013_FD_134024 | JGI IMG/M metagenome (GOLD analysis project Ga0194135, IMG submission 134024) | Freshwater sediment microbial communities in response to fracking from North America - Little Laurel Run_MetaG_LLRF_2013 (version 2) | ecosystem: Environmental > Aquatic > Freshwater >... | reverse complement strand
TGTCGCTGGTATTTGGGATGTTGGAACTCCATTCAGCGTCATCATTCATATTTTCTTCGTCACCCGCACTTGCTAAGCCGTTCTTACTCTGTCCAGCGTCATCAACCGTGTCATCTTTGTTTTTGGTGTTAAGATAGAATGAGTCCTTGCTAGTACTCTGCTCAGCATCATTACCCGTATCATCTTTGTAATCCTTGTTGTGGATAGAGATTGACTCATTGCCATTGCTGCTCCCGCATTCAACATCACTCATCCCATCTTCGATACCTTCGTCATTCATAGGGTTTTGTTCAGCAGTACTCTGTCCGGGCTCGTTTTCATCCACATATTCGGGAGGGGCAACTCGTACCCACGTGAAGATCCGGACGGTTGATCTTGGAATATATTTCCACTGACGCTCCCACTTGGCACTTTTTCTCTTGCTCCAAGATTTCCTTATAGCCGCAGGATCTTTAGCAACTATCATAGGAATCTTCCCATCGACGATAGGTCCTGCTTGAAACCTATGCGCGTTGAACATCATATTCGCCAACGCAGCCTGACGCCTAGTTTTGGCCCCGATCATCTGACCCTTGAAGTTGTCCTTAGTGTAATCCATGATGATCCTTCCTTCTCTCCGCTATACAACAATCTCACAGCAATGAATGTCACGGCAGTAACACCCTGAAAATCAAAATCCACAATATCCCTTCATTACTATTCATCCAGCATTACACAACTGATTACACCCCCTAGATGCGATCAACCGTATTCCGAAGGAATCTGGAATTGAATTGAGTTGATCGCATCTAGTACAAGTAGTACAACTAGTACTAGATTACAACACCCACACCCAAGATTATACCAAAAGAATATAATTATTATCGTCATCATCAACTTGAACTCACCTCCGAAAACTTCCTCCAAAAACTCTGGTTCAACAACAGCTATTCGGCAAGAGCAAAATCACGAGAACGGCAAACCCAACAACGTCAGTACTTGTCACGACAAAAATGAATAAAAGAGTGATCCTCTAATGATGATGATGATGATGACAAGCGTACATGCGAATTTAAAAAAGTGGCGTGGTGTTAAAAAAATGGACGCGAGGTGAATGTTGTTTGGCCTTTGGTGTTGGAAAGCTCACTCGGGCACTCACTCACACACCACACACGGAGCTTATGAGGAGAAAGGAGAAAATGCGTCATGGACGCCAAAGAGAGGACCAGACTTGAGGAGAGTGAGAAGGCTTCTTCTTGGATCTCATGACTCGTGGTCCGACGGCGGCGGCGGCGGCGGATAGACATGACCGGGTAACTTGAATTACTTGGGAGGGCGGGAAATCCCAATGCATGAAAGTCAACTTATGCTTCTTCCTCTCATCGTGTTATGTGTGTGACGTTAGATTGAGGAGATCGTTAAATTTCTCAGAATTTTTGAATTTTTCATTCTAATTGCCAATATTGCCATCATAGTATTAATTGCAAGTTAGTTACAAATTACGATTGTTGTAAATCTGACAAATCGGTTTGAATCATCATTAATACTGGTTCTGCCAAAAAGGGACTGATTTTGCACGGTAAAAAAATGACAACGGCAGGAGGGACTAATGTGTCTCAGCCGGTGGTGGTGGTTCGTGAAGGGCCTCAACCGTCATTTGTGGAGGTAATAATATATAATAATAAGGATGTATTATTGGTTTATTGTTGTACATGTTTGATGCATAGCTTAGGGCCTTAGGGGTTATATTTAATTTATGACGAGATTGAATTTTGGTAGTAATAATGTAATATGTAAATAATATGTTATGTTGGTTTGATTTTTGACAGTCTGTATTCTTCAATAAGCTCCTTGATGTACAATTGGAGTCTCCTGTGGAAAAACTTGTAGAAAGATGGACACAATCTTTGGCATGTTCCAATAAGTATGGAGTATTGGTTGTTGGGGGTCAAGCTGGAGGAATTGTCATTGTCAGACCTGATGATATTATTGCTGCACTTAAAGCGGCTCAGGGCAGTAACAAGAAGATAATTAATATACAGGATGTTCCCTTTGTGAAAGTTAACAATCCAGCTTTCAGCTCACCTCCGTGTTGTATTGCCATTTCTCAAGGGGATGAATTCATTGCTATTGATACAGACAGGGGTGGCACTCCTGTTGTTCTTATCTTCAAGTTGAAGCATTTTCTTGTTAACGTAAGTAGGCGGTTACAAAATGTTTTGTTTCATTGTAGTGTGTCATCTCATCAGGTATACTACCTAAGTTAAATTGGAATGCTTTCTATTTTTTTTAGAAAGGTAATATACCTCCGTATTGTGAGGTGAGAGCATCATCAAGGGCAGGATCGAAGGTGTGCGAAATCGCATGGAATCCAGGGGAAAATATGGGAAACATGGTTGCCATTGATAGTGACGATGGAGCTTTGCAACTGGCGACTGTAAAAGGGGAGAACTGTGTTGAAGTTTGCTCTTACAAGGAAGGGGGAATAAGGTGAGTAGACGAGAAGTATTTTTTCAATTTTTGTTGGATATTTTGTACAAAAGTTAAATAATTGGTAGGTGCATGTGCTGGAGCCCGAAAGGAAAGCAGTTGGTAGTTGGAAAGAGCAATGGAAACTTTAGTCAACTTAAGTTGGACCTTAATGAAGCCAAGTCGTTTGCTGGCCCAGGTGAAGGTTTAATTCCTGCGGCAATTCATTGGGCGAGTACAACTCAGTTTCTCATTCTCTTCATAGTTGCTAACACAGATTTAGGTATGGGCGATGGAAAAGAGTATCTAGTATCTACAGAAAATATTAATGTGCAGATATCAAGAGATAACAAATTTGAATATTTTTTGCAGATCTGATGCAACTGGATTTGAATAAAGGTTGTCCGCCTACTTATTTGAGCTACGGAGATATTTTTGTATCAGACAAAGTCACAGGCTTCTCTAAATGTTTTTTCGTGAATATTCATTCATGGAATATGGTGATATGTCCGTCTAATACGATAAATGATGTACCATTGCTGATGAAGGGTCTCGAGGAGGCAAGTAAAGAAACTTGGACACTGGCAGAGATCGACGATAACCGAAGAGGAGCGTTTCCCATAGATAATTATTGTGTAGGAGCTGTTCTATACACAGGATATAATCAGCCTACAGTATTTTCAGAAGTTGAATCGTTTGGCCCTATGCCATATCTCTTTGGAGTATCAAACGAAGGTGTTCTGTTTTCTGCCGCTGTTGTTAACGCAGATCCTAGTTCAACATGCGTTGTTACTGATGCTCCAGAGAAGATCAGACCTGACATACTATTTCGTAAGAACGTAGGTGAAGCCAAAAGTCAATATCAAGAAACTGAGAGTAAAGTTCAACCTCGAAATGACGCTGCTGCCCCCCAAACACCAAATAACAGTATACAAGGAGCTGTAAGTTCCCCATTATTAAAACAGCAATTACAGTCTACTCCTGCTAAGATAACACAAGTCCCTACTCCTGGGTTTTCATTTCAACAGCAGTCTCAGGTTAGCACCGCTTCAGTGATACAACAAACTTTACCATTTCAACAAATGCAAAGACCAGCGACTGTTAGGGCTCAAGCTCCGATTGGACAAATTAAGACAAGTTTTTCGCCATCCCAGCCAGCCGGGTTTCAAACTTCACAACCACAAGTTGATAGCAATTCTAAAGAATCTGAACTCAGTCAGCTAAGATCGATGTTACAAGCTCAAAGTCAAGATAAACCTCAGTTACAAATGAAGCAAGTTACAGAGCTCCAAAAGGTCGTTGAGGACCGTATAAGTGAAAACGAAAAATTAAGCTTCACCGAAGATAATGAGAAACCTGTTGCAGAATATAAAATTTTAGCATTAGAAGTGAAAAAGTTCCAAAATAGGTAATCATTATTGCATGAATTTACTTTTTATGTTGCTGGTAAACTATTGAGCGCATTTTCAACTAATGTGTAATATGCTGTAGGTTGGAAGCTTTCAGAAGAAACCAGACTGTACTTCAAGCTCAAGTAGAAGCGAAACTTACGGAAGTAATTGTCAAGTTCGAGCAAGAGGTCTTTACAGGCCTGGAAATTCTACAGGACTTTGTGGAAGCAGTGAAGAAATCAACAAACAGTCAAACCACTGATATTCATGCATTGCAGGAGAAGATTATTACTCATTTCACGGACGTTGAATATGCTAAATCACTTAATGAAAGGAATAAAGACCCTAATTATGTTCAGCTACTTAAGTCCCAACCAATGGATTCATCAACTTTGCACAGATTTAGAGAGATAGAGAAGCTGTTTAGGTAAACTGATACTAACACTAATGAATAATTCGACTTCTGAAAAGCAGAAATGTTTTTAAAAAATTGAATTATATTAATCATAGGTACGTAACAAACCAAGTAAGAGAAGTAGAGCGGATGGATATCGAGAACAAGCGAGACGACTTTCATCCTTTGGAAGGCTCTGCTGCGATACAGGCTATTTACCAGACCCTTTCTAATCATTCAAGAATCATAAAGAGACTAGTGCAAAATTTAAATGACATGAGAGCACAAGTTGGCCTCTGCAAATGCCCAGACTTAGATGAAAATATAGAAGTTTTCGAGCCTACGAAATCACTTGGCTATGGATACTTTGACAAAAAGCCGATGCTTAAGGGAAGACCATCTGACTTCAACTATACGGCAAATTCAAGCCAGAAAAATAATAGAAATCGAGCGATCGCCCATGACAGACCCTCCTTAGATGATTTGACTGCTGGTAAGTTTATACGAAGTACTTTTTTGATATCTGCATTTATTGTAAATTCCTTGAAGTTGATATCCTATATGATATGGCACAGGCATGACTAAAATGCACCTGGAGAGAGAGCGGCTACGTTTACCCGAAAGAAAAAGTCTGAGAATTTCTGCTAAGAAATTGGATGTGTTGACGAAAGCAGTTACTAAGACTGTCGAAATCGATTTTTCGCAAGAGCCTCAGGAACCGGCTTGGGTAACTCAAAATCAATTGTCAGAACAAACAGGTCAAGTCAAACCGAAAACTTCAATACAAATGTCAACGACGTTCGGAACAATTACTCCTATAGCAACAAATTTCACACCGCCTAAATCATTGACGTCTGCGTTAGAAGCTGTTACGCCTCCCAGTCCAGGAGTTGTGCCCCAATCAACACAAGCTGTACAGCCATCACCTTTGTATGGTGAAGGAGCACAAGCAGCCACAGGTTTTGGAGGCAGCAAGCTGGCACCACGAGTAACTTCAACCACTAATCTCTTCGGACAAGGAATTTCTCCAACCAATACAATTTCTACCTCCACTATCTTCTCAAAACCAGGTCCAACAATGACAACCACTTTTGCCGCTCCTTTATCCTCACAACCAGCTGCAACAATTCCAACCACTTCTGCCGCTCCTATTTCTTCTCAACCAGCTCCAACAATGTCAACGACTTCTGCTGCTTCTTTTTTCCCACAACAAGCTCCAACAACTTATTCAACTTCAACCACTTCTGCCGCCCCTATCTTTGCGAAACCACCGTCTACAACTTCAACCACTTCTACAGCTCCTATATTGGCGAAACCAGCTCCAGCTATTTCAACCGCTCCTATCTTCACAAAACCACCTTCAACAACTACTCCCACTTCTGCAGCTCTTATTGTGTCAAAACCAGCTCCAACAATTTCAACCACTTCTGCAACTCCCAACTTCGTAAAACCAGCATCTACAACTTCTACCACTTCTGCCGCCCCTATCATCGCAAAACCAGCTCCAACAAACTCAACCACTTCTGCCGCTCCTACCTTCGCAAAACCAGCTCCAGCAATGTCAGCCACTTCTGTGGCTCCTACCTTTACAAAACCAGCTCCAATAATTTCAACCACTTCCGCTACTTCTTTCTTCGCACAATCAGCACCTACAACTTCAACCACCTCTCTATTTGGACAACCTGCTCTTACAACTTCTACAATTTCAACCACTTCTGTATTCGGACAACCTTCTCCTACAACTTCTGCAACTTCAACCACCTCTCTATTCGGACAACCTGCTCCTACAACTTCAACCACCTCTCTATTCGGACAACCAGCTAATTTAAATTTTTCAGCCTCTCCAGCATCTCTCTTTGGACAACCACCTTCTACAACTTCAACCTCATCTGCCGCTTCTATCTTCGCACAACCTGCTCCTACAACTTCTCCAACTTCAACCACTTCCTTGTTCGGACAACCGGCTACTTTAACTTCTCCAACTTCAACCACTTCCCTGTTCGGACAACCGGCTGCTTTAACTTCTCCAACATCTCCAGCATCTCTTTTCGGACCACCACCTTCTACAACTTCAACCACTTCTGCCGCTACTATCTTCGTACAACCAACTTCTACAACTTCAACCACTTCCATATTCGGACAGCCAGCTACTTCAACTTCTCCAACATCTCCACCATCTCTTTTTGGGCAACCAGCTCTTACAATTTCAACCAATTCTTCTGCTACTTCTATCTTTGCACAACCAACTCCTACAACTACAACAACTACTGCAGCTTCTATCTTCGCACAACCAATTTCTCCAACTTCTGCAACTTTAACAACTTCTGCAGCTTCTATCTTCGCACAACCAATTTCTCCAACTTCAACAACTTCTGCCACTTCTCTCTTCGCACAACCAACTTCTCCAACTTCAACCACTTCTCTATTCGGGCAGCCAGCTACTTTAGCTTCTCCAACATCTCCAGCATCTCTCTTCGGACAGCCAGCTTCTCCAACTTCTCCATTTGGAGGCGGTAGTTCAATATTTGGAGGTGGCTCAGCTGTTTCAAATGATACTCCTAGTTTTGGAGCTTTAGCCATATCACCACAAGTTACACAGCCAGCATCAGTGTTCGGTGGAGGTACACAAGCAGGTTCTGTTTTCGGAGGTCCCAAGCTGGCAACACGAGTAACTTCAACAGCTTCTATCTTTGGAGCAGCTTCTCCAACTTCTGCATTCGGAGGAGGTAGTTCAATCTTTGGCGGTGGCACCAGTGCAGCTGGTAGTACTCCTAGTTCTGGAGCTTTAGCGCAGACAACTCAAGCTGCACAACCAGCCTCTGTGTTCGGTGGAGGATTTGGAGGAGCACCTGTTTTCGGAGGTAGCAAGCCGGCAACTTCTACCACTTCTCTATTCGGACAACCAGCTACTTTAACATCCCCTTTTGGAGGTGGTTCAGTCTTTGGAGGTGGCTCTAGTGTTGCAGCCGATACTCCCATTTTTGGAGCTCTCGCCAAATCAACAGAAGGTGCACAGCCAGCTTCAGTGTTCGGTGGAGGATCACAAGCAGGTTCTGTTTTTGGAGGTCCCAAGCTGGCAACCCGAGTAACTTCAGCAACTTCTATCTTTGGAGCAGCTTCTCCAACTTCTGCATTTGGTGGAGGTGGTTCAGTCTTTGGCGGTGGCTCAACGGTCGCAACTGATACTCCTAGTTTTGGAGCTTTAGCCCAGTCATCCCAAGTTGCACAACCAGCATCAGTGTTCGGTGGAGGATTCACAGGAACAGCAGGAGCTTCTGTTTTTGGCGGCAGTCCCCAACCAACTTCTAACACTTCCCCTTTTGGACAGACTGCTGCTCCAACATCACCATTTGGAGGATCAGCATCCCCACAAAAAACAGGAGAACGTTTTGGAGGAAGTGCTTTTAGCAGTTGGAGGTAAAATCTGTCAAGGATATGAAATCTTATGATAAAAAACTATCTACATATATATATATTTATACTTATATAGCATATACTATATATATTATCATACTTGTATGTAGCAAAAATACTTCAACAATTTTTATAAGGAAAAATAAATACTTTCACTAGTTGCTAAATGTCATCCTCATCATACTCATGATTGAAAATTGAAACTCACCAAATGTGGTTTTGTAGTTTAAAATTATCATCAAAGACGAATGCAGAGTATGTGACGAAAGGAAGAACATGTCACGAACAAAGAATCTGAGAGTGCCCCGGTGGTAAATTAAAAAGCCCGCGTAACCGCGTTTCCCTTTCTTACCTCCTCATTCAATTGTCAGAAATTATCACTTCTTCGCTCAAACCTCACCGGACTTCTTCTTTATCTGAGGTAAGTTGTGCAAGGTAATTAAATTTTGGTCATTTTTAACGGGCTTTTAAAATCTCTTTCAGTGTAATCAATCGTTTTCTCAAGTTAATCAACGCTTGTGAACAGTGGGAAGTGTAGATCATAAGAGTGGTGTGCTGGAAGGTCTTGGGAAGTCGTTGCGGGAATAGAAGTGATCTACCATGTCTGGGCGAGAAGGTAAAATAATGCGTCATATAAATACTTTGTGTTTTTATTGTGTGATTGTATGTAAATTTTGTCCTGTATAAAGATTGGTTTGTGGTTATTGAATAGGCGGAAAGAAGAAGCCTCTGAAGGCTCCAAAGAAGGAGAAAGGCGAGATGGATGAGGTAAAAATCGCATAGCAGTATTGTTCGTGACTGTTTTGTTTTTGTTTGGTCATTTATCAGTCGCTCGATTCGTATTAGTCAGCTGAATGCAATTAAATTTTCTTTCGTAGGATGATATGAAGTTAAAACAGAAACAACGAGAGGAGCAGAAGGCGTTGGACCAACTGAAGGCAAAGGCAGCTCAGAAAGGACCTCTTGGTGAGTGATCTACTGTGGAACAATGGTTTTTTCAATATTTCATTTTTAAGTTGTCATTCATTCAACTTTTATTTGGGTTTTTTAGTTAGCGGAGGAATCAAAAAATCAGGGAAGAAGTAAGATCTTTAAATTACTAATCCGTACACTCTCCGTACCCTGTATCTTCAATATTCGCTAAACAACATCATCTATGACGTCACATTCATTTTCTACGCATTTTTAAATTCACTGTGAGTATAAATCATCATCACTTTTGGATTAAGAAACAAGTGTTTGATACTTATGATACTTTCTTTCTAACTATCTTTCCTGAGAATGTAAAAATAAATGTTGAGGGAGAAATGTAATAAATAACTTTGTTGGACTTGGATGTCAAAATATTTGTGTAGTTAACATACTTGGCATTGGAATTATTTTGCCTTGTTGAAGGCATGGTTAGCAAAACAGCAATGATTAAAACTCATGACACAAGAAGCCCCCACAATAAAAAATACACCAATTCAGTGTCACAGTTGCTCACAGTTTTAATACATTTTTCTTCTTGTACAGAAATATTATAGTACATAATAAATTTAATGGAAACGTTCATCTTGTGGAGACAATTAGTAAACCTTAGCTTAGAAGATACTTTTAGCGAACGACCGCTCGACGGGCGATTTGACGTAGGATGACGGTGGTGATAATTTGGTGGGTTGCTCCTTTACTTCTTGGCGAGTTCATTTGAAAGCCAGTCCAGACCTTCGTAAAGACCATGTCCTTGGGTTGCACATGTTGCTTGAATGTACCACTAGAATAAACACAATCAGTCTTGATACATTCTTGTAATTACTGTTGAAATATATCAATACATGATCCTAAAGTTGACTTACTCGTCGATTTCGGAGATTGTGGAGCCCCAGCTTGTCAGTCAACTCAGCGGCATTCATTGCATTTGGGAGATCCTGCTTGTTAGCAAAGACTAGGAGGACCGCTTCCCGCAATTCATCTTCTTGTAACTAATCACCAAAAAACAAATCACTCAAACCATCATTCCATTACTACTGATTTCCTTCCTCTACAAACACCGGATACTACCACTAACCATTTTCTGAAGTTCTTCCTGCGCCTCACCAATTCTTTCTCTGTCATTTGAATCTACTACAAAAATGAGGCCCTGTGTGTTCTGAAAGTAGTGTCGCCAGAGAGGTCGAATTTTGTCTTGGCCTCCCACATCCCAAACAGTAAAACAGATGTTCTTGTACTCCACGGTTTCCACATTGAACCCTTTTCGTAATCACAAAAAACAACACGTCATTTTACGACAACATTCACCAGCACTAACACACACTCTTTCACTGTCTTTTACTGTTATCCATCTTCAAAATAAATTCGACGACTCCGTCGACAACTCACCAATGGTAGGAATGGTTGTCACAATCTCACCCAACTTGAATTTGTACAAAATAGTAGTTTTTCCAGCAGCATCTAGACCGACTGAAAAAATAAATCCCCCAATAATTTACATCATATGATGATGACACATTTGAGATTTGACACACTCTCATAATAAAATACGTGTCACAAGAGTTATCTTTCAGAGAGTGGCTTACCCATAAGAATGCGCATCTGTTTCTTGCCGAAGAGACGACTAAGAACGGTGGAAAGTGTGAGTCCCATGCTGATTCCGACCTGGAGGAAGGACGACGACGACGACGACGCGCTGCTGCAGGTGAGAGTGAGCGAGTGCTGTGCTAAGCTGACTTCTGTTGGGAGCAACTCATCCGAATGTGACGTGTCCTCCTGTTT
>Ga0194135_10002940_pt1 | contig 10398 bp, 9 predicted proteins | sample LitLau_LLRF_2013_FD_134024 | JGI IMG/M metagenome (GOLD analysis project Ga0194135, IMG submission 134024) | Freshwater sediment microbial communities in response to fracking from North America - Little Laurel Run_MetaG_LLRF_2013 (version 2) | ecosystem: Environmental > Aquatic > Freshwater >... | reverse complement strand
TTTTACGCAGGTGGGTCTTGGGAAAGTCCATGTGCAAGATTTATCATTTCATTAATGAAATGAGTCTCACGGCCTCTGTCCTCATCCTGGTTGTCATCTCCATTGAACGCTACCTGGCCATTATTCATCCCATGCGGTGTAAGAGCTGGCTCACACTCAACCGGCTCCGGGTAAGTCTTGATTTAAGTTCCGTCATTAAATCATCCCAGTTACAATCGGCCGTTTTCCTACCATGCGCTTCCCGTTTGAGTCTCAGTCGCACTTTATCCCGCGGGAGTGGATTAGAATGTAAATTCCCTGCTAGAACTGAGCTAATGACAGACCCTCCGATTAATTAGTCCCCACGGAACAATGGACAGGGAAACCCTCCCGCGCACAAGTTCCGCGTCCACCCCTATACATAATTTCTTGTCAGAATGAAATATTCCCGGAAAGTAGTCCTGTTCTCATCAATTGAAACCAAAGAGGTTCTTCGATGATTGAAACAAAAAATGATTCCTCTCCGCCTCTATGGCACTTTCACCAGAGCTGGAGCTGGAGGCTGGAATAAACACTTTCTCCTCTTTGTAGCTAACAATCGGAAGCGTCTGGGGAATCAGCGGGATTTACTCCCTCCCACGTCTCTACTACACGACGGTCATCAGTCACGGCTACGTCACGGAAGACGGGACGGAAGAGATCATCTGTACCCCCAATCGCCAACTCTACAATTCCAAGCTCTTTGACGGGATTCACATGGGGCTCCTCTTCCTCTTCCCCCTCGTCATCATTACGATCCTCTACACCGTGATTGGGATTGCACTGTGGAAGAGTAGCCGGAATCAGATGACCGCCGCATCTGCAGCACCTTCCGAAAGTAGTTCCACTAGTGGGTTGTTGGTCCAGCAAGACGGTGGCGGTGGGGGTGGATTATTAGGCGGAAAACATCGTCGTCGTCACCGCGGAACTTCTTGTAAAGAGATTCTCTGCTGCTCCTTTAATTGTTTCCAGCTAAGTGGAGGATCCAGCCGACGAGACGGGACGAGAACAAAGGAATTAAAGAATACTAACGGGGAAAGCGATGCCGGGGCTGGAAATGGGACCGGAAGGAGCTCGTTAGAATTCCGCTCACTCCGACCACCCGCCCCAACCCATTCTTCTCCCTACTCGAGCCAAAGGGAATTCCAGACGAGGATCTCCACAAATGAGCCCATCGTCGTAGTCAAATTTGAGGACGCCGAGAAAGCATCTTTTCACCGACGGCACCTCTCGCACCGTGGCAGTAAAAAACAGCATTGCCAAATAGTGATGAATGCCTCCAATTACTCATCCTCTGCTAACAATGGAGAAGGGATTAGGAATAATAGGAGATGTGAGGAGGGTTCAAAACCTGTCTCCAGCATCGGAGGCTGTGGCGGCGGCGGTGGCAGCGGCAGGAATGATAATGACGCCGAAATCATCTCTGTTGTCACCTATGCTGGAAAGTGCTACGACGAGACGTCCCTCCAGCATCAACCGGAACTAGGCGGACCCGGAACTCTCCCAATATCCTCCTCCTCCTCCCAAAATCCGCAAGTACCTGGGAAAGTGCGGAGAATGAGAGTTCTCCGTGGGGTCAACTATGGGACCAAGGCTCTGGAAGCGAGGCGGAAAATTATAAAAATGCTCATCATTATCGTCGTAACCTTCGCAGTCTGTAACTTACCTTTCCATGGGCGGAAGATTTGGCAGAATTGGAGTGAGAGCTATGATGGGACGAGCACGTTCAGCGTGATTCTTACCCAGGTGACGACCATCATCCGCTATGCGAATTCCGCCATTAATCCTCTCCTCTATGCTTTCATGTCGGCAAAGTTTCGGCAGAGTTTGGCAGATTTATTGGGATGTCGGTTGAGGCGCTCGTTTCGGGGAACCCGAAATTTCTCGGTCCGTTCAACAAATGTCATCCCGCTAAGCACCGCGGCGTAACCCCCGAGGGAGTCTACCGTCTAGACTCAAAGGGATTCAAAGAGAGCTTGATTTCTTTTAACGTAATTTTCAGAATCAGAACAAAAATCTGGAAAGAAATGGAATTTTCTCTCTTTACCGAGTCGAGAAAGTATTTTTCATTTCTCAGATCTTCCGTCTCGTCTTGTAATGGATATTATTGCGACTTCTTCATGTGATCTTTCGTGAAAAATGTTGATTAAACCGAGACCTTACTAGAAGCTCTTTGAGCCATTATGATATTAGCTCCCAAGTTGTTGGCTCCTTTTGATAAGCTGAAGAGATCAAAATGATGTTCGTGGGAAACCAAAGCACTACGAGGTCGACCATTAGACTAAGTGAAATTTGTGACTGCAACTTGGCGTATTCTCTGCAAATGGACTCTTTTACCCTTGAAAAGAAATTAATTGGTTTTCTCCTCTGAAACTATAATATTTTAGATTCCATACTTTATTTTTATTGCATTGATGATGATTTTTCAAGTAATTAAACATTTCTGAAACGTAATTAAATGTGAACTGGAAATTTATGGAAATTTATAAAACTCTCAGTAAATTCATAGAAAATATTCCGCGTTCCACGAACTTTCAGCTTTGGAACAACCAGAACGAAAACTTTCATTGCTCGCCATCAGACAGAGTACCGCAGGAGGAATTCGTTGTGGAAACTGGCAAACTTTTCCATCATCATTTCCAGCTTCTCCAGAGGAGGTAAAATTGTGGTTCTATGCACAAGAAAACAAAATTAGCTCACTACGGAATCCGACCCTATCACTTACCGGGGATTTGAGAACCCCCGGCAATGATTGACGCACAATGAACCTCACAAAAATAGCACAGAAACCCAACGAAAAAATCCGCCGAGGCTTTTATCGGAGTGAATCCAATCAAAAAGAGACAAGTGGGGTTTCTGATGTTTTTTTTTTTGGTTTACCTAAAATGATAAGTTCCAGGAAGTTGTCCAAGCCCAGATCCAGGGACAACGCAAATCCCTTTACTTTCAAGTAATTCCAGAGCATAGAAGACGTCGGGCTCCAATCCCTGAGCTTTTGCAACTAGTATTGCCTTCTCCGATAGATTTAGCTATGACAGAGAGAAAGATTAGGGAAAAGAGGCCGACAAGATTCAAAACCGAATTCGAGAGTCTATTTTCTGACCGCACAATCATTATAATTAAAGGAAACAATTGGTGCTGATCTCCCGTTTCACTTAACATTCCTTCCACTAATGAAATTCATCACACAGCACATGCAAGGCTGTCGAAGACAAAGAGGAGTGAGAGTGTGTCGTGTCCTCTTTCAAAGGATCCTCTAATTTGAAAAGCTGTTGCGAAGTGGGTATTGTAGAATATTATTCGAAAAGAGATTAAAGGCTTTTACCCGTGGGAAAGCATACATGGCTCCCTCAATTTTAGAACAACTAAGTCCTCCAAGGGTACTGAAGGTTTTCTCAACCAGTTGGGCTTTTATTTCCAAAGAATTGAGAATCGTGGCTTTCTCCTGTTGGAACTGCTCATAAGACTCACTGCCTACAATTGGTGGACTTATGGCACAGTCAACTGCGGCCTGTTGAAAAGAGAAAATTCATTCATTCATTCAGTTGCTTCTACAAGAAATGGCGAACAAACGTCTGAAAATGACGCAATCGGAAAGGAGAAAGAGAAAGTTTGGAAAATTTGGAAACAATCTTCCGAGGATTAGGGATTCATCGCCAAAAAATTTGAAATCATAAGTTGTGAAACCTAAAACTCAAGTAAAAGAGAACTGGATGAATTCTTCTCAAACGGAATTCTTACCTGGCCGAGTACCGTTGGACACAATTTAGCTGCAATACTTGCCTGGAGCACTGATTTCACCTCCGGGTCAATATTCACTGCCTCGAAATATCCTCCCCTGATTCCGCATTCACAAACGTACCCTAAAACACGCAATTTCCCATCGGGGTTAATAATTTGAGAAGAAAGTGTAAGATTCATTCTGAGTTTTCCCTCACACGTGCCTTTTGAGCAGGAAAAGAAGGAAAAGAGCTCCACGGATGAGAATGGAGCTCCCAATTCCATCATTACGCGTTTGAAAGAAAGGAACGTCTTTCCCCCGTACAGATTTTCTTGATAGACCTACAAATGCCAGCAAGGATAAACTAGAGATTAGAAAACTTTAAATTAGAAACTAAAAAGATTCATTTTGGGGAGCGAGACGGTGAAAGCGGGATCTGAGCGTGCTGGTTAGATGAGCACGTGCCTATTCGGTCTAAACCAAAAATGAACTATCACCTCATCTGCGAGAATAACCAGGTTTTTCTGGTAAGCGAATTTGATAATTTCTTCCATATTGTCACGACGTAGGACGTGCCCTGTAGAATGAAACTTCTTTTATTATTAGCGATGAAGAAAGGGAATGAAGGCGAAGAGGTCAAAGTTTAATATCCTTCTCGCCTGTAGGGTTTCCAGGGTTAATGACGACGATCGCGCGCATGTTCTGCTTTCCCTTTGCCTCTCGGACGCATCTCTCTAGTTCCTTGATATTAATCGACCAGTTGTCCCCTTCATCCAGGTAATATCCAATCTATAATTCCAGGAAAAGGTTATAAGGCATAAGTGAGCTGCTCTGGGACCTCTGACCCCAAGGTTTAATTAACCTGAGCAATATCGAACTCTCCAAGTGAGGCATTGTAGAGCGGATACTCAGGGATTGGAGTCAAGCATCCGGCTTTCATTTCCCCATCCCCTGATTTCAGCAACTTGAGACAAGCCTTGAGAAATGAAAAGTTAATGAGAATCAAACCGCCCTGGTTGGACTTGGAAGGAGTCAGGTAATTCAAGTTTGAAAAACACTCCCACGAGCGAGGAGAGTTCACGTAACCCTCTAGGGAAAGCTTGGTCTCGGAAACTTTCTCCTACCCTTATTAATCTTGTTGAATTTGGCGTTGACAAAAATGTAATTTACCCTGATTCCATCCGAGGCTCCAGCACATAGGAAAACATCATTAGGAGAGGACGGGATTCCGGCGTCTCTCCGACTAATGTACTCTGCGACATGTTTCCTAACGATTTCCAATCCCATCTAATCTGTATAAGCTCCTACAAGATGGGGAAAATAAAATCCATTAGAGCGGAATGTGTCCGTGTTAAAAGTTCACAAAAACATCCGAATCCAAGTTCCGAATCCACCTCACCCATACTTTCTCCCCGGAGGCTCTTTAGAATGAACTGTGCTTTCTCTTTTACATCCCTTGGGAATTGCGGAGTTTGGAGCAATTCCGGACACGTTACGCCAGCCAGAACCTGCATGAATGGAACGACGAGAATAAAAACCTACGAACTTGGAGGAAATTACGGAAAGGTTATTCCAGACTTTCTGTTGCTAATTAATAGTGAAGGTTAGAAAATTGGACCTGTCGGAGAAAGGTGATTGGTTTCTGTCCGCCCATAGCATGGGCATCACCTAAATTGGCCTTGATAATTTCTTCGAAAGGTTTACGAATCCCCTGGAAATTAACAGTTGGAGAAACTTTAATTCAAGAAAAATGTGGATTGAATCTGTGCCTACCTGTCGCATTTCGGATTCAATCTCCATTGTTCTCAGAATGACCGGGCCTCGGGCGGCGTATTCCATGGCTTTAAAATTAAGAATCAAGGGATTTATACTAGCAAGCGTCATGTTGGGCTGGAAAGCTTCCTTTTTCATCCCAATTCCAGCAATGGGCTTATGCGACAAGGACGAGGCTCCACCACTTAAACATCCTAGCGACTCCTTCTCGGCAGGGTTGAGCCCGGAATAGTTTCCTGGAGAAAGTTGTCCACTTATCATTTTGTGTCTTAATTAAAAATTGATTGATTTGTTGGCTTTGATTAGTTTCGGAGTGAGTCCTCTCCCGTTGGATGGTTGAATGATTCAAAAGAGCGTCTAATTTATACCACTGGAAGACGGGGCTCGTGTAATCTATTTTATTTATGCATTAACCACTTGACATTTAACCTCGTTTAGTGAGGCAGAACCGTTGCAGCCAAAACCTCAGAAAACAGAAGAATTCTCTCCTTCCATTCTCGATCCTCATCGCATTTTGGTATCACAGCTCACTCCGGAAATTCCTTGTGCAACTGCTAATCCAACGGATTTTATGATGATGGAATTGAGCGTATTGCCACAGAATATGTTGGGAATTGCAGAATCGTTAGAATTGTGCGAAAAAAAAAGATAATTAGACCATCTTGATTCATTTTGGTTTGGTGGAGCTCCGAGTGAGAAGCAGCTCTTCCTCTGAGCCTACGCGTCCCACATCACGTAGCCACGCTCACGTCCTCCTGCAAATCCTGATTGGTCAGCTCGACTTTATGTTAGGAAAGTCATGGTCCTTACATTTATCTCAACTCTTCAGACAACAATGACTTCCATGGTCCATGAAAGAATAACAACTTCACATTCCTGCGGTTGGACTTGATCAAGGCAAAAGTTTTTTCCCAGTCGACTCAACTATTACATAGAGGAGTTAGGATGATGCTAAAATTAAACCATGGGGTGATCAAACTGGTTGATTAGCATAATCTTTTGTCATTTCCGGAAATTGAGATGATACGGGATGGGATGATCCGGATGTGAGTTAATCATAAGAGCTAATCATTTATTCATCACAATGATAAACTAATTTCAATTGAATAAGATTTATGATAACGAAATAGCAGTCTTCTACCCCTAGTAATTAGGACAAGTCACTACAGATCTCATTCAGGTAAATCCTGGTAAATCATCATACTTTTGTCATTCTTTTCTTCCTTGGCACACGGCATGAGCAGGGAAAGTAAAATCATAATTATGACATGCAATAACAGTAAAATGAAGGGCTACAAATGGGAGTCCTTCTCCTCAAACGGAAAGAAGACGAGACACTAATAGAGAAAAAGAAAGTAGGGGAAAAAATCCGTTCTTGACTTTCCCAACAAATGGACAGGAGAGAAAGTTAGGTGCCGTCAATCTTAAGAAATCCTGCGGTTCCTCTCATCAACACTCCCCCTTCCAATTCCATGGAATATAAAGTTCCCCTCCGGAAAGGACGGAGTAGTAGGTTGTGATCCATAAGTGCGTTCCCTTGAGAATAGGAGCGAGAGATGATTTGTGGGACAAGAGTCGAGTACAGCAATCGATCATGAGGTTTGGGGTCACATTGTCGGCTTTGTCCAGGGCCAGCAGTTCTAAGGTATTTATACATTTGGCATGCAGATCAATTTCCTCGTACTTTTCCCTATAAAAGAGAAGGACCAACATCTAATTAACTAAGTTTCTTTGAAGTAAAAAAACTCAAGAATCAGTTGAAAAAAAAAACTTTTTTGGGGAATTGAATTGAATGTTTCAAAGTTTGACATTAAATTCTCCACTCAATCTCAACCTTACAACTGTGAGCCAGACAGGCTTCTAAACAAATGGAATTGATACAAAAATCTTTTCAAAGTTAAGCTATTCTTTGAGAATCCACAGTATGGTTATCACTAATCAATCACCATCAGATTCAACTCAAACTCAATTCAGGTCCAGGATTCAGGGATAAACCGTATCTGATTAAAAGCAACGAGTAGCAATTTACATTAAGCCTAATATTAGGGGACATTCACACATTTGTTGTAGAGAACAAGATCAAAGTGAAAATCAGGCGTAGGCTGTCCAATAATAAATCGTTACCTTTTGTACTGATCCAATTTATTTATAGCTTCCTCCATATTCTCTGAAATAAAGTTGACGAGGAGAAACGGAGGACAGGATGAAGGCACAATCAGTTGACCAGTTGGACTTACCATTAACGGTCCCGCATCTCTGAAGGCAAGTTCAATTCAAAATGTCAACTTGATGTCGAAATCAAAATTTTGAACAAAAAATTACCCTAATTGGAGCCCGTGAGAACAACTTACGTTTCCACGACCAATTCCAAATGAGAAAGTTCATCTGGCCACTCCTTTGGAAAATTTGCTTTCCCTCTATAGTCCCCCAAGGACGTGGTCAATTTCCTCAGCTCTGCCTCATAATTCTCCGCCATTTTATTCGGTTGGAATTTCCTAATTTGAATTTAAAATAATTTAAACAACTTAACTTTGAAGAAAGCAATGCCTGGAATGCAAGAAAGTTGTCACCCTTCACCTGTGAACTACTTTGATGTCTCGTAGGGATCTTGATAGAGCTTTTTGAACGGCTGGAAGCTGCAGAATGACGGCATCGTGCGTCGGTACGTTTTTAATGGCATCCAACCAGCTCTTTCTTACGTCGCCACTGAGAAAGAAATTCGATGGGTTAAATTAAACTCAAACTAATTGTCGGTAGTTACAAGAAGCATATTCCCTTCACCTGTTTAGTACAACGTGGCCATCCATCGTAACCCCAGTCTCGTGACCAAAAATCAGCGTCCTACCTATTAAACGGTAGCAAATTAGTGGATTAGGATCTTGACATTGAATGTTCAAAATTGTAGGAAATAGTCTCAAGAAAGCTTTACCCTTGAGAACGCTCATCACTTCCGGATGCTGAGAAGCCAATATTTGGAAACTTTCCAGGCACCCGCGAAAATGCGTCACAGACCAGCCACACTCACAAAGAAGTTCTTTGAGGCTTAAGTTCCTTGAAATCGCTGCCTTGAGTCTAGAAACTTCATCCCGGACTGGAATACAATCAACGAACTTTGCTTTAGCATCATCCACGTTTAGTCGTAGCCAGTTCCTGTGCAAGAAAAATTGAATGAAGTGTACAGTAAAGTTTCATGTCGAATTGAAGGTTGGGTTAGCAAGATCACAGATTACATCAAATTGTCCTGGGTTAATTTTTTCTCTGACAATTCCCTCTCGGCCTTGTCGTAGTAATCATCTGCATACTTTCTCCAAAAGGGTTGCGGATTTTGAGATGTGTAGGAACTGGACCGAAAGTTATGAGAACTTGCTTCAGTGTTGTTAGCGGGGATGTTGTCCACGAATGATGTAGGTAGGTCACACTTTTCTAGTATGGTTAAAACAGTTCGACGGACATCTCGGTGTCCTAGATCAATCTTAACCGCTTGAAAACTGGACTGAGCTGTTGTGAAATGACAAATGTTGAAGAATTAATTCATCGACTGAAGTTTCTTACTAGAAGAGATTAGAGGGAATCCTTTGACGTTTAGTTGTATAGCCACATGCTTTTGAATTACCTTGTCCTCTTTGCTTCTCTTTTGTACGGAGGTAAAATGTCAGATTAACAGGATGCACATTAACTGGCTCATTTGAAACCGTTGCAGACTCAATATATGCATTCAGTTGCTTCAGAGAGTTTTCATTTACTGCCTGAAAGTATTCCAAATGAGTCGTTTGGTTGCAGACACATTATCCATTATAATTTAAGAGCAAGGTATGCAGAGCAGACCCTTTCCTTTGGGAATTGACCAAACAGATCCGGATGAACGACAAAGAAAAATGGTTTTAAGGCTGTAAATACTTCGCCTGAGCTGATGCTTCTTGATATTATGCTTCCATAATCCGGAATGAGTCTGCCCCTGGGAAAACCTTTCCCTGATGACACGGAACCGGAACCTAAATTGTGTCCACATCCCCTGAAAACAAAATATCAGACGATTAATTAAGGAATCTCCACGACCGAGACAGTTGACGAGGTCGGTCTGGTCGGATTCGATAATAATTCTAATCTAATAATAATTTCTAGTTTTGTTTACCATTTACACAAATGCAGCATCACTCGCGGAACTAATTGAAGAGAGGCCGTCATTTCTTACGAAGAAACTTTGGATTGATCTATCAATACACCACAGACAACAAAAGGACCCAATTATGAGAGAAAGCAAAAAGCATCATCCGGAACCAGCTGATTTATTTCGCACTTTCCTGCTGCGTGAAGTGAACGTCCCAGACAAGAGCAGCAGGAGCAGACAAATAAGAAAGTAACCTTCCAGTTCCAGCCGCAGCGTCGATTTCAACAGATTTACGGATTATAGATTTGAGTTTTACTGTATCGGAAACTATTTAGCTTCTGTAAATGGAAAATATCGCAAAACTAAATTTTTCGAATTTCAACTTCTGTAGGATGGATGAGGCGTACCCGCGTACCAGGCACCACAGGGCTGTTTTGAACTCAAGTAACGGAAGGGTCCCGTGGGCTTGGGAAAGTATTTATGGAATTGTTAAAAAATCAGAGAAAGTCTCAGACATTGCCCATTCAACGACCAACGCTTCCCCCTTATTCATACATTCTGTAATAATTTTCAGTTGGGTTTATTGTGACACGATATTTGAGAATACAGTGAAGATACAGTGAAGACAGACCTAAATTTTTAGTTCATGCACCTAAAAACGATTGACGCAACTACGAAATGTTAGTTTTGTTACTCTCCTTCGGCACCTCCACTTGCTTCCAACATCGTCTCAAAAGAAAATGGTGCAAACGGGTACCCTTGCCCGGCATAAAACTTG
>Ga0194135_10002939_pt1 | contig 10401 bp, 8 predicted proteins | sample LitLau_LLRF_2013_FD_134024 | JGI IMG/M metagenome (GOLD analysis project Ga0194135, IMG submission 134024) | Freshwater sediment microbial communities in response to fracking from North America - Little Laurel Run_MetaG_LLRF_2013 (version 2) | ecosystem: Environmental > Aquatic > Freshwater >... | reverse complement strand
TGCACGCTGCGGAGAATGTATCTCTGTTCTTTAAGTTTGTTTAGGTTGAGTTCTAAAATAGCTACGTTATGAGATTCTAATAAAATGGTGGATTCTTGGAGCCAACGAATAGATCGGGCTAAGCCAATGTCATTAAAGTTTTCTACACCATTACTGGATAATCCTGGCATGTTGTCTGGTAAAATTGGATAAAAATGGAAAAACGGAAATGTTACTTATTGTCTCTGCTGTGTGCCGGTTTTGGAATACAGGTTCTTCTGGGTTGGTTTGATGGTTGTTTATCACTGAAATGAAATGATTTTATGATTATTGTTTAGTATTATTATGGGGTTTGGCTGTGTTCGTTATCGTTTACTGTTTGGATTTGTCGAATTGAATTTTGAATGCTGTATCGTTCACATATAAATAGGTGAATCGAAGGTTATGCATTTCATATACGTTGGTTGTAACGAATGGTTCTATCTCTTCGTTGACGTGGTAGACCCTAGCTGATAATTCATTTATTTCGTCTCGTGTTTTGCTTAGTTGTTTGCCAAGTGTAGAGAGCTGTGAACGGAAGTTTTGATTATCTATACTTTGTGTTAGGCCCTTATATTTATATGTGTAATGGTCTAATTGTGCTTGTAAAACCTGTATTTGTGAGTTAAAGTGTGATTGGTTAAGGAGTTTTTGTGTTAATTTGGTTAAGTTGGCATATTTTAGGTCTGGGCCCCATAGTTTGGTTTGATAATTTGTAAGCTGTTCTCGCTTATCAATTAATTCGGCGTGCTCTTTGAGTAACGCTGTCCAGTGGACTGAAAGAATTGATTGCAGGCGTTTTGTCTCGTAATCTAATGCGGCCGCGTTCTCTTCTTTCTTTGTTTTATACATAGCGCTTATTTTCTGCATTGTTAGGAATTTAATTGTTACGGAACCTGGTTGGCCGGCTGGGGAGTTATTTAGTTGAAATGGTTGATCTGATCTCGTAAGTTTGGTTTAAATTCTGAAAAAAAATATAATTATAGCGTTTGGTAATTTTGATCTGTGTTATGAGTTGGTAGGGTAGTTAAATCAGTTTATGTTAAAAAAATGGTTTTGTCGCCCTATGTAGTGGTTATGGTGTAAGTATTTTCAGTAGTGTGTGTGATAGGGTGAAGGAGGTGGGGCTATGCGTTTTCTCTTGCATCTGGGGTTTTGTTCAATGGAATCTTTGAATGAAACTCTAGGTAGTCTGAGTGGGTGCATGGTCAATGCGTCGCTAGTGATAAAAGGTTCAAATTGTTCAATTTGTAAGTCGATGTTCTGCTTAGCCTGATCCACCTTAAGTGCTAATTTGTCTAAATCATCCTGACAGTTATTGATATTGTTGTATGTTCGCGCAAAATTGTTTATTAAATATGCCTGATTGAAAAGATATTTAAGCTCGAGCTTAATGCGTTCCAATTGCCTGCGGTAATACCTGATTTTTTGTCTAGGAGAGAGCAGCATGAGCATGTGTGTCGCTTGGATAAATAAATCGCGCTGTCTAGGTGTGTTCCATTTTTCGTATGTATGTGCGAGAATGCGGCGGTAGTCATCTAAAATGCCTATTTGCAATTCTGCTAGCCCTAGACTCGGTTCATATTCTAGGATGATGCGTTTTTGAATTAACCGGATGAATTGTGCGTTCTCTTGATTAGTGAAATTATTGGTGTTTAAAATGTCCATTATTCGTTAATTGAGTTTAGTCTTTTAATTTTGGAATGAAGAAAATTAATGAATATTCGAATTGAAATGATATAATGTAAATTTTGGGGTTTGCTGCGCAATAGACAAGAAGGATTTAAAAAATGATTTGTTTTACCGGCGTCAAATTGGTAGAGCTGGAATTGTCTGTGAATGCTGTCTTGTTTTCTCGTTCACGCACTTGTACGGACTGCGAGACTTTGTTTCTGAGGTCTCGGTTTTAAAAAAGGAATTCAGCTGAGGCCTGATCTGTCTTGTCTGACCTTGGTTTTTGTTTCTACATGTTATACTCTGTATAGTGTGTATTATGTACGAAAAGTTGTGTAACCAGTTTTAAACTCTTGTTGGGAGGTTTGGATTATCTCTGAATTTTAACCTTGACTGTGAGTATTGCGTGATTGCGGTAGTATTGACCTATTGAAGGTGACTGAGCGCTCAATGCTCTTGAACTTGATCGTTAGAGTTCGTCTTACTTAAGAGATTCTGGATATATAGTGGTGTTTTTAGGTTAGCTTTGAGCCTTGAGTGTATTTCGGTAGAGAGATTATAAGTTGACAGCTCAGTTCTTATTTATTAGCAGTTTGATTGAGTGTAATTTTGCTATGCGTTGATATAAGGTACGCTCGTGTGTCTCTGCCTAAGAGTAAGTGTGTGGCCTTTCCACTGCCGCCATTGTGTTGTATGTCTTATTAAATGATTTGCTTTATGCAAGGTGAGTCTGAGGTGACTTTTAACTCAAGTTCGAGGTGAGTGATTATTAACGCATAAGTTCATCGAAAGGTCTGAGTTTTCTAGATAGCGTATGGGTTTAAGTCTATTCACTGAGTTTGGATTGGCTAACTTGGTTAGAAATGAGGGTAGAATGACTGTTCTACATAGGTTCCGTATTGTCTAATGAAGAAGGTTTTTAGTGTGGTTTACATGCTGGGATCTATATCTATGAAATGATTTGTGTCCGGTCGATGTGAGTTCAGATTCCTGGGATTGAGAAAAAAAAGAAAGAAAAAAAACTAGCTTTTCTGTTAATTTGCTGTTGAGCAGGGTGTCAAGTTAAGGGGGGGGGCTCACTGCCTTGCCTGTGTATCCTTTTTCCAATTTATTTGGGTGATAGACAGCATCTTATTCTGAGAATAGGATTTCTCCATATACGAACTGTTTTTGTTAAATCCCAATCCTTGGCTGCATAAGACCTGAGTAACTGCTATCTGATCTATGTTAGCATTATGTTTGTATAAATGTGTTTTGCTATGTCGTTAGGAAGACCTAGAATTCAGCTTTCCTATTGACAATTGAAATAAATGGAAGTGACTTAGATATTCGTGTCATGGTATTTTAAGCTTGAGAGTAAACTGCGCTTGGATTAGTATTGTGACAATGATCCTTTGTTGAAAGGTTGGTTGCTTGTTCGGCGCATTCTATTTTACGATAATATAACTATCATTTAGCTGGTAGTATGATAAAATTAGTGTGTTAGTTTGCAAGCTTAAATTGTGTGTCCATTTACTGTGGTTGATTATTGGAGATATTTAATTTTTAACTGTGAGATGGAATTCTAGTGTTTCTGGGATCGCTGCCTTTCTTGTAATTTGGTTTGAAATTTTGACTCTGCGTGTGCCTTTCACTATTTTGTTTGGCAGGGAAATGTGAGGATTAGGAATAGGTTTCTGTGGCTTTGTATAGCCTGTAGTGCTATGGGCTGGTTTAGTTATGGCCTCTATGTAGTGCTCTCGGAAAACAGATATAAGGTTTTTCCTTTCTTTTTAGAAAAAGGTCATGTTTCTTTTAAGGCCTTTGAGGGTAATGTGTTCTTTTCTTGGAAAATGTACCGTTAAATTTTTAGTTCTGCTGTTTGCTCTATTCAGAGATGTGTATACTGAATTCATTGTTATTTCCATTTTTGTTATTAGCCGACCTGTGCCGACTACATTTGGGTTCCTGAGATTTTGAATTTGAATAGTTATTACATTAGTGCTTTTCCAACAAAATACTTGGTTAACGTATTTTATTTATTTTTTTGATTTCCGTATGGCGGCTTCATGTTATAATTGGGCCAAGCGTTATGACATACCTAATCTTACACCTGAGTTTTTGTCCAGGCCGGGTGCTTACGAGCGCTTAGGGCGGGCTGGAATTTCGCGTATGGCTCGAACTAAAGAGTATGTTTGTGTTATACGGCCCGCTCCTGCTCCGGTGCCTGTTGGTACATTGCGGAATTGGCTTCGCGGTAGTTCGGGTGTTATCTACAAATATAAGCATGAGCTTGTTGGGAAAGGGGACGGATTGTTCTGTGAAACCTTGGGATCCGAATCTAATCGAATTCGTCATATGGATCGAGTGGCCGTTGCTCCGTAAGTATATTAATTTAAATTTTGATTGTTTATATGTTGAAGGGTCAGCTGGATCTGTCGAATATGGGAAGTCGTGCTTTAGTTGAGGGTTATGACTATGCGCTGTATTGTTTTTGTGCTAGTAAGTCAGTTTGTAGTTTATATTTAGTACGATACTGTAAGCAAGTTTGAAAGACTGCAAAAAGCTGTTATATTCATTCTAGCACTTATATATGTTGCTGTCGTTATGTGGAAAGGAATTGTTTGTGTATTTTTGAAGTCTGACATTAAGGGGTGTGCTAATTTGTTCTTTTTATTGTTGGGTTTGTTCTGTTACAGACTACCTGGCAATGGATGCACTGCTGAAGATTTTGTTACGAATGTTTGCGCTATGGCTGGGCGCACTGCTGAATTTGGGGTTAAGGTGGATTTTACTTGGCCTGGTGATGTACCGCGTGGTGTGGGTAGCCGTTCGTTTAACCCACTGGAGTTGCCACTTCGTTCGTGTTGTAGTACCGATAGTGTGTTTGAGGCTGCTTGGCTGCGGTTTCAGCAACGCTGGGCTGCCTTTACTATTTGTAGTTATGGACCTACTATTACGCGTGAGTGGCTTTTACTGTAATTTGGAATAAAAATGCTTGTGGTTTAACTGTTCGTTTTGTGTTTTTAATTGCTAGCCTTTCATGTTGAACTGTATGGAGTTTGCTCATTAAATCATTTGCGAGTTGCTGGTACGAAGTTATGGATTTGTATCCTACCGTCTGCTGGGAATTTGCGAAAATTCCATAAGTTACTCGGGGCTCGTATACGCCCTAATGGCTACTCGTGGTGTGCTGGCTCATTGAATGACCCAATGATCTTCTTGACTCCTCAAGTTCTTGCTGCTGCTGGGGTTGAATTTACTTTGGTATTACTGTTATACTATTTATTTAATATAATATTTTGAATATTATATTGCCTTGTAAACGTCCTGTTCAGGGTTACTTACGTTAGTTGTACTTTTGGAGTCCTATTTTGGGTTTTAAAGTGCTTGAACTGGTTTAGGATGCATAGTTATGAGGTTAATATTTTTGAAATTGTGTTATTTAGGCTCTGCAGGAGGAAGGGGACATTGTTATTTTGGACTTCAATGTGCCTCACGCTGTACAAACACAACCTAGCGCTGTAAGTTCACTGGTGGTGGCTTATGTGCTGAATTTTATCCCTGCTCAATGTGGATCTGTGGACGCCTGGTTAGATCTGTATGGCTCACATCTGATGTGTTCTAAATCCTGTTCTGAAGAGTGAGTTATGATTGTGTTAAATGATAAGTCTTTCGACTGTGCTAGTGCTAATTGTGGTATTTGATGTCCTGTTCTAGTCATGGTGTTGCTGCTGATTTCGGATTGATTCGTAAAGCGTTCCATGCTGTGACTGACGCTTTTAAGTGTCAAGTGGACGAACCGTTCCTTTCGGGCCTGTGGGTCGGCGTGGAGCCGCTGAATTTGAAGTTGGGGTCTATTGGTTCTAATGTCTATATGCTGGCCAAATTGGTTTTGGATTTGCTCTTCCAGGGTCAAGATGAGATTGACTATCCTCGGCGGTCTAAATACACTTGTTCTCTTTGCACTTATGCTGGGACTGCTGCCTGGATGTTAGCTAGGCATTGCACAGAAATGCATGGTGTTTCTCTTGGCCATGACTGCGTCTCCTGTGATAGAACTTTTTATGATGCGAGTCGACTTTCGCGACATATGCTTGTGCACAAATGATGGATTGTGAATAAATGACCGTTGTTTTTGAATGTTCTTTATGGAGGGTTGTGATCTGTGTTTATTTTTATTAAGTCATAGTAGTAGTAATGTCTATGGTGAAAAGGTATTCTACTGTGTTGTTTATAAGCAAATGTTGATAATTCAAGGTAAGAATGGATGAAATCAGGGATTTGAAATCTTGTAAGATATGTTCATAATTATGCAGGGACTTCCATAGGTCATCTGTTTTATTAATGACATTCAATGTGGTTAAAAAATGGTTAAACTCATTTATTTTGGGCTGTCGGTAGTACTCTGTGTGACTCTGAATTCTAACCTGAGGACTTGGTATGAATAGCTGTATTTGCCTGTGGTGTGGATTCTTGTGTGTATTTTGAAAGAAAAGATTATGATGTTGGTGGGTCGGAAAGAGAGCAAATGATTACCTCGGCGGATATTGGGAATCGTAGTCCTGAGACCTGGTTTTTAATAGGAAATCGTCTGTAATTAAGTAGACCTTTCTTTGCACGTTAAATATAAATTAGAACGAAAGATAGGTGTGTTATGGTTATTAAGAAAGTATGTAGAGGATTATTCTTAAGAATGGTGGAAATTCAATTTATCCTCTAAAGCCTCTTCAACGTTACTGGGTTCTACGAGATTTCAAGTATTCCTCTTTCTTTAATGTCATCGTCACTTGTTATTTCTAAGTGTTCAATTTCCAGAGCAGTTTAGGTTTTGCAGGACTTCCAGTTTAAATTTCGGATTCAAGGAGTATCTGGTTGTTGTATTTTTTGCTTTGTATTTTTCTATACTAAGAAAACTGGCTCATATTAGAGACGGGTTCTTATTGGGTAATTGATGGTTTGTTGGGAACCGGCTCTTTATTATGAACTTTTACAGTATATGTGGTTCTTTTGTTAAAGTTGAGGCCTAATCTAGATATTCTGGTACTGCTCTTTCCTTTAATTTTTGTTGGCTTAGAATTTTCTGTATTATTTGTATGTTTTCATAAGTTATTTGTGTTGTTTGCAAAACTTATAATTTGGTTATGTTCCTAAAATCGATCTGGTATACTTGTCTGCCCACAGATTTACACCTATGTTATGAGACAAGCATTTAGGAATGGCTTGCAAAACTGAGATATGCTCCGATGTGTTCAGAAATTGTAAGGGTTCAGTTAATTTTGAACGTCTGATTCGCTCTGACACTTGGCTTAGTACTTAGGTTTGTATGCATAGGTTATTACTTGAGTTGCTGTAATGCTATTTTACTGAGGGTCTGATGTGAGGTGTCTGCCTATTCCCCTACTAGTGCTTTTTCTGCTGCTTCGAGCTGCAGGTTCGAGTTATTGAATAGGCCTACTGTATTTTCTTTTAAATTCAGTACGTATGCTTCGCGTTTTCTTTATGTATTGAACAATATTGAGCTTTCCCAGAGTCAAATGTATATAATTACTCGTTGTTCCTTTGATACTTAGTTGTTTGTTTTTTATGCTTTGATTGCAAATTGATAGTCTCTGTAAACCTGGATTCCTTTGGAAGAGCTTTTCGAAGGATGATTTGCGAACCTTCTAAACGCTACGATTTATTTGTTACTTTCATTACTTTATTGTGTAATTATTAAACTAAGAAAACGTTATTGTTTTTGTTATTATTGATCTGTTATTTGGTTTAATAGCTGTGATTGCTATGATTTGATTAGCTGCTGTGGCTTTTAGGCTTTGAGGATGCTCATTACCAGGTTTTGTCCTCTATTAAGCTGCTGAGAGCGGTGCGTACGGCTTTTAGGCTAGTTGCTGAAGCCTTTAGGCTAATTTATGAAGCCTTAGTACATGCATGTGATTAAATCGTGAATACGTTACACGTTAAAGCTTTAGGTCAAGTATCAAACCTAATGATAGCTTCTTAGACTATTGTAAGTCTGAATGACGCTCGAGGCTAATTGATGGCCTTTTCCTAGCGGTGCATGATTAACTGTTATGCTGCTATTGATTGCAGAGAGACTGTTAGGAGCTCGTGCTCATTTTTAGGCTTTGATTGTGCCTTACCGCGGCTGGATTGATGGCCGGGTCGTTAATTGTAATTTGGAAACGTTATGTTGAAAAGTATAAAGAATAATTTGAAACGTTATGTGTGCTGTATTCTGACAGCTGACAATGAAAGAATTAGTTGTAATGTATACGTTATGTGGTACGTTAAATGCCAATAATTCGTAGCGATTTTTTGTTCGAAGTGTGTATTGCTAAAATAAACATACGCGCTCGCATTCATTGCTTCTCAATTGCTCACACTTGCATTCTATTATGATAATTTGTTTGAGAAGGAACAAAGAGTAATCTGCTGTTGTGGGCTTTTGATTTTGAGTTGGAGAATATTATATTTTGGAAAGGTGAATAAGACGCGTGAATGACTCTAGGGTAGCTTCGTTCATTGTTCTTTTATAAAAAGTGGTTTTAGCTTTATTTGGTATAAGAGCATTGTTTCATTTTGGGATGGATCTGCTCGAGAACAGGTTTGAAAGTGACTTTCGATAGGCCTTTGGCTGGCTTGGGTTCACTGTCTTTGTGTTGTGCAAGGTTATTAGAGTTAATGCTCTACCTGGGTGTTTTTGTATTAAAACCAGTTTTTACGTCTGTGTTCTCTGACTATGGTGTTCGGGTTGTGAACGAAATTAGCATGTGGTGTCTTTGTGCATTGTATGCTGAATCCTGGATGACGGAATGACTTTCATTTACCTTTGTTTTTGTTGAGGTCTTGTAGGGGTGGTTGGCCTAAGTTGTTTTTCACCAGTTGGGATTTTCTGCATATGTATATGTAAAAGAAGGTTTCTGTTTAGTGCTGTGGGTTTTATATTGCGAAAAGAAAACGTTAATGTGAATTTTGTTTGTTCAGATAAGTGGTTTGACTTTGATGGAAGGACATGTGTGATATGAATGAACTCTTGTTATCTGAGCCTAAAAAAATGATGTTTTTGGTTGTTTCTATTTATGATCATGAACTGGGTTTTTTGCAGATGTTTTGTGGCGTTTCTTTATATGTTGCAGCCTTCTGTGCTGAGGCGTTTTTTGTGGAGGCGTTGTGATTAGCGGCCTCTTGCTTACTGCTCTTTTTGTATAGGCTGGTATTGAATAGGTATAATATGAGTGGACTCGGACGTGCCATGAACTCTGTTTGTGCCATCGTAAGAAGTTGTTTTTAGGAGCAAAAAATGGTATGATAGGGTGAGTGGAATTCCCTTTGGTTTTCCTCGCCTGTGCCGAGAGCTTGTTTACTGTGGTTTCCTGACATGAGGCGACCGTGCAATAGTATTATTTCGTGAGTAGTTTTCGGTCTGTTATGTTGTACGTACTATGTTATGCTAGATGTTTGGTCTTTTTTGTTTGTATCTTATGTGATGAAATTGCGTTATTAGCCAGCAAGGTTTGGGTTTCTGCTTATTTACTAAGCGCCTTATGAATGAAAAATGAAATGATTGAAACATTAAAAGTTTTTGAGCAGTTCTCTATCTTTTAACCATACGAGGTGAAAGCAAAATGCGCTAATGTTTTTAAAATTTTTTGAAATGACTTTGGACTGCTTATAGGTGTGCATTTGTCCAATTAGAAAGGAATATTTTTGTTTCTGTTGAGCGCTGATTTTTAAGCGTTCAAAAATCGATTTTAGTTGGAAAATGTTCCTTTTAAATTTTTCTGAGTTAATGTTATTTTTGTGCTTTAGCTAGTGTTATTTCTTGCGCAGAAATATTATTGGTTTTTGAGTTATGAAATTTTTGTTAATGTCGAAAATTCGCTTGGAAAAGGTATGGAAATGCTCGAGTGAAAAATGAAATTTGAAATTGTGAAAGAATTTTCCGTTAATCTTTACGCGATTTGTCAGGTAAAAATGCTAATTTCTTTGCATAATGTTGCTACTTTCTTTTCTCCAAAGCTTCGCTTTGAGGGTCTAAGTATACTCCGTGTGCCACCATTGCTGGGGCCACGCTTGTTGTATATAAGGTCAAAAGGTCGTTTAACATACCTCGCAGCTGCAGTTGAGAAGCTCCTGGGTGTAAGGCTGCCAGTTCCTGTAAAGCTTCGTCTACTGGTTTCTTAAGGTTCATCTCACGTTTTTCCCGTTTTGCCGTCAAGGCTTCAGCCGTCAATTTGTGGTGCATTCTGCCCATGATTTTGAACTTCTGTTCGAAGAATTCCCATTCTAGGACTTGGGCTGGGAAACTTATCGGGATTAGCCGTTTTGGTGTAGGTTTAGTTTGAGGGTTAAGCTTGTGGTGGGAGAGCTTAGAATTATTTTTAGATGCCATTTTGGCTTAAAACCTTGGTTCAAACTTTAAATCTAAAGGGTCGACTATACTTTAAGTTGAATATAAAGATAGCTATGCTTTAAATTGGGTTTCGGCGCCAGTGTGATGAATTTGGGGAGAGCAATTGATATATTGAGTGATGAGTAATCAAATACTTTGGACAAGATAATATGAGGTTATGTTCTAACGAGCCGAATATTTATTAGTACTCAAAAGGGAGGAAGATTTCTTAGTCCTAGGAAGGAATAAGGAAGGAAATAGGAGAGCTTATCTGTCTGATGAAGTAGAAGTCCAGTCGGATGTCTTTCTGCTGTATTGGAGATGGAGCCTTGTGT
>Ga0194135_10002938_pt1 | contig 10401 bp, 10 predicted proteins | sample LitLau_LLRF_2013_FD_134024 | JGI IMG/M metagenome (GOLD analysis project Ga0194135, IMG submission 134024) | Freshwater sediment microbial communities in response to fracking from North America - Little Laurel Run_MetaG_LLRF_2013 (version 2) | ecosystem: Environmental > Aquatic > Freshwater >... | reverse complement strand
GTCCGGACTGCATACATTAGAGACATTTCTTTGTGGGGAGTTTTTCTCACCTTTCCACCCGGTTAAGTTATTCTGGAAGATGATTTGGTATATAGCAAAAACCGTTCCACTGTGCAAAGCTGAGTTACAGACAAGAGCGTAAAAAGTTTTTGAATTAATCAAATTGTATTTAATAATTGTAGGAAAGTAAAAAACGTTTTACTGGGCAGGACCTCAATTTTCCGTAGTTTGTGTTAAAACCCACTACATTTTCTAACGTGGCGGTCGCCGTCGTGTTTCTTGTGAGGATTTGTACAGTGTTTTCTACGGCACAATCGGTTTTTACTTTCCTATTTTAGTTATTCTGCAAAATTCAATTTTGTGCCATTGCCAATGTCTCTCATCCTTTATATTCCCAACCTTTTTTTGCATGTTACCCCTCGCAAAGAACATTGTGTAAGTTGTGTAACTTAATTTTGTTTTATGGTTAGGTGGGGGACTTGGTGGGACTCGTCGCGGAGGCCCCGATGTAAACATCAAGCATTCCGGGCGTGAGGACAATGAGAGAGAGCGCGAGAGATACCGGCTGGAAACAGAGCGGGAGGCAGCGCGGGGTGGAGGCGCGGCCGCCGCTGCGGGTGGTACCGGCGCACGAGGCCGTGATCGCGAACGCACCGAGCGGCCCGAACGTCGGTCGAGGAGTCGCGATCGGGAAAGGGACCGCAAACGACGTTCACGCAGGTAACACATTTAAGATACTTAAAGGCGTATTTTTTGGAATCTGAAATCTTAAAGGATTGTAAAAAAGTACCCGATTCATATAAAAAATATTTTGATTTCTCCAACTTGACTTGTATTAAGAATAGACAAACAGCCCATCGTCTGCGCAGTGTGCATACACATGGGCCTACTATTTCTCCAAAGGCGTTCCCAATTTCTTGACCGAAAATATCAATGTCATGACACTTTTTGCGAAGGTGGACGAGTTTGAAAATCTATGAAAAAATAGTACTAATAGGAAAGGCACCTGATTTTGTTCGCAGAGTTTTGGACGATGTCATCGGAACTTTGTTGTAAAAATCAGGGAAATTGATTAGAGTTTACAGAATCTGTTGCTCGGTTATGGAGTAACAACTTGAAAACTTTTACAGTAATAATTTGTTTTTTAAATCATCGGGTGGAAAAATCTTCAATTGTGTTTTGTCATTGTGTAAGGCCAATGGCTAATACTGACCTACCTACAAGATAAATTAAATAAATCTATCTTCCTTAATTTCTTTTGTTACTTTTAAAAATCTGTTTATTTTCTATGACGGTGGGTCTGTTTTTCAGATGTTTTATTCCAAAGTCATGTTACAAGTCTACTATTTTTAGTGCAACTTAGTTCTTTTATATCATTATTAACGATGTTATATTGCATTTCAGTCGTTCAGCTGGTCGCGATCGCAAGCGCCGTAGAAGTCGGGACCGAGCCAAGGACCCGGACATCGAAGAGATTGAAGAGAGACCTCGTGATCGGGACCGCAAGCGGAGACGATCGAGATCTCGTGAGAAGGACAAGGACAGGGAAAGGAGGCGTCGCGAGAGACGCGAACGACGGGAGCGCGAGGACCGCGAGAAGGGTATCAACAGGGAAGACGACGATGATGAAGTTCGCATCAAGGAGGAACCTGCTGATGGTATGTAGAGGTTTTGGGTGTTTGGGGCGTCCTTATGACTACATCCCCTCTACTAACCAAAAGTTGAGAGTGGTTTGAGTTATTTAAAGAATGCATACATTATAGTTCAGTTCAAAGGCGAAACGGGGTCTTCTTAGAAAAGGTAAAATAAAAATAAGTCGTATAAAAAAACCCCATTTCGCTGGTGAACTATGGTGCGCGTTTTATTTATAGCTCGTAGGTCACTGACTTTTAAGCTGGGGGTGTAACACTACTCTTGGGGGCATCTAGTTAACGGAGAGTTCAATTGATTGATTGTGGAGCCTGTTATTTGAGGGATAACTTCTAAGCAATAGAAATTATCTCGATGCATACAGGGATATTAAAATGGAGGGTCCCGTGCTGGACGCCTTAAAATGGCGATCTTGCTCCGTTTACTGTCCTACACTAACTTAAAATTAAATAATTAATCAATTAAATCTTGCTAAAGAGACTTAATTTGTTAAGTTAGCCGAAACCGAAGTTTTCTTGTTATCGAATTTTTTAAACATCTATGCCATCATGGCCAATTTCGAAGTACACAATTATAACTGGCTTAGATAATATTTCGATACTACTCGTGGATAGGTATTTTGAAATTTCTAGTCGAAAATGGCCCCTTTTACCACTAAAATAGATTTGTTAGGATAGGTACCGTAAAAAACATTAAAATATTAATGTAATTGCAAATGTTTTACTTTCACTCATATACGAGGTATCTCGTATGAAAGTGTTGTGGTGCCGATTTGTGTGATTTTGATACTGCACTTTAGGTACATTATTGTCTTTTACACTGCCTAGTACCTTAATGTTTTTACTTAATACCAGATACGTATAGTAAATAGAAGTATTGTGATCCAGAAAAAAATAATTATAGATTTTGAATTTCCGATGATCATTGAGGTCCCCAGAGGGGTTGGAAACCTACTTAGAGCCCATCGTGTGAATAATAACAATTGTGATTTTAATTTTTGCAGATTATCCGGAATATAGTGATGAATATTTGGCTTTGAGCGCGAGTATTAAGTTCGAGGAGGCAGAAAAGATCGTGAAGAAACAGGAGCGGGATAGAGAACTCGGTAATGGCGCTGCCATGGATACCGACAAATATGGCGGCGCTGCTCAAGATGGCGACGATGATTATGATGATGATGATTAGGCTATTAACTAGTATTAGGAGTCAGTATAACCTGCCGTGTGTTTTTTGTTGGCCGCACCAGAGCCCTTAGGTCTGTTTTTTCTCGGATTTTGACCGAGTCGAGTTCATGAACTTGTCCCAATTATCGTGATATTGGTGCGATTGTCAAGTCGGTCCCGCAGGAACAGTTGACTCAGCTCGGGCAAAAATGTGGGCCTCTTGTCAGGCACATTTTTATTTTCATTGTGCACCTCCTACGTCTATAGTTAATTTTAAAAATAAAAAAGGTATATTTTATCTGCTATCCCAGGCTCAGTCTGCGCCTCATATTTTACTTTGTGTTGTAACTGTGCGATAAGGTTCATTTTTTAATGTTAATCTATGATTTAAAATTGAAAATGTAGAGACCTTTGTAATGTCGCAGTGTTATTTTAATACTGACACTTACTAGTATTAAAATTATTCTGAAAAAGCAAATATATGGCCTTACCTATTAATTTTTTAATTTAAGCGCACTACCTATAATGGCTAATGGATTTGCACAGAAGTAATAGTTACAGTAATTTTATTAATATTAACATTATTCTACTTGGTTGAGTGTGAGTTGCAAGTTTTGTTGACGCTTGTTCACCAATCTGGTTCATGAGTGTGATCATGATTGTATTCAAGGCCGTCATGCCTGGTTGTACTTGTTGGTGGTGTGGTGTTTGTTTCTTCTTGTTCGGTTTCGGCTTCATCTACTTCTTACGTAGTTATAGTACAGAGACTCATCGTCATCGTCTGGCTTTGTCTAAAGGGGGCTCCTTTTCCTCGTTTAATGGGGTTTTCGGGCTCATCGTTTTTTTTTCCTTTTCACTTTGCTTTGGGCTGGTAGTAGGGTTGGGATTACCTCGACCATTTGTCGAAGCACAGCATGGAGTTGGCATTTCGGGGAGTGTTGTTCGAGGGGCGTTGTGATTTCGGTCTTTTTATGTCTGCATACGATTTTGTGGTTGAAGATGATAATGTCTTTTATGGCTTGTTCAGCTGTCTTATGGGAACATCCTGTCCCCGAGCTTGGGATAGGGCTGCTGCCGCCATTTGGTATTTTCGGCATAATTGGAAATGGGCATGGTGTCCTTACCCGCATTCGTCCCCCTCCTGTCACATTCACATTTCAATTCCATAATTCCGGCAAACAAATTTCAAGTTATTGCAAGATAGTTTTCTGTGCGGTGCAGCCCATGTTCCCTGCAGGAATCAAAGCCCCTGTGTTCAGCTAATAAGGTTTTTTTATGGTGAAAGAGGAGGACTCTAAAAAACCACAAATAGGCAAATTATTTACGTGTATTGACAGTCAGCATCAGGCGCGCAGTTACCATGTTCAGATTTACAATGAGATAATTAATATTATTTAGCACATGATTTGAAATTTTAACCCCTTCACGAGTAAGTAATGATTATTGATAATATCAAAGAATTTGCATCGAGTCTACAATGAACTAAATTTCCCAAAAAAGCAACCAGTTCCCAGAAAAATAATATACAATAGGCACTATAAGACTTTCCTTTGTAGGCGATACAGTATAGGTACACATACACAAACGAACATGAAATAAATTACCTACAATAAAAATAAGGAGGCCATTTTTACACACGGTACAGGAATTGGAAAGAAATAACACATAGAAGGTAGTTATAGATAGACAGAAGTAGGAGGTAACCAAATTAAAATTTGGCCGCTTATTTGGTTTCTATGCTTGACACATGAGTTGTATTCGTGAATAGAATAAGACTATGTCGCCTGTCGGGCACATTAACATAGGGCTACGGGTCGGACATAATATTGTATATTGTAGGTACCTGGTACCTAAATATATCTACGTTTGTGGAAACGTGGTCGACAGGCGCCTCAGAGGTAGAAGTATTTTTGGAAGAAAATTGAGAGGCAAAAATTTAAAACTGTATGTATGTATAATGGCGTCACTCACTAACATAGCGATTACTGGGATGTGTGATTATTATATTAACATCTGAATGATCAACATTTACAATAAACTTTTACCCAAATAATTTAAAAGTAAAAAATAACAATTTGGCCCATTTTGATCCAAGGCAAGGCAAATAAACAAAAATAAAGTTTTTCAATGAAAAATTATACTACACCGCCCTCTTAAAAATGGTCAGCAAAAAAATTGTCTATAGCAAAATCCTGCCAGTTGCAAATACATTAATTTGATTGATATAAGATTTTTTGCTCAGCAAGATGATAACTGAATACATTTTCCTATAAAAACGATGTCCGAATTCATAATAAAATAAAATGGATGTTGGAAACAATGCCGCTTAATTCCAGATGGTACGCCACACCGCAGAAACTACCGTGGCGCGTTAACGGCCGAATTCAGGAGTTGTGTCTTCAGTGACATCTCCGTATCTCCAGATACCATTTCGTGATTTCTTTGACTCATCCTCTGCATTTTTATACTCGGCAACCTAAAATCAACGAAGTAAAGTTATTAAAACAACCAGGCTTGACTATCTCTCATGACAAGAACAACATCTTAACTACTGGGGAGGCACCTTTGCAGCGCACATTCAGCGGGTTGTAGTGGCACTCAGAGGTGTCCTATGGGCTGCTATGTCCAAACCATACAGACATCCGTCACAACATCTATTTTCTGATTTTAACGAACCGACACGAAATTACGAATGACACCTAATGATTTACGGACACGACCTTTCACAAACTGAACAAGGACTAAATGACTACATACATACGAGTTTACCTACCATCTAGTTACGTTCTATATCGATGTGTGAACCCGACATGGTCTTTTTCATCATACTTACAATTTTCTGAAGGCGTCTGTCGCGTCTATTTTCGACAATTAAAAATCCGTCACGCACAAGTCCTTTTCCAATATCGGTTTTGTCGCTTTCCGTGCTAAGTGTCGCGTATGGTGATTTTTCAATTTTGTATTCCACATTCAGCAACAATACTTGGTCAGCCACGTCTTCTCTGAATGCCTTAATCGCTGCTTCTTGGTCTTCCGGCTAGAATATAATAATAGGTATCAAGTATCAAACCCATAGCATAATTGAAATTGAAAAGAAAATTTTCTTAGATAATAGTTATATAATAGATAGATAGTTAATCATTTTTAGATTGATTTCTCCTGCTCCATAATATTTAAAAAAAACTTCATGTACTTAGTTTGCTGACAACAAGTGGCAACAAATGTGAATGCTAATTTAGCTTATGATTGTTTGAGAGTAAACGGAGCCAGGCCGCCATTTTTAACGCCCAGCACGGGACCCTCTATTTAATTTTCCTGTATGCATCGAGATGATTTCTATAACATGAAAAACCAACCCTCAAATAACAGGGCTAGAATATTTTCCCATCTAACTACCTAGGTAGGTGAGAGGTCTTCTTCACTTCGTACACGGAGGGTTAAATAACTGAAATTTCTATAGAGTGGTTGATTTATTTCTTTAAAAAATAGTATGTCTTATATAAATAGGGTTTTCTTCAAAAATATCAATCTTTTCTGTTTGTTTGATACCGTGCATTCAATCTACCCTAACAATTTATAATAGTAGGGGTACTCAGTAACTTCGTGGAAATGGAAATCGGAAAGGAAAAAAATCATGGTAGACCAAACCAACTACTGGAAATCAACAAATAATGCTTACAGTCAGGGTTTTCCGTCTCTCCATTCCCTTTTAGATTTCCATGGAGTAACTGAATACCCCTAGTGAGAATTGTACTTACATCTCTGGGTAATTTGGCGAATGCAAGCTGGAAATCATTGGCGTAGGGCTTGTCTGTCGTGAATCCAGAGGGAAGAGGCGCACAACGAACGGCCGATGTCACTTCTCGATTTCCGTAATCAATGTAAAACACATGCACCTGCTGCCCTTGCACTCGCTCCACGCGCGCACGATACCATTGGTCGTCACAGAATTTCGCAGCGCAAAGATCACCTGGAAATAAACAGTCCTATTTTCTGGCTCTTCTAAGTTTGACCGCATATCCTTCTCTTCTATCTTACCAGATTGGGGTAAGGTACGTATAGTCAAAAATACTTGGTTTTCGAACGCCACAAGTGAGTTTGAAACATAGTTTCCTCCAATTTAAAGTGAGAGAGAGGGAGAAGATATAGATTGTGGGAGTTTCCAAGATCTTAAAAGAGCCCGACCTTAACTACAGAAAAACGATAGCCAAATATTTTGAAAATTAAGCTTAAGTCAAAGCTTGTTAAAAAAACGCAAATAGCCATTATTCTTATTTTTGTGCCTACCATCGACGGACATAACGGAGGGGCCACGACAATACGCATTACAAGGAATCCGTGCATTGTTGTATGTCGGGATATTTTGTTTGTTTACTTTGTTTCGCGTTGTATCCATACTGCTGCGCGTAGACATCAAAAATGAGCCTACCTAATCATCATTTAAGCCATTGATTTCAGAACAAATTTTTAGCGTAATTTTTTCAAAAGATCTATGCAAGGTAGAGGCAGTTATCGACTCGACCCAGCCACTTCCATCCAGGAACAAAAATACGCTGTTCATCGTACTTTACCGTCTTCTACTCTATTGGTAGCTTTAGTAAGGAACCTAACGGTTCAGTACCTTTTTTGGGGGTGTAAGCTCCAGGTAGTGGAGGGTTATTTTGGAATTCTTCTCTAATTTGAGTCATAAGGGTTTCGAGTTTGGGTCCCTGTTCGCAGCTTTGCACGTAGAACTTGAGATCGGAAGTCACCTCGGTCACCACAACATTCTGGTAGTCGGTCTTTCGATCAGAAGGCCCATCCTCCTCAACGGTCTCTTCTACTTTTTCTTCCTCCACGTAATTCTTCCAAATCTGAACAATGAAATATTTGTATCAAATCAAAGAAACCAACGAGTTGAACTACAATGCTGGTAATAGAGAGCCAAAAGCCCAATCTAAAAGAATCCGTGCATTGTATTCACCACGAAAAATATCTTGAGCGAACGGTAGAATACACTTTAATCAAGATTAAATGAGGTTAAACCATGAAAACACCGGTTATAGTCGTTTAATTCTGATTCCATCCTTATAAATTGAAGGATACGGAATAGGTATGCTGCTTATGGCACATACGTAAAACTGAGACATTTTTGTCTGCTTTGTTCAGTAACTGCCAATCACAGCAATCGCGAAGTATTTGTAGTGAACAAGCCTAAATACTCTCACTTTGTCTTAGCCCTTTAGACATAGAAATAGTTTAATTCAAAAACTAGATTGCTAATTAAAGTGAATACTGATTAGGTACTTGGTATGCTTAATCCAAGCCCGCATGTGAGCTATCAGTTTTGTATTATATTACCTTTCACATAGCATGACGAAGTTTGCCGAGACCTAACCAAGTTTCCCATGGTATGCTGGGTTTTTATATTCACTTTTTAAATTTTTAGTTTATAAGTACAAAGGTGAAATTAACTTACCTTATCTTTTCTAGCCTTGGCAGCGTCCTCAGCAATTTTCAAAGCTCGATAATAGGGAGTTTTTTCGGCGGTGAAGTGAACCTTTGCCAGCCCTTCTTCAACCAATGCCACCGATAGATTGGTGTTATCGATCCACAGCCAGCCAATAAAACTTCCTACTTTGTCCGTGCTATCTACCGTAATTTCAACCTGTCAACAATCAACCATACTCTGTTAAGAAAAAAAATATTTAGGCAAGCTAACATATTCATTCCATAGGAGACAATAGGGGTCTCTACACGGTGTGTTGTGCTCTCCGAAGCTTACCATACCATGTTGAATATGCCAGCTCTCGTCCGATCATGGGGCACGCGTACCCATAGGGTCACTGTGCCAACTTTTAAAAGCACCGAAATATAATACACCTCAAAGCGTAAAGGAAACACAAAAGTAAACAATAAAAATTGCTGAAACATGTACCTCTCTCTGCATAATTCTGTCTTTTGTAAATTGTAAGGCTTCTTCAGAAAACGGTTCAGACACAGAAGGTTTGCCGGCAATGAGTCGTGATCCTCGTGGACAATCGATACCTTTAACAAACCCATACTTGATTAGAAACGAATTAGAATCTCCATTATCAATCAATGGCAATAATTTGTAATAATTCATATCATTGATAAACAATCAACATATTTTGTTTTGGTTCTGAAGACCGTTGGTTATATAATCATTATTATCTGGAAACCTGAAAAAATGCTATCAATCTGTGATGAAGTTTGACTAGCATGAGAACGGTCCGGTCCACTTCAAAATGAGTAGTGTTTCTGACACTTACCAGCCAATAAAAAGGTGCACAAGCAGTTTTCTTTGGGAATATAGAGCCGGACGCGGGAGCCACTGGACACAAATTCGACAACGCCCTCGACTCTTCCAGTGCGCTGCAATGAAGCCAGGAAAGTCTTGGCCCTCGTGGCATCCGAGACCTCCGTCACGCGCAGCTGCTTGCCGTCCTTCGTATGAACTCCTTTGCCTGATTTGCTCGCCTTTTCTTCTGCCGATTTAAGGGCGTCGTAACACGAAGAGCGTGCATCGTCGTTATTCCCGTGGCGAACTACAGTAGCCAAGCCTTTTAGAACAAGGGCTTCCGCCACATTCCTGCAACAATCAATAATTACATTCAGAATCATGATAAGTCTAAGAATAAAAGAAAGAGTATGAATGTCCAGGCAATGCAGCCTCAACCCCAATCCTGCGCTGATTCTGGCCTTATTCAATCATCGTCCCATCGATACTAAGCCATAAACCTCAATAAAACTTACACTCCAGCAATTTTAACGGTACAGCAAACTTTCTCCGGGTACTTGTCGGACGCGGGTTGCTTGTAATCCACAGTGACGTTGACTTTCTTGCCAATGAGTTTTTTCCTGAGAAACTCGCGAGCCTCAAACAACCATGGAATGTCATAAAGCGGTCTGGAATTTCGTGATCTAGGGGCCGGTGGACCGCTCGAGTCTTTATTCTCATCGCCTTCTCTATAACAACAACAACAATTAAAACTAGTCACCATGAAAATTTTTTATTTGCACAGGGCTTATTTTCGTTGATCTTCTGAACTCAATTTTTTTAAAAAGTGATTCTTCAATATTCCGCGTATTGAGGAAAATGCATGAGCGTGATTACGAGCACATGTTAAAATAATAGCTTGGTAAATAATAAAAGTAAACCGGTTTAGGCAAACTTACTTAATTCCTCGGGGTGGGCGGACACTAGAGAGGAATATTTTGCGAGCTGGTTCGTTCCCGGATTTCACCATCAAGGCATCGCCGTTGATAACTTCAATGACCGTCGCAGTAAATTCTTTTTCCTTCCCAGTCAACTGTAATCAAAACAAAAATCAGTTTTTGACATCAAGATACCAACATATACCTTATATGGAGGTGCTATTGTCCATAAGCTCAATTTAAAACTAAACTTGCATTATTAAGGATCGCATAACTCTTGCTTCGTCTGCTTATACAATGCGGGTGATCCTCGACCGTGTCACTAAACCTTTAACCACAGAGGCTGCCTGTACTAATAGCTTACCGTAGGTTGAGATGACTGATGGTCCTTCCATCGTCTTAGTTTCTTTTCTTTGGCAGCCCGTTCAGC
>Ga0194135_10002937_pt1 | contig 10409 bp, 5 predicted proteins | sample LitLau_LLRF_2013_FD_134024 | JGI IMG/M metagenome (GOLD analysis project Ga0194135, IMG submission 134024) | Freshwater sediment microbial communities in response to fracking from North America - Little Laurel Run_MetaG_LLRF_2013 (version 2) | ecosystem: Environmental > Aquatic > Freshwater >... | reverse complement strand
CATTGTTGGTGCACAGCGGCCGGTTCTGTTTTTCAGTAACCGCTTAAGCGAGATCCATTTTGTAAAAGGAATGTATATTGATAAGTTCGATAGTTTTCCATCGGGCCATACCGTTACAGCATTTTCAACAGCTATAGTATTTACCTATCTGCTTAAAAATAAAAACTGGAGCATATTGCTGTTTATAACCGCCATACTGGTAGGCTATTCGCGCATGTACCTGAGCGAGCATTTTTTTGAGGATGTTACCGCCGGGTCGGCTTTGGGTGTATTTCTTACCATTTTTTGGATTACCTGGCTGGATAACAAAGCCTTTTTGCATAGCCCCAAATGGAACAGGGGGTTGCTGAACAGAAAAACATAATCTGGACAACACCAATATTTTCTTCCAACCCTCTTTACGGCTTGCCGTAGAGAGGGTGAACGAGCGAAGCAAAGTTCGGGTGAGTCGACTATACGAGCAGCATTGACGTAAATGCATTGGTGGTATTAACTCATCCCGACGACGCTACGCTGGTCGACCTTCTCTCCGCTTAGCGCAAAGAAGGTAATCATTACGTTTTTTACTGAACAGCAAATAAAAATTGCCATTGCGGACCATAACATGGCTACCACAATGGCAATCCTTCATTATCTTTTATTTCCAATTACCCTACAATCAGGTTGTTTTTTCTGCGTACAAGCAGCACTATAATAAACGCTATAACAAGCGCCACGCTGCCAAAAATTTCAATTTTTGCGGTTGATGACATACCAGTATCAGGTGAAAGGTACTGGTCGTTCCTTTGCAGTTCGGGCGATAATTTAATAGATGATATAAAGGCCTTATACTCGTCCTTTACCAGTTCCTGCCTTTCTGATGGATATACATATTCAAATGTATAGGTATTATCCTGCGTATAAATCAGTACAAAATTAATAAACTGGAAAGTACCTGCACCATCATCACTTTTAAGTGTAAATGCTTTTGCCTTTAAAGTACCAACAGTAGTATCGCGTACGTGCAGCGCACTGCCACCGCTTGATTGACCCTGGATATGGGTAATATAATCTTTCAGTACTTTGTTCAGGTCCTTCTCCTTTTTTAAAGGGGCATTGTTCTTTTCGTTGGGCGCAACAATTACGGTCATATACCCAAACATGCCATTGGCACCGTAAATATGCTGACCAAGGGTATCTTTTTGCTGATAACCTACCGGCATAGAAATAGTAACCAGGCTATCAATTTTTACAGGTTTAATTTTCTGTTGACTAAATGCTGCAATGGTAAAGAGCAACATGGCTAAACTTAAAAATATCTTTTTCATGTTATATCGTTTTTATTAACAAGCTGCTATGAGCTCATTGTTTTTACACGTATATCTCATAACAACATTCATACCATATTAAACTAATTAAATACTGATTGGTTTGATTTACCCCGCTTATGCAAGGTATTAATGATGGTATTATGACACTATTAAGGCATTAAATAGAGTTATAATAACGTATTAAAATACGCCCTATATACTGTTAACTAACTACTTACACATTTACAAAATATGGGGAAATTATATCTCATAAATATTGCAATAAGCTTACCAAACTGCTGCATTGGCATTGGTGACATGGCCTGCTTCCCTCAGCATTAAGTCCTCTCATCATCACCCATCTTAAAAAATCACCATAAAAAAATGCCGGTTTTATTTTTTTTACTATATTAGTTGTGGCACTATTATTTCTCAACTCACTCACTAATAGTCAATAAATTAATTACTTAACGCTACCTAATACCCTATTCGTGATTTTTAAAACACACCTTATCCGTGCCTTCCTGGTATGTTCATTCATTTTATGCCTTGTATCCGGCGCTTTTTCGCAACAAACACAGAGCTATAGCCTTTTATGGAAAATTACCGGTAACGGACTGGCAAAACCCAGCTACCTTTTCGGTACCATGCATGTTAAAGACAAACGTGTATTTAACTTCAGCGATTCTGTAATGCTGAGTCTGCAAAGTTGCCACCGTTTTGCACTGGAGGTTCATCCGGATACCCTGATAAGCGTAATGTTTGCGGCCATGCAAAATACCGATACCCTGCGCAACCTGGATAAACTGCTGAGTAAGCAGCAGTATGACGACATGGCCAAAAAATTCCAGAAAAAAAATGGCTACCCAATGGGCAAAATTGACCCGATGGTGCTTGAATCATTAATGGAGCCGGATGATAACAAGCCTGATGACGCAGTATCTTTTATTGATGCCTACCTGTATGGCATTGCCCGCACGCTTAATAAAAATATTTATGGCCTGGAGAATGCCGAATCGCAATATGATGAATATTACGGATCAAAAACTGCTGTAAAAGAACGTTTGCTTGATTTGCTCGATGATAACAACGAAGCTGCTGTATTGGAAGGGAAGGATGAGATGGTGAAAGTATACAGCAGCGGCAACCTGGATAAAATTTATAAATACATCCAGCAAACCGCCATGATTGATTCATCCATCGTTGCCCGTAATAAGGTAATGGCCGCCAGCATGATCAAATATATGGACAATGAGGGCTTGTTTACTGCCGTAGGCGTGGCCCATTTACCCGGGCCGGATGGTGTAATTGCACTTTTAAAAAAGGCGGGATATACCGTAACTTGTGTAAAAGCCAGCTTTACCGGTGTAGCCGGTAAATACCATATTGATTACATGAAAATGGACTGGCCCCTGTACCGTAATGAAGATGAAGGATACGCCATTAATTTCCCCGGAAACCCAATAAGGAACCAGCTTTACGGCATGAACAACGTGCTGTATCCCGATTTGGCGAACAACATTTTTTACGGCGTTTATGCCCTAAAAAAAGGCACTCCCGATGAGCCGCTTACTACCCGTGAGGTGATGAGCAATACGCTGGCCAACATGGCAAAAAACAACACTATTATCAGCAAAAAAGAACTGGAGGCTAATAACTACCCCTGCACTGAAGTATTGGTTAAAAACAAAACCGGCTATGTACGCACAAGGCTGATTTTCGCCAATAATTTATTGTATTCAGTTTACGCCAGTTCAAAGGTTAATCATCTTAACCAACCTTTTGTTGATCGTTACTTTAACTCGTTTACCAGTTTTGCGCTGCCAGAAAAACCGCTTACACCCTGGATAAGTTTTACCAGCGATACAGGTGCGTTTACAGTAAGCCTGCCGACGCAGCCTCAGCCAGTAGTAAGAACAATACCTGCGGCTATCCAAAAGCGCACGGTATCTTTTAAAATAAACATGTATTTATGTACCGATACCATTAATTTAAGGCAATATATTGTAAGGTATAACGATTACCCGCCCGGTACTTATTTAAGCGATAAGAGTGTGTTATTTAACAGTATTTCAAAAGAGTTTGGAGACAAGGCAAAAGTTATTGGCGATTTGGTTAAAATAACCCAGAATGGTATTGAAGGGAGGGAAATGAAATTGATATTTAGCGGAGGCTTTAATGCCACAGCGAGGGTATTTGTAAAGGGGAACAGGATGTATTTATTGATAAGGGACGTATTACAGCCCAACATAAAGGATGATAAGAAAGATGCTTTTTTTGATTCATTTAAAATAAACGGCGGGATAGCACCCCAATGGTACACTTACCAGCCCGATAGCGCCAATTTTAAGGTGCAGATGGTGTGCAAACCCGATGTAATAAAAGATACCCTGGCCGATTATAAAGGATATATCAACCATTCATCAACATGCTATTCAACAGACCCTGGGTCGGGCGCGGTTTATGCCTTTGAGTATGGCAAACTGAGCCCTTATTATAGAATTGAAAATACAGATTCATTATACCTGAAGCTAATTAAACGATATGTAGGCTTCCAGGATACTTTGTTGAAAACCGACACCATTACAAGCAATGGCATAACCGGACGTGAGGTGGTTTCGCAAAACAAGGAGACAAAAGTTAAAAAACGAATCAGATTATTGATAAATAACGATGATATTTTTTGCTTAACCGGCCATATGGACGAGGACCAGTTTTATAATACAACAAGTAATCAGTTTTATAACTCCCTTAACATCCTTAACCGGGATAAAAAAACGATTAATCTCCCGGCTTCGAAAGCTGCCCTGATTTGTAAAGATCTAAACTCGGCCGATACAACGGTGCACGGCGAAGCCTTTGATGCGCTTTCTTTCTATAAGTTTACCAAAGATGAACTGCCTTATGTTTATAGCGCGCTACAAAAAAGTTACCCGGATGATACCATAGAAGATGGCATCCGTGGAAAGCTTTTAGAAACAATCAGCACAGTTAATAATGATACCACGATTGCCTTTTTAACTAAACTATACCATAAGGCTTCAGGATTGGATGAAATAAAATCAAACATCCTGCAGAGCATTACACAGATAAACGAAAAAACCGGTTTTGATATCTATCTAAGGCTACTCGCTACTGAGCCACCATTAAAGGTAAAATACGCATACCAGCTTTTCAGACCTATGAGCGACTCTGCAGTTTTTGCTGCCGAACACTTTAACCAATTGTTGCCTTTTATTAAAAACGATAACTTCCGGGGAGCAATTTTAAGGGTGACTGACAATATAAAAAATCTTAAAAATGCCGCTTACGACAAAATGTTGGCCGACCACTACTTAACCATTATGGCCTACGCACAGGCCGATATAGATAATTATATTAAACTGAAAGATAGCGCCGATAATAAATGGAGCGTAAGCATGTATGCTTATATGGGCCTGATGAGTAAAATTAAAAATAGTTCTATTAACGATAAGCTCACCAAATTATATATCAGTAAAGACCCTAAAGGTACTTACATAGAAGATGCTGTGGTTGCCCGTATCAACAACAATTTACCTGTGAATACAATATTAACGAATAAATTATTGGATAGCATTGATACACGGTATGATATAATGAAGGCCTATAACAACCAGAAACAGCTGGTTAAAGTGCCGCAGCAATATCGTACGCAGGTTGCTTTTGCCAAATTGTGTCTTTATAGAAGTATTTCCAATGATGATGATGGACTCCCTTCAAAAATCACCTTGCTGGGTACCGTCACTAAAAATGGCTCGCTTTATTATGCATTTAAATTTTTAATGCCTGATGAAAACGATGACAAAGGACCATCTTACCAGATTGGTATTAGCGGCCCTTTTAAACCAGGATCAACCCATCTTGACTTTGAAAAATACGACGCTTATACCCAATATGAAAAAGTAACAGCCAACTGGCGTACGCAAGCCCTAAAGCTGGTTGATCTATTATTATTACAAAACAAAGAGCAGGATAAGCTCCATTAACAAAAAAGAGGCTTTGAGCCTCTTTTTTGTTTTAATAAGGTGTGCCACGTGAACCAGGTGAACCACATGTGCCTGGTGGCACACTTGCTATTATAATTTATCCATTTCGCTTTTTACAAATTCGGCCAGCTCTTTTACGTAGGCTGCGCTGAAATCAAATTTGATACCTGCGGTTTCGTAAATTTCTTTAATGGTTTTGGTATAACCCAGCTTTAGGGCATCTAGGTATTGTTGCAAACCTTTTTCGGGATTCTCTTTATAGTTTTTCCATACGGCAATGGCACCTAACTGGGCCATACCATATTCAATATAATAAAACGGCACCTCAAAAATGTGCAATTGTTTTTGCCACAGGTTGGCTTCTGCTTCCGGGTGCTCGCTCCAGTCGGCAAAACCTTCGCCAAAGGGCTCATAAATTTCTATCCATGCGCGGGTACGGTCTGCATCAGTATGATCTGGATTGGTATAAATCCAGTGTTGAAACTGATCAACCACAGCTACCCATGGCAGGGTTTTCAGCACGTCAACCAACTGATCGCGTTTAGCGCGTTTAAGGTCTTCAGCATTATCAAAATAAACATCCCAGTTATCCATTGATATCAGCTCCATACTCATAGAAGCCAATTCGGCAACTTCGCTTGGGCAATGCTTAAAATCGTTCAGCTCCAAATCGGCTGTTAAAAAGGTATGCACAGCGTGGCCGCCTTCGTGCACCATAGTGGTTAAATCGCGGAAGGTATTGGCCGAGTTCATAAAAATGAAAGGTGCACCGGTTTCTGAAAGCGGATAGTTATAACCACCCGGAGCTTTGCCTTTACGGCTCTCTACATCAAACAGATTATTCTCTTTCATAATCTCCAGCCGCTCGCCAAGGTAGCTGTTGATATTAGTGAAACACTGGATAGATTTGTCAATCAATTCAGCACCGCTGTTAAACGGTTTTAGTGCGGGCTTGCCAGAAATATCCACATCCATATCCCATGGCTTTAAAGCATCCAATTTCAATGCTTCACGGCGTTTTTCGGCTTGCTGGCGCAAAATGGGTACTACCTCTTTTTGAATGGCCTCATGAAAAGCATAACAGTCCTGCGGGGTATAGTCAAACCTGCCCAAAGCCTGGAACATGTAATCGCGGAAGTTTTCAAAACCGGCATTCAGGGCCACTTTATGGCGCAGGCTGCGCACATGGCCAAACAGTTCATTTAATTGCTCTTTATCTTGCAGGCGGCGTGCGGTAATCTTTTCCCAAACTTCCTGTCTTTTGCTGCGGTCAGTATCTTTTAAAAATACGGATGCCTGTTCCAATGTAAACTCCTTTTCGCCTATATGTACAGACATGGAGCCGGTAATAGACTGATATCTTTGTTGTTCAACCTGAATTTCGGTTTGGATAGGAATATTCTCTTCGCGGAAAAGCTCCAGCGATTTCTTTACACCACGCAGGTAAATGAAGTATTTTTTATGGTCAAGTTTATCAACCCATTCGCTGGCAACCAGCTTTTTGTTTAGCTCGTTGCTGAAAGGGGCAATTTTAGGCTCAATTTCGGTAGCAAAATATTGAAAGTTTTGCAGCAGCTCTTCGCTTGTGGTATCGCAGGTCATGCGGATATAGCGCCAGGCAAAATCTTCCTCAACGGCGGCTTCCAGTTCGCTGCGGTCATGCAGCCATTTTTCCAGTTCTTCAACCGAATTAATAGGGCGGTCGCACAGTTCTTTAAAAAATGGTTCTAATGTTTCCCATTTAATTTCGATACTGGCGGGGATATATGTTCTTGTTTTTTTGTGGATCATGATTTGCTAATATGCTTATATGCAAATATGCGTATAAGTCGGCAAGTGCGGAAGTGGCGAATGTCCGAATTTGTCATTTTGAGTTTCAAAATCCGGGAACTGTGAAGGTAAAATGACAAAATGAGTGTTATGCAGAGCAATGTCATTAAGTTAAGGGAAAATAAAATAATTAGTTTTCCCAACAGTGCTTAGCTGCATCACCCTGCCCTCTCCAAAGGAGAGGGTTCTAAAGAAGAGCGAAGTTTAAGTCCTCTCCTTTGGAGAGGATTTAGGTGAGGCCAATACCAGATGCTGCTTAACTTAATGACACTGCTCTGCAGAGGTACTCGAAGCATGCGGGCAAAGACATCCGCGCTCACCCTTCCAGTACCTCAGGGTGGCACCTCCCGCGCAACTTACCATGTTAGATACATTTTTCAAACCTCACCCCTATTTCGTACCAGATTTGGATATTGCTGCCGAGTCTGCTATAATTTTCAATTCACTCATGGCAATTGGTTTGGTTGTTCGTAATTGTTGCAAGGCTAAATACGTATGCTGCCAGTCAATTTTATCTGTTTTATGCAGATTTGATTTGGTGGTTGTATCTGGAGCGCTGTAATAGCTCATCAGGTTATCCTTCAATGGCGGCGTTAAATAAGCAAATTTATTAGTCTGCAATTTGAGCACTAAATCACTGTAGGTTTTATCAGCTAAGCCGTATTCGCCGGGTGCGGTGGGTTTGCCTGTATCAAAATCAATATCTGCCAGCTCTACCCGGCCGCCCGCTTGTAATTCATGCAGCATTACATCGTAATGTGCCGTTGTAGTATCAAACCCCTTGATAAATAATTTTTCACCTTCCGGCCCAGGGGCTTTAAACTTAAAAGATTTTAAAGGTCCTATTTTAGGCGCTATTTCTATTAATCCTGCAAAAAGCCATTCGTCAAATTTGGGCTTCTCTCTTTTCATCCCGTATTCTTTATAATATTCCTTCCGGCTAAATTTAAACCGGAAATCCTTACGGGTGGCTTTAGGATTAAGCTTACGGATATCATTTTTCTTAATGATCCAGGCGGTACGTGTAAGGGCCGGCAAAAGTGTTTTAACCGACCACCGAAACGAAGCGATAGTTAAGGACAGATCAGAAAATACAGTATTTAAATCTTCCCCATAGGTAATTAAAAAAGCCCTTTCCAATACTGGGCGGGCTACGGTGAAACCGATAAAGTTATGGTAAGATTGAGGGAGGTAATTGCCCCTGGCCACCTGTAAAACATCAAAGGCAAACTCCATTCTTTTGTGGGAGGTATTATCCTCGTCGTACGTTACTACGTTGCCAAATTTATTCCTGTCCTGGGTATAGATAATGGGCACTGCTACATTGGTAGCAAGCGAATGGCCGTACTTATCTGTTAAATAATGAGCCAGGGCGCCAATAGCAAATGCATACTCATTTAAATTTGATGCCTGGCTGATCAGATTTTCGACAAAATCACCACTGCGTACATAATGCAGCAAATTGGTAAAATAGGGATTCCCAAAAGGGAAATAACCCATGTCGGCAATAAGCGACCCACCATAGGCGTATGCACGGGCCGAATCCAGATCCTTATCAGTAGCTGCCGGATACTTTTGTTTAAGCAGAGGCAGAATTGATTGCTGCCAGGATGCATCGATAACCGCCTCGTGCGCAAAAACAGAATACGCTTTAGAATAATTGGGCACCATTAATAAAAGGATCGGCAACATCAACACCAAAGCAAAGTGCGATAAATTTTTCATTTAAAGTTTAACAGGTCTAATGATAATCAACTGTATTGAGCATCAAATTGTTTGCCGGTATGCAAGATATTTTCAAGCAACCGGGATACCCCTTAAATGTAGTTATAATTACCTACTTAGCATACAATGTTTCCGACATTAGCTTAATACCTTCTTCATAGCTGGTGGGTTTAAAATTAAACGCTTTTTCAAATTTTGATGAATCGAATATATAATCGTGGTTGTATTGATAATACATTTCAACGGTGCCCATTACGGTTTTATTAAACAAGCCGTATGCCCATAGTAAAAACTTATTTATGGCAAAATATGCCGGTTTAACTCCATAAACGCGTGCGGTTATGTCTATAAACTGTTTGCCGGGGATGGCTGGTGCGGTGGGCATGTGCCAAATTTGGTTGTCGCTATCAGGATTTTGGCCCAGCAGGTACATAGCCTTGCCCATATCAGGGATGAAGCTAAAGTTGTGCAGCTTTTTTGCGTCGCCAAGCCATTGAACGGTTTTCTTTTTGGCATAGGCGTCAAGCACCATCATATCAAAAAAGCTATTCAGGTTTTCGGTGCCATAAAAATCGGCAGCGCGGGCTATGCTGGCACGGATGGTACCGGATTTTACTTCGGCCATCAGCTGATCGGCAATGGCGGCACGTACCTTTCCTTTTTCGCTTATTGGGTTGTATGGGGTATCTTCAGTCATGGGGCCATGCACCAGGCCGTACATGTATACGTTATCGAAAAATATGAGCCTTGCCCCGGTAGCCTTGGCCAGGTTAATTACGTTGGTAATAATTACCGGCCATTGTTGCTGCCATATGTTTTTATCATAAACCAGGCCTGCTGTTAAATAAATTACGGTTGCTCCTTTTACAGCTTCCAGCAATTCGTTGTAGTTTAATAAATCGGCTTTTTTCCAGCTGATGTTTTCGCCGGTAATGGCAACCGGTTTGCGGCTAACCAGGCGGATGGTTTCATTATGGTTTACTAATTCGCGGGTAAGTGCATTGGCTACTGCGCCGCCGGCTCCTAATATAGTGTGCATATCTTTTTTTGTTTTGATTTACTCAAAGGTATGGCAGTATTGAAAACCAAAACGTTAACAAAAGATAAGAAAATAAGACCGGAAGTCTGAACCGGAATTTATAGAATTTCAGAATTAACAAAATGTTTTTTAGAGATGTTTAATTCGAGTTATGAATAGTTAAAGCATTGATATGATTGTCCAGTTCCTGAATGAGTTGATTGCGATTATTAATCTCATGTGGCACCAAAATCACGCCGTTGCCGAGCCACCCCTTTGTTGTGGACGAAATGGTTCTATCGAATATCTTAATAACGCCGTTCTTTTTTTCTACATAACCTAAATTGACCCATTCAATTCTTTTGTATGGTGCCATAACTGCTTTAACATCTATGCCATATTCGTCGGTAGTTATTTTTGCATCCCTAAAGATTTTTTGAAACATTTTATATGCCCGATATATTACAAAGGCAAATAATACTGCAGTGATAGCTATTGTTAGCAGGAGATCTAAAATATCTTTAGGTCCACGTGTGAAGT
>Ga0194135_10002936_pt1 | contig 10413 bp, 9 predicted proteins | sample LitLau_LLRF_2013_FD_134024 | JGI IMG/M metagenome (GOLD analysis project Ga0194135, IMG submission 134024) | Freshwater sediment microbial communities in response to fracking from North America - Little Laurel Run_MetaG_LLRF_2013 (version 2) | ecosystem: Environmental > Aquatic > Freshwater >... | reverse complement strand
GCCAAGGGGCTGCTCCGAGCCAGGCAGTTTTCTTGGCTGAATTCGGCGAAGACTTTGCGCGCAATTTTCGTGGCGCACAAAAAGGTTGCTAATTGATGTGACTGCGTTGGTCTGTAAGGGTAATTTCTAGGCCTCTGTGAGGCATCCTTTTGGAACTAAATCCTGGTTAAAGAGACAATCACCGTCCACGTCAACTTTTTCGAACACGCTTCATGTCCCAGTCTGTTGCTACGAGTTCCCAAGAGCAGGCCCCGCTTTCAGCGCGGGATTGGCCTCTCTTGTCTGTCGCAGTTTTGCTGCTGGGGCTGCTGGCTTTGTACGTCCCGACCTGGATGGATCTCTCGCACACTGTTTGGAATAAGGATGAAAGTGGTCATGGCCCTTTGGTGTTGGGCATGAGTTGCTGGCTTCTTTGGCGTGACCGTCGGGCTATTGCCCAGTCTTCCACTGAGCCCGCCCTTGTGTCCGCGTTTTTTGCCTTGTGTTTTGGTTTGATGCTGTATGTGCTTGGGCGCTCGCAAGCGATAGACACAGTCGAGGTGGCTTCTCAGATTTTTGTATTGGGTGCAGCCATTTTGATGGTGTTTGGTTGGGGCGGCCTGCGCAAGGCCTGGTTCGCCTTGTTTTTCATGATGTTCATGGTGCCGTTGCCAGGCATTGTTGTGCAGACACTAACCATGCCGCTGAAGGCAGCTGTCTCTTACACGGCCGAGGTGATCCTGTATGCAACTGGGTTACCTGTTGGTAGAAGCGGGGTGACTTTGACGATTGGCCCGTATGAATTGCTGGTTGCAGATGCATGCTCTGGGTTGAGTTCGTTGTTCACGCTGGAATCATTGGGTTTGTTTTATATGAACCTCATGGACTACAAGTCAAAGGCGCGAAATGTCATTATTGCAATAATGATTGTACCTATTTCCTTTGTGTCCAATGTTTGCCGCGTCATGATTTTGGTGTTGATTACATATTGGTTTGGCGACGCTGCTGGGCAAGGGTTTTTGCATGAATTTTCAGGGCTTGTTTTATTTGCGGTCGCTTTGATTTTGACATACGGATTCGATAGATTCCTGGCCTCAAGATTTGATCGTGAGCTGACGACATCGAGGGCAAGCAAGTGAGTTCCAAAAAATCTGTTCCAGTTGCAATCTGGATGGCTGTCGCGCTCATGCTTGCCGCGGTGTGGGGGGCAATTGCCCTTAAACCTTCCCAGCGATTGGCCGATATCAAACCCAAGATCGTGCTGGAGCAACTTGCCCCGGCGCAATTCGGAGACTGGCATGAGTGGCCCAATGTGACGCAGGTGCTGCCTGATCCGACTGTGCAGGCACTGCTTGACTCGCTTTACTCTCAAACGGTGTCGAGGGCATATGTGAACAGTAAGGGGCAGCGCATCATGTTGACCATCGCTTACGGTAGCGATCAAAGCTCGGAGGTGACGGCCGCCCATCGTCCGGAGTTCTGCTACAGAGGGGCCGGGTTCGTGGTCAACGAAGTTGGCATTGAGTCGGTAGCGTTACCCACTCACGCTTTGAACGTGAGGCACCTTGTGGGGACTCGCGGGTCGTACACGGAACTGATCTCTTATTGGGTTACGCTCGATGAAACCGCAACTTTGCCAGGTCTAGGGCGCAAGCTGGCGCAACTGCACTATGGTTTGCGTGGGCAGGTTGCAGACGGCATGCTGGTGAGAGTGTCGTCGCCGGGGAGTGATCAGCGCGAAGGTTTTGCCCTGCATCAGCAGTTCATTCGTGATTTCCGGCAACAACTTCCGGATGAGTTTAAGCCTCGCTTTATCGGAAAAGCAGTTTGATTGATATGGTTTTAAGGAAGCAGAATGTCTTTTAGTCAGGTCCTGGCGATATTGAAGGCCAGATGGATTGTGTTGATCTCCATCATTGGCTTGTCCTTTGCTGTCGCATTGATTGTGAGCTTGCTCCTACCCAAGCAATACACGTCTACGGCGTCAGTTGTGGTGGACGTCAAGTCGCCAGACCCGGTGGTTGGCATGGTGCTGCCAGGGATGATGACGCCGGGATACATGGCCACGCAAATCGACTTGATTCAAAGCGAGCGTGTGGCTCGCCGTGTAATCGATAAATTGGATCTGGCCAGCTCTTCAGTTTTGCAGGAGCAATGGCGCTCGGTAACCAAAGGTCAAGGTGACATAAAGGTATGGATTGCGGAAACGCTTGGGAAAAACCTGAAGGCTGAGCCAGCTCGCGAGTCAAATGTCATCAGCATCAGCTATTCAGCCGCAGACCCTAGTTTTGCTATGGCCATGGTTAACGCATATGTTGACGCATATATTTCTGCCACAGCCGATCTTAGGGTGGAACCGGCCAAACAGTTCAGCTCACTCTTTGAAACATTGGCTACTCAACTGCGTGGGCGTCTCGAGAATGCTCAAGATCGACTGTCAGAATATCAGAAATCAACTGGATTGATGGCCACGGACGAACGGTTGGATGTGGAGACGGCTCGTTTAAATGGACTGTCAGAGCAGGTTGTTTCTTTGCAGGCGCTGGAGGCAGATGCGTCAGGGCGCAATAGTGAAGCCAATTCGCCCCGAGGTAGCGACAAATTTGCGGAAGTACTGGCAAATCAAACAGTCGCGGTTTTGAAGGCTGACTTGGCACGCCAGGAAGTGAAGCTAGATGAGTTGAGCGCTCGCTATGGAGACGCGCACCCCTTGGTCATTGATGCAAAAGAAAACATCCGTTCTGCCAGGCTTAAAGTTGAACAAGAAATCAGTCGAGTACGCGGTTCGCTTGGGGGGAGTGCCGATGTCATGCATTCGCGTTTGGTGGCTGCTCAAAATGAGTTGGAAAAGCAGCGCGATAAGCTCTTGAAGTTAAAGGAGCAGCGCAATAATGCTTCCGTTTTGAGCCGAGATGTGGATAATTTGCAAAAAGCCTATGACTCCGTGGAGGCGCGGCTGAACCAGTCGAATATAGAGGCTCAGGCTACCCAAACAAATCTTGCTGTACTTAAGTATGGCTCCATGGCATTGACGCCCTCTTCCCCGCGGATATTCTTGAACGTGGCAGTGGCCTTGTTTGCTGGCATTTTGATCGCAGTCGGGGCGGTGTTGTCCATAGAAATGCTGGACCGTCGAGTTCGTACTCACGCGGACATCATTGAAACGCTGAATCTGCCGATTATTGGAGTTATGCTCAAGTCTGATAATTTGCAGGTTGGGTACTTGCGTAGAAGAAACCCGCTTTGGTCGATTGCAAGAAGTTCGCCTCGTTCCATTGCGGCTGTTTGAATTAGGTTGGATATGACTACGACGATTTTGCAAAGCGAGTTTCCAGCAGGTGCCAGTGAGGAGCGTGTAAACGGTTCTATTGGCGATATTATTCGCCAGACAAATAACCTGTCTGCTGATCAGGTTGAAAGCATACTTGCATATCAGGTAGAGCACGGCGTCAAGTTTGGAGAGGCAGCCGTAGCCCTTGGTTTTGCGAAAGAGGATGATGTTTTGTGGGCCTTGGCTCAGCAATTTCACTATCCTTATTCGAATCAAGCCAAAAGTGATATATCAAGTGAGCTGGTGGTTGCAAAGAGGCCTTTTTGTGATCAAGCAGAGATGTTTCGTGCCATGCGTAGTCAGTTGCTCAGTTCTGTTTTCGAGCAGGGTACGGATCGGTCAGCTTTGGCCGTGATCAGCCCGGAAAGTGGCGATGGTAAGAGCTATTTCGCTGCGAACATTGCGGCCGCATTTAGTCAATTAGGTGGACGTACTTTGCTCATTGACGCAAATATGCGTTCACCAAAGCAACATCACATTTTCTCTGTCAAGAGCAATACAGCCGGGTTGAGTGGCATTTTGTCTGGGCGCAGTCCAGGTCGGATTATCCACTCGGTGCCTGAGCTGCCAAGTTTGCATATACTGCCTGTCGGCGTCGTTCCGCCGAATCCATTGGAGTTGTTGGAGCGGCCAACGTTCGGTCTGATGTTACGGGAACTGGTTGGTAAGTTCAACCATATCATTGTGGATACGCCGTCAGCTTCGCTCGGCTCGGATGCCAGAGTTATTGCAGGCCACTGCCGTGCAGCACTAGGCGTATGTCGCAAAGGGCGTACAAGTATGGATTCGATGCACGCTCTTTTCACGCCGTTGTCCTTGGGTTCCGTGAAGCTTGCAGGTGTCGTGCTCAATGAATTCTGACGGCGCCGTGAGTCATTGAGCCGAGGTATGTCTACGACGAGCTCGGCTACTTCTGCATCTGCTTGGGCTATCTTAGGAGGGGCGGGCACGAGAGGAATCTCATTCCTTGTTTTTCTACTGATTGCTCGCGCGCTCAAGCCGTCTGATATGGGCGTGATGGCAATTGCATTGTCGATGGGTATGTTTGCTGATGCGATCAGTGAGCTCGGGCTAGGCGATCAGATCGTACGATATCAACGCGCCGATTCAAAGAGTTTTATAGATACTGTTTTTTGGTTGCAGTTAGGCGTTGCTTTAATCGCCGCACTCATTTTGATCTTGTTGTCTCCGTGGCTGGCCGAATGGTACAAGGAAGACGACTTGCACATGGCCGTTACTGGCGTGGCCCTGGCTTGCGTAGCCAACGGCGCGAGCTGGGTGCCGTTGTCCCTCCTTAACAAGCGGATGGAGTTCAAGGCGATAGCTTTGCGCAACGCCATGGCGACCGTGCTTGGTGGATTGCTAGGATTGGTGTTGACATATATGGGCTGGGGCGTCAAGGCGCTGATTGCCATGCATGTGGCAAATGCCGTAACGGGTGTCACGGTTGCCTTTTATTCGAGTCGATGGCGTCCGGCTTTCTCATGGGATTTCGCTTTATTGAAGCCTGTTCAACATGTGGCTATGCAGGCAATGGGGACGCGTTTCGTAGAAACCATTACCAGTAGGGCTGATCAATTGTTAATCGGCTCGTTTTTCGGGGCCAGTAGCTTAGGGCTATATGCGCTAGCAGTAAGATTTTTCGATGTGATATTTCAGACAATTTGCGGGCCCGTAGGGGTTGTGATTTTCTCATATTTGGCACAAGTGCAGCACGATCTGCCTGCGCTCAGATCTCGGTATCTGGTAGCTTTGCGCAATTTGTCATTGCTGACACCTGGAGTATTTTTGATCTCGGCAATGCTGCTACCCGATTTATTGCAATTGTTTTTTGGAGCAAAATGGGTAGGCGTTACACCTTACCTACGGCTTATTCTGGGTGCAGGGTCAATATTGGCCGTGACATTCAGCCATACCCCCGTATTCTCTGTCATAGGTCAGCCTAAAGTTAATTTATTCGTGTCAACGGCCTCCTCATTTTTTTGGTTTGCTTCATTATTACTTTTTGCAAAGCTCGGTGCACTATTTGCCGCCGTGTTATGGGTGCTCAGGGCAGTACTGTGTATACCGTTGCAGTTGTATTTTTTGAAGTCCCTGGTTAAATTGAAAATGGTTGATTATGGCAAGGCAATTGCGCCTGCGAGTGTTTCTGCCTTGGTCATGGTTATGATTTATTTTATTTTTTCTCCTGATGTCAACGACGCAATGCCGTTGCGTATCTTTCGCCTAGTTTTGATTGGTATGGGGTGTGTTGCGTCTGTGGCGTATTTCGCATATAAATACTCGCCAGATGTTCGCCAAAACCTCTCAACGATCTTTGGGAATCGGAGATTATCTTGAAGCCAGGTGGAATTATTTTTGGCGCAGTCATACTAGTCATCGTGACTGTCGGGGCTATTATTTACGCCCTGTCAGGCCATGCTTTAAGTTTGATGCCTTCAGCCCTGGCGTCAAGTTCAGCACCTATAACTGCCGCCGAAGACCAAGTTTCGCCTGTGAAAAGAACAGTGAAACAACATCCGGATATAAAAATAGGTGTGTATTATTTTCCAGGATGGAGGGACCATACACCCGGTACGGCGTCTGAAAATCCGTGGGATCCAATACAAAAATTTCCGGAACGTCAGCCCAAGCTGGGTTGGTATTCTGATGGTGACGACGATGTGATGGATGCACAAGTTGCCTCAATGGCAGAACATGGCTTAAGTTATGTGTCTTTCGATTGGTATTGGGGGGCAGATAATCGGGTTTATCTTAGTCATGCAATAAACGCGTTCATGAAATTGAAAAACAAGCGTGGTTTGCAATTTAGTTTACTTTGGGCAAATCATGATGAGGCGCCCGTATCACTGGTAAATTTTGATAGGATGATTGATTACTGGGTCAATAGGTATTTCAATTTTCCTGGTTATTTGAAGGTGGATGGTTGGCCGGTTGTTACTGTTTTTTCAGCGTATGGACTTGAAATTCATGCGCGAAAAATAGGTGTTACGGTGGCGCAATTGCTCGAACGCGCAAACAAGCGAGCAAGGGAAGAAGGTTTGCCTGGTATATATTTTGTGGCTGGGGCGCCTTCCGATGATCCAGTCTTTAAAACGTACTCGGTAAAAGGCAGTGGTTACAGTGCGGTTTCTACATATAACTTGCATCAGCAGCCCGGCGTTCCACACGCTTCGTACTCGTATTCAGAACTTGATGTGGCTTATAGAGCTCATTGGGCCAGATACAAAAATATAGGGCAATTGCCAGTGATTGTGCCATTCTCCTCTGGATGGGATCGGCGCCCGTGGGGGGGAAGCGACGATCCGGCCCATGATCATTCGGTTGGAACTCCGGATGAGTTTGAGAAACATCTGCGCGCAGGCGTTAAAGAAATAATGGACGGCGGCCCACCATATTTGGGTGTGATTTGCTGCTGGAATGAATATGGAGAAGGGTCTTATATCGAGCCAACGAAACAAATGGGGGACTCGGTCCTCCAGCGCGTTGGTAAAGTGCTGAAGGATGTCAACGCGCCATGAAAACGTCTACTGCGCTTCAAATTGGGGTCGTAGGGTCGGCACTTTTTGTTGCATTGATCGCGGGCTTGGCCTCCACCATCATGCCGTGGTGGCTGGTTTTACCATTCTTCCTGCTCTTTGTCGCAGTGGCGGCCAGCTGGAAATGGCCGGTAATTGCTTTGATTTTTGTGTTGCTGGCCGTGCTTGGAGTTATACCAGGTTTTTCTGGAAAGATAAATGATGTCTTGACCGTGTCGCTGATGTTGTTTGTAATATTAAACAAGTGGGGCTATATACGGCCTCTTGCGCGTGAATACATATCGACTTGGCCAGTCCTGTTGATTTTTATGGGTTGGTGTGTATTTTCTATTATTTATGGATATTATTTTAGGATGAATTTCAAGGCCTACGTTTACAGTGAGGCCGCTGACATCATGCATTGGCTTTTTCTAGCATGTACAATTTTATTAATGCACGATGAAAAAAATGCGAATTCGACCATGAAAGTCATTGTGTCGGTTGCAGTTATTTTATGTTGCTTGTCTCTGGCTCAAAGCCTCTTCGGTTTACGTCTCACATTTTCTGGTGGAAGTCGCGTTGAGTTGCTGGATGGCGCAGAAGGGGGTATGGCCGGCGTTGCTCGCAGTATTGTCCCTGGACTTCCATTTGTGGAGTTTTCTTACTTTTTGGCATTGTTAAGTATTTCCCGCCGTTCAACATTGAGGTGGTGGTGGTGGTGCATACTACTCATCACGCTTGCGGCCATATTTGTATCTTTTGGACGTGCACTCTGGGCATACTCATTTATCATGAGTATTGTGACCATTGCGTTAGTAGGGCGCAAAGCCTTTTTTCGGTTTTTTGTATCTCTTGTAGTCGGCGGGGCATTGTTGTTTGGTACGCTTTCCATATTCAAGCCCGCTGTGATCGACTCTGTCGGAAATCGCATTTTAAGCGTTTTCAATGAGGGGCGTAGTACATCCTCACTCGGTTGGCGTCTTACTGAAAATTATTTTGCGGTGCCCCAAATTGAGAGCCATTTGTTTGCAGGGCTGGGATTGGGCGCGGAGTACAAGCCTAGGCTTATCGATTTGAAGCTATTTACTGAGCAAACCCATTATATTCATAATGGTTATCTTTATGTGCTGCTGAAGTTGGGTGTTGTAGGTCTAATTTTGTATGGGATATGTTATTATCGATTTCTTTTGATTTGCTTCAGAGACTTTAAATTCAGACTTCCTGAATATACGCCTCGAGTTGCTGTTGCAGCAGTTTTGATGATAAATGTTCTGTTGAATTTTACGCAACCTGAGTTGCTTTCCGGTGCGACTATCATGTGCTTGACTGTATTGATTCCATTGGCTCACAAGGCAAGGTTTTCAGTATCTTCTAAGTAGTCAAATTTGAATTGAGATTCATAGGCTAGTTTATCAAGATCTGTACTATTCTGTTGCCCGCTTGACCAATGAAGATTGCATATTTTTCCAGTCAGATGCCATACCCTCCAACACATGGTGGGCGGGTAGATGATTGGCGGCGTTTGCTGGCAATGAAGGCTGCTGGGGCTGAGCTGCTCTTGGTGACATGGTGTAGCGACCGGCCCGGAGAGCGTCCGTCTGATGAGGAAATAAAAAGTTTGTCGTCTGTCGCCGACATCGTTCACATTTGGCCTATACGCCGAACTTGGGCAGAGCGTTTGTTGCGCCTTGCCCGCTTGCCATTTTGGCCCTCCCACGTCGCGTCGAGAATTCCAGGTCGTAAGCAGTGGGTGGACCTGCGTGACTCGCTGGATCAATTTCATCCGGATGTGATTTGGCAGGATGGAGTGTATGCTCATGTGGTGGCCAAAAGGGCCAAGCAGCACTGTGTAGCGCCGTTGTTTTATCGGAGCCACAATATTGAATACCAATACTTTCGACAGCAGGTAGCAAAGGCTCGTCGATGGAAAGACAAGCTAGCGTGGGGTTTAAATCTACCCCATTTGGAACGTGTCGAGCGCAACTCAATCCGAGAAGCCGCACTCTATTTTGATATTTCCAATGATGATTTGTCTTTCTGGTTAAGTCAAGGTTATACAAAAGGGCGCTGGTTGCCGCCATTAATAGATCCAGATTTTTCTAAAAGATTGGCGATGCCTCTGAATGGGGCGCCGGGCTATGATGTTGGCTATCTAGGTAATCTTTACGCACCAAATAATGTTGCGGGCGTTCTTTGGTTTCTCAAAACCGTTGTTCCGATTCTGCTGGCAAAAAGGCCAGGTTTGAAGATATTTGTCGCCGGGAGTCGTCCGGTTGATGAAGTACGGGGCGCTATAGAAATGTTGTCGTGCGTGACTCTGATTGAAAATGCACCTGACGCGGTTGATATCTTGCGGAGTGCTCGGGTTTTGGTTAATCCGATATTCTCGGGAAGTGGTGTGAACGTCAAGTCTGTTGAAATGCTGTTTTCTCATGCGGTATTGGTAAGCGCACCACAAGGCGTGGCTGGCTTGCCTGATAGTGTCCGTTCTTGCTTTCACGTGACATCAGAGGCGCAAGGATTCAGTGATGAAATCCTTCGCGGCCTAAGTTCTGAAACAAATGAGGCGATCTCTGAAGCAAGAGTGCGTGCTCGCAATGAGTTCAGCTCACAGCGTATTGGCATCGTTTTAAACGAAATGCAGGATGTTGTTGACAGGATTCGGGGTCACGTCCTTGCATAAGAACGCTACATTGGTGGACTAACAAGTCCGCCCTGAACAACGCGCAAGCCGTTGATCTGCAATGTGATTTTGGCTGAAGTGTGGTGCGATATTTGCAAGGAAACAAATACCAGCCCTGCGCTTTCTTGCAAATTCTGCAGCCATGAAGCCCCACACCCGCACCGCCCAGACCGCTGAGATGTTTCGTTCTCGCCTGGACGAGCAACTCAACATGAAGCACCCGCTGATCCGCCTGGCTGGGCTGATGGACTGTGAGCGTCCAGCCATCCCACCTTGACCCCCCAAGTTCGACACTTTGATCGTAAGCGATCAATTGACTGCGTCCTTGTGAGAGCGGCTCTTACCTGAGAGGCTACGTGCACACGTAACGTACATGGGCACGTAGCATCAATGGAATTCGATATTGAAGATCTGGCGCGGCGGCTGGTGGTTGGGCGCAAGCGCGATGGACGCGGGATCTACGATCCCAGCGCCAAGCAAGAGTTGGTGGAGATCTGCCGACGCCCTGGCGCCTCGGTGGCTAAACTGGCCCGTGAATGTGGGATCAATGCCAACCTGGTGGCGACCTGGTTGAGGAAGCGCGAGGCAATACTGGCCGATGTAGCCGATGTGGCCGATGTGGCCGACGTTGGCGCAGATCACCAGGCAGCTGCTTTCATTGCCGTGCCGATGGCGCCAGTGGCGCGTGAGCCGGTTCAGCTGCCCCAGCCCTGCGTGCCACCGATAACGCTGCAAGCGCGACTACCCAATGGCGTCTCGCTTGAACTGCAAGGCACCGATGCGCAGCACATAGCCGCGCTCATCGAGACCCTGGGGAGGCTGCGGTGTTCCGCTTCGACGAAGGGCTGACGGTCTATCTGCACCGCGCGCCCATTGACTTTCGTGCGGGCATCAACAGCCTG
>Ga0194135_10002935_pt1 | contig 10413 bp, 10 predicted proteins | sample LitLau_LLRF_2013_FD_134024 | JGI IMG/M metagenome (GOLD analysis project Ga0194135, IMG submission 134024) | Freshwater sediment microbial communities in response to fracking from North America - Little Laurel Run_MetaG_LLRF_2013 (version 2) | ecosystem: Environmental > Aquatic > Freshwater >... | reverse complement strand
TTAAAGTAGAAGGGCCGCTTTTCCTAGAACACATTATGCTATATAAAAGATTAAGTATGGTAAGGAGTTTTTTTAAGGAAGAATTAAGAGCCTGCTCGGGAGAGTTCGAGTAGGTAAATCAATGATATATGATATGATTTACCAGTAATCGTTCCACTGAAAGAAGATCAGATCGTATTGCACGATCGGCTAATTCGCTTTCTTTCCCTGGTAGTGAAGGCATGTGAATAACAGCTAATGGTCTTGCAGGATCCGATTGGTCCACTTGTACCGTCAGCCAGTAACCCAACTCAGATTTAGGATCTTTAGCCGCTAGCTCCTTCCAGTACGAGACTTTTAGACATTTTCCAGGAGTGTAGTCATCCACCTAGACAAGATATGGAACCAATGAAAATTTGCGTGCAACACCTTAAATGAAAACTCTATGCACTATCAACTTTGTCACTCTTTATACGCTATGGGGATAAAAATTTCCCCATGATATTAAATATTAAATAAGGGCTTAGGGAAGAAAATCTCAATCAGTATTCTTATCCGATTTTCTTGAATTTTTTTTATTCGATAGCGAAACTCTTGGCTGCCAGGGTGACGACGAGTTTTTCTATGCCCTTACAAGCTATACCTGACAAGACTGAGGGAGGGGTCGATTTTGAGATTTTCTTTAAGGAAATAGGGCAGCTTTAATATTCTGACCAAGCTGACCATGCCCATGACCATGATTTTACGCTTCAGTTTTTTTTTATAAAAAAAAACAAAAACAGAAATTTTACATTTTCAGTAAATAAGTTATTCATAATTTTTTATGTTTTCGACCTATTAAAATACGTTAGTATTGCTTATAAATGCGCCTTTGAATATGTAACAAAATAAAAATAAAATATTAATAGTTTAAAAAATAAAATAAATAATGGTACATATAATGAAAACCGGATGTCCAATTCAGTTCTCACATTATGGAAGCACTTGTACCTTTCTATGTACTAATTGCCCCCCAATTCGGAGCACATAATTTTTCCACATCCTCTTAAGTCAGGTTAAATGCATAAAAGCAAAATCCAAAAATGCCAAATGCCATTAAATGATTTTTTTTATGACCAAGTTTACCTGAATTAAATCGTCCAGACGGTCCCTGCAGAGGCGCAAGGTTTGTGAATAAAGAACTTCAAGCTGAAGACACTGACAAAAAAAATGTAAAATGAAGTAGACTTCTCCAAGTGGATTTGGGTTGTCGGCCAATCGCGTCTGCACAACTTGGTGGACATATTGAACCTGCAATGGATGAACTAACGCTTTTCCTTCTGAAAAAAAGTTGATTTTATTATTTTTCTCGTCATCATTCCAACCTTTCGATAAATTGTTTTTTTACCCCAAAAACAAGGACTTCAAATGGAAAGTTTGAAATCGGTATAAATTTTATGAATTTCATTAATTAAGTTGGCATGTGACGGTATAAACATAGTATAGTATAGTATAGTATATAGCCCAAACACATCTCTTAGGTTTTGTTAAGGTCTTCTAAAACCAGGCGCGGGCAACTATACAATCTTACAATATACTTTACCCTAGGGTTAACGTTATTAAGCCATTTAAAATTGGTACCGATCGCACTCAACAGTTTTCTTTAACATGAGTTCAAGTCCCGACTCAAGTGAAAATTTTCTAATTTTCCACATCACCTATGGTTCTTGCTCAGTGACTTGGTCCATTATGCGGATGGTCATGAGTTTGAGTCCCGATTAAAGTGACAATTTTCTAATTTACTTACCACCTTAAGTGATTATATAGGTATGGCTAAGTGATTCGGAGCCCACTATAATTAGGAGGTCCGCAGTTAAGTGTAAGAAAGGACCCCAGGTCCTAACTTCGCTGCCTAATCAAAGACGAAATTATATAATAAGACCTAGGTCGAGATTTGATGAGAATCAAAGGTCTCAGTGTCAGAACTAACCTCCAGTGTCTTTGTCATCCACTAAAATGTCAATATCAAGCAATCGCCAAGGGACATTCGAGCCTTCGCCCATCACAGTCAATGAAACCTTAAACAAAAGTGAAGCCAGTAGGTACTCCAATTAAATAAATTAGGTGCGAACATCAACAGTAATATAAGTAAGTACGGTAAGCTATTACAAAATGATAAATTATTATTAACAGTAATGAAAAATAACACTACTAAAACATAAAGCTTTTTTATGGTAGAAGTACCTGAAATTCGTGTTCCACAGTAAATGTGACTCTCCCAGCGTCAATTTTTAGATTCCTCATTTGAGGCAGTAGCTGTCCAGTCACCAACCGATGTTGTATCACTCTATTTAACTTGTCTAATGTTGCCCTTTTTTCGGAGGTTGTTATTGGATCGGGAGGAACAATGCGGTCCCGTATGCAAAGTGGTAAGCGAGAGTACGAGCCAGTGGTCAATACCTCAACGGCCGCTGGTATGTGAAAATTTGGGAGACGCGCATGAACTAAAGTATCACGAGCCATTCTCGCAAGCATGTCGGCTGTTTCCACAAAAAGTAAACTTTGTTTATCTAAGAATCCCATTATTTGCTGCAAAAAAGATGCCATACTACTACTTTTTGCACATGTAATTGAGCCCTTTTAGTCCATAGGTACTATCCAAAACTACCAGTCACACCGATCGCCTCCCCCAACCTCCACCTAAGTTTCGTCGTCAACTTAGGCCCTGGAACCTAGGGAGTTGTGACGAAATGGTCAGCAGGGCACTAAGTAAACCAGCTCGAGAGTAGTTTTACACTCCAGTTTCAATTAGCTTAGCTTGCTTTTGAAAAGGTCAATATTAGCATAGATGGTTGTCTAGCGTAAGCGCAAAAGAAGTTATATATTTTGTGCCTACCTACCTATTTTTAGCCGTTAGCAATTATTTATAGGTGTATTATTAGATACTCACCGAAGACTTGTCTACCTTTGATGCACTATTTGCCCATTTTACAAGGGCCAACAATCTGACAAACAACTGACGTGTCCGGGCCGAGTAGTTGTATATTTCTATTTTTCGTTCCATGTCTGTTTTTCGTGGTAAAAGTTCAGCTAGCACAGTCAGCTCATGATACGTTCTTTGAACTATTAAATCGATAAGCATTCCTAGAGACATGGAACCAGCCCTGTTTCCTTCCTGAGGAGTAGCGCCAGTGGGCATCCCAATACCTTCTAGTGGAATTGGAGGCATCTTATATGGTCAATATAATACGTGTTTTGCTAAAACCAATAGACAAGATCCAATAAAGGTGGCTATTGTTATTATTCTACAATATTATTATGAATTACACCAATCAAATTGATCCTCATGTATACTTATCATTTTTTACCTTTATATTAAAACTGAGGCCATCAATTCAATTAATAATTTTTTATAATTTGTTATAATTATTGGAAATAAAATAATCCGTCAGAGACGGGACATCTGCCATTTTGTTTGATTTATGTCGTGGTTTTAGAGAGTTGATTACCTTTATGTGTACGAAAAAATCAGAAAAGGGTCAAAATAACAACCAAAAATCAGTCCTCGGTTTAATACACTACTTTCGTGCAGTTAGTCTGGCATTAAAATGCCTTCTTTTTTCCGCTCAATTTCAAAACCTTTCATTTAAAAGATATCGGAGGCACTCTTTTATCTAAAAAGTTATTCAGAAAAGATCACTAGTGTGACCTATATTGACCCCAAATTTTTTTTTTTCCACTACCATAAAAATATTTATCAACTGCTAATAAAACTCTAAAACTTAAAGCCAATAACATAAAAGCTAGGAAGCTGAGGAAGCTCTAGACAATCGAGACACCTTGATCCGGTAGTCAGACGCCCATAAGCTTACTCAGCGGCCGATAGTGGGAACACGGGGTGCTAGCTGCTAGACAGAGATGGGACGACGCACGGTTTCTAATCTGGCACTAACTAACCGTAGTTAGTTGCAATCACTTTGCAACCCATGAAATATATTTTTTTTTATTATTTAAAGGTAACTACATATACCTATACATCATAAATAAGATAGATACATGATATAGGAAAGGTAGGTACATGATATAATAATAAATTTATTCATCGAGTTCGTTACTCAAAGCTTCAAGTCGAAATTTCAACTCGTCAGCATCCGGTTCATTCTTCATTATTTCTATAGCTTCAGCTAAAATCACCATGGACTGTCCCAGAGTTTCCTGCAATAAAAGGAAAGAGGTTTCTTAACTGGAATGTAAAATACCTATGTTATTCCGATGAGTGAATGTGAAAAGTTTCCGAACACGTTTATTTATTGCCAAGGGACAAAAAGTGTATTCTTACTTATTGTCATACTTAAATAAGAAAAAACCATACCTACATCCAAGCCCCTGTTAGCTTATTGCATTTTTCTATTGCATTAGGTATCTTTATTTCCAGAAGTAGGTAGAGGTATGTACCTCCCTGTATTTTAGTAGAATTTAGAAGCCTAGCTAGAATTAAAATATAAGAGCTACTGTAGTCTGCATTGGGGCCAAATACCTACGTATTTTTTTCATATAGGTAGGTAGGTAACTAAATAGCTAGAGCTACCTACAAAATATAAGGAATTGGTATCTACCTACTGACCTTTCACCATGCACCCAATAGGTAGGTATCAAATGAGTAGGAACATAAAAATAATAACAATTATTACCTACCTGGGCGAATTCTTTGGTAATTTTCTTTGATCCAAAGAGAGCTTTTACTTGCATGACCATTGCCGCCTGAAGTTCGCTTAGAATTTGACCTCTAATGCGCGAACACCCCGGACTTAATATTTCGGACAGCTCCAGTAGTTCATGACAGTATTCAATCTTTTTCTCTAGTCTTGGAAGTGATAATTCTGAAAGATAGAGCAATACTTTTTCAAGTAATACATAATATATTTAACTCTAAAAAACATATGACGGGTCGTTCCTATAGTACCTATACAGGGACGAGCTGACCACCTCTCCCTCATAAGTGCACTGTGGGTGGGTTTAGGTGGTTGGCAGGTCCCTAAATCAGAGAAAGTTGGGTAAGTACCAGCATAAGTGAGCCCGGGTCGATTTCCATACAATTGGATCAAAGCATGCTTAACTTGCACTACAAATGAATTGGTCGGATGGAGTATTCCAGTAGACTCGACTCCGTATTTTATCAAAAATTCTTCAAAAGGTTCAGCCTGGGATTTGTCTAGTCGAGTGATTTCCCGCGTAAGATTGTCATTCCCGGACAAAACCAATTTCGCTGGGACTAAATGGCCACACTCTTGGCACTTCCAAGGAGCATTGTCTACCAACGGGTCAGATGAAACCATTTTGGGCCCATTCAAAAAATTATCCGCGGAAGCACAATGACTACAACGGAAGGCACCGATAAATGATCCCAGTTCAGTGGGATCCGAGCAACGTCTACAAGTACAGTCGAAATATTTAACAGATCGCAAATGAGCTCTTCGCGCCAAAGTGCTCCAAAAACTCTGAGTGTAAGTCGTGGTTATAGGTTCTCCTTCCTTAATGTCAATTACAGCAGAAACGGCTATACTTGATTCAGGCCCGTGAAATGTGTGTCTTGTGTTAGGTACACAATCATGGGCACTCATTGCAGCAGTTCCATACAAAGCTCTCATTTTAGTGTCTTTGGTACGGACGTCAAAAGCGTTTGTATCCAACACAGCAGCGACATTTAAAATGGTACTTTCCTCAAACGAATCAAACCCCAGACGCTCACGAAGAAATGCGGAAACGTTTTGTTTAAATACTTGATACAATGGGGACTTCAATCGCTCTTGCAAATGTGATTCTAGGTCCTGTATTTTTTTATACTTATCCGGTTGCTTTTCTTTTAGAAGAATAATTCTCATAGGAACAATGTGACAGTAGTTTTTATAGTTAAGGACACCATGCTGAACTTTTGGAGCATATTTGCGTTTCATCATTACTTGACACTCGTCAAAATGGGCATCTGAAACCTGGCAGTGTACAGAGCATAATGGATATCCACATCCGTCACAATTTCTGAAGACGTCTGATATTTGTTTGTGGCATCCTAAGCACACAGGGTAGGTGACTGCTTTCGGCCCAATCACCAATGGCGGCTCTTGGAAGATGAGCTCCCCCTTCTTTATGTCTCGATTAGCGACCAAATATCGTCCGAAACGCTCGCTTGTTTCAAGACGAAACTTGGGCTTGCACTCGGTTTTATGCACAGTTTTCCAGTCTTGTTTCTGATGATCCTTTCCACAATAATTGACCAATTTACACCCACCACAACTGAACTCGGCATTTTTGTTGCATACTATACACGTTCTAGAACCCATTATTGCATCCTCCTATCCTCTAAAATAAAACAGACACGAGTGGTATAAATGCTAAGGCTACCAACGGCGTGATTTTAACGGGGGCATCTGCACTCACCAGTTCTGTTTTTCAGCTATGTTTTACATTCAAAATCAAACAAACGTGGAGGATATATGTGAGACGCATGTGTGCTGTCGGTTAATCAAAAATAGCAGGGCCATTGCGATGCCAGAGCTCCTGTTGCCGTTCTCAGTTCCGCTCAGACGTTCGTTTCCTGTTATACACTGCCAACTTTATTTCACCATCGTCATATCCAACTAGGTCAGTAGACGTACCTTTTTCTTTTTGTACCTTTAATGAATCGAATCTGGTTGATTCTAAAGCTATTCTACTATTTTGCAGAACCATGAGTGACACTTGCCGCGTGTGTACGGCAGTAGCCGTTCTAAAATGCAGCTTGTGTAAGTCAGCAAGTTATTGCTCCAAAGATCACCAGAAGCAGGATTGGAAAATTCACAGAGAAACGTGTTTGCCCTTTGAGGTATGGCAATATCACTCTATCTAGTCATATTTTTACTCATACCGCCATGTCATTGATTTTTCTATTTTATCAGGTGAAGAGTTCCCCAGAATTAGGTAGGTACTTAGAAGCATCGCGACCGCTGTCACATGGATCAACTATCTTGAGTGAGAGTCCAGTGGTGGCCGGGCCCCGCGATGAAAAGGTCTGTCTTGGCTGCTACAAAGCAGATCCTAAATCACAATGTCCTCAATGTGGCTGGCCCGCCTGCGAAGCAAGTTGCCCTGGCCTACAGGATCTTGCTCACCACGGTGCAGAATGCGTCCTCTTGCGGACGTATTCACGTAGAGTGCAATACGTCTCCGAAGACTTTTTCAAGTATGTACAGTATCACAATAAGGGGTATATTCACGTCTATCTACACGAGTATATTCTTTAACACTTTTCTCCTCACTACAGGTATGAAGCTATACTTCCATTGCGATGCTTACTCTTGCAGTGTAGGGCACCCAAAAAGTGGAAGGTGGTCCAAGGAATGGAGGCGCACATGAAGAAGAGGGGCCCATTAACAGAAATATACAAACAAGTTCAAGAAAACGTCGTAGAGTATTTAACGAACAATTTTTTTTCGATACTCGACCAAATGGAGGGAGGAAACAAAGTGAGTAGCCTTTTTCAAAAGCGGAAAGTACGTGGACGGCCGGGTGTCCCGTTCTTCAGTAGGTATACCTAGTACGATTATTTTGACTCTCGGTGATGTTTCCTACAGGAACTTGCTGTGTGAGGTAACATCGTCGGAAGGAGTGGGCCTTATCCTTATTGGATTCATGAGTTTCCCCGCCTGACAAGGGGTTCGCACTGCAATCCCATTCTGATATCGACATATATGTAGTACTCTTCACTTCTCTCTAAAAACCCCTTTGATTATTATTAACTCTTCTTGTACTTGTTTTTTAATATCATAATTCAGATAATTGAAGACAGAAGCGCGGCAACCCTACATCGCGTTGTGGGGGTTTTGGATGTGAACGCTCTTGAAGTTCGAATGTCTGCTGGACACAGCATCTACGCTTTATATCCTACAGCGTTTCTAATGGAGCACAGCTGTGTCCCCAACTCCAGGCACATCTTCAATACAGCCTCACTCAAGCTAACAGTCCTGGCTAATCAGCAAATCCTCCCGTGAGTTTAAAGAAATTGTAGTAACTTCCCCACTATTGGCCAGCGTGTTGTGATGAGACCAGACGCCAGTAAAGGCCAATAGCTCCCCGTAAGCTAGACCAGCGGTTTTCGCAAAATGGGGTACGCGGAGGGCGGAGCCGGTCAAACTTTACCGAAAATTCGATCCTACAGCTCTCAAAATGCGTTCATTTCCATCGTTTTTATTCCTATTTACTAAAATTCCCACGGAGATGAACCCCTAAACCCCCGCTGTACACGGTTCTCCCAATAAAAGCCACCAATGTACCATGAGAAAATTCGACCCTAGAGCTTCAAAAAGCGTTCTTTCCCCTTTTTTTTCCCAACATTTCCTTTGGGGGCCACGAACCCCCGCTAAACACTACCTTCCCTATAAAAGCCACCAGCGAACCTTAAGAAAATTCGATTCTATACTCAAATACGTTCCTTTCCCTCGATTTCCCCAAAATTTTCATTAACGTGAACGTAAAAAATCTGGAGTTTTGTTTTAGGAGTATGGACTAAGATTACACTAGATTAGTGGTCCCCAAGCGGTGGTCCCCGGGCCAAAGTAAAAAAATAAGAAAATAAATCAGCTGAGTTATTGAAAAAAAAAATTAAAAAATAATTCTTTTAATTGAATTTGCATGAATTATTCCGAAACCGTTTCTCTCCTTTTGGATATATGGATCTTGGTCCTAGAATAGAACTATTTTTCGGTCACATTCATGGTGGTCCACAGAAAATCATAAAGTAATCTAGTGGTCCACGGTCAAAAATGGGAACCCCTGCACTAGATAAAATTACTTTTTGAGTGAAAGGGTCCGCGACAGCATTCTGCTCATTTCAAAGGGTCCGCGAGCGAACGAGTTTGGGAACCCCTGAGCTATAGGTAGATATCAGATCTGTGTTTGACTGGTCAATAATGGAACAGTAACAGATGAATAAATTTAAAATTAGTATTTGCAGTCACATTGAAAGTAACATGATACATTAAATTTTAAGGGGAAGCCATATCAGCACAATGTACACGCACGCTTTATGGGGTACACATCAGCGCCAAGATCATTTACGTACGACGAAATACTTTACGTGCCGTTGTAAACGTTGCGGAGACCCTACAGAGCTCGGCACTTACCTCAGCGCACTAAAGTGCCTTGCTCCAACATCAGATAAGAAAATTTGCGGAGGAGCTCAAATGCCTGTTTCTCCATTGGATCAAGCAGCTGGCTGGCGATGCGAAAACTGCCCCACTTCATTGACAACCGATCAGGTGAAAACCTACCAAAAGTGTGTATGATGTTATTTATGAAGGGAGATATCAGACCATTATTGAATTTATGGATGATTTAGGTTGTCGATTTAGTCGGCCTGATTGGGGGAGAAGTGGATCAAATTCTCGAAAGGAACCCAACAGTGGAGTCGCTGACCACTCTACTAGAAAAACTCAGGAAACTTCTTCACAAAAATCATTATCACTGCTTTCAAGTTATGCACTCTCTTATACAACTTATTGGACGGCAACCCGGGCATCAGGTTCATCAACTATCCGACACACAAATGCAGAATAAACTGAGTGAGTTCAGGATTACTTTAAAAACGAATAAAACGTCAAAAAACGTTTTTATAGGTATAGGTATCCCGTATTCAGTGTAAGTCAGAATCCTGAACATGGATAATTTGGCCTGGCATAGTGATTAATATAAAGCCATGCCATGCCACTTAGGAATTCAGGATTTATAAAGAAAGATCCGAAATTAAATAGATACCTAATTTTTCCATACTGAAATTATTATATTGTACGTACCGTTTTACAGAAATGTGTCAAGACATGTTGGCAGTGGCCGGTGCATTGGATCCCACTTCAAGCCGCCTAATGTTGTATACTGCTGTAATTCAAGTTGAACTGTACTCGACCATCTTAGGACTTGTGAAGCGCGACGCATTCGATAAAGACGTAACGCTGGGCCTTTTAACTGAATCAAAAAAACAGCTTTTATCAGCTAAGGTTTCATTAGAGCCGGAAGAGTCTGGTTCTGCGGGCGATAAACTCAAAATTTTAGTTGAATCATCGCTCGAAGAACTTGATGCCTTTCTTACATTGAACAATATTACCTTAAAGTCAATGTAATCTACAAATACTATAAAAGGTACCAACCTGCCGTAAGGGCCTATACAAATAAACTCATACCAAAGTGTCTACCTACCTACCTACTTTCCTGTTTGATGTATGCATCACGCATCTCGCATCAGGCATGAAAGCATACAGCATCAGCATCTGTATTTTAGAGGAGAACCCAATTTCTCACATCCCATTTGAAGGGTTGCATATTTACAAAACTTATTAATATTATAAATATTATATATAATTTGAAGAGGTTACCGTTCCATTTGATAGTCTACCCCGCTGCCGTCGCATCAAGTCCGCCATGTGACAT
>Ga0194135_10002932_pt1 | contig 10415 bp, 5 predicted proteins | sample LitLau_LLRF_2013_FD_134024 | JGI IMG/M metagenome (GOLD analysis project Ga0194135, IMG submission 134024) | Freshwater sediment microbial communities in response to fracking from North America - Little Laurel Run_MetaG_LLRF_2013 (version 2) | ecosystem: Environmental > Aquatic > Freshwater >... | reverse complement strand
TTTTAAATATTTATTTGGGGAATTGCATATTGTTTCATTTTTACAAAACCTGAAGATCAAGAGCATTTTACTCAAAACATCTTGCATTTAATAATTTATTCATCTAATCCGCACTCTCATAAACCAACCCTTGCTTAAGTCGTCGAAGAGAATTGAACTTTAAATCTACAAGCAGGACGTTCGATACCACCAATTAATATTTAAAAATGCATTCGTGGCCATGATAGCATATAATTCAGCATCCATATTACCTGCTGAATACATGCTGGGCAGCTGCACTGGTTTTCTATAGCTTACATATTCACGCCCTTACAACTATACATAAATGCGTTGTGCATACGTTGCAGAATCACACTTCTCATAAAAGATGCCTTTTATTTTTGTAAATTGTACATGAAACTCGTTTTATCCATAAGAATGTCTTGGGCTTCACAATTTAGCTGATAAATTTCAAAGCAAAAGCCTCTCATATAAATCTTTCAGCATAACACAAGGTACTTTGTACAAAAAAGACGATGCATGCGATAATGCGTGTGTGAAACAATCGGATTTCTTCTACCTTCCATTGTATTATTGCTTGCAGGAAAAACTTGGCTCATACAAAATTATAGTTAGAATTAAAATATTATGAATAAGATTGAACTTCTGACATTTTGACATAAAATGCAAAAAAACAGCAAATGTTTTGTGATGAAATAGTGAAATGGAGCTATACGTACTTTTACATTCAATATATCAGTATAAGAAGCCTTTTTATCATCCTTTTTGAATGCCTTAGTGTTTATGATAAAAATTAAACACAACAACCAGGCCAAAAAGCTTTTGTAGAAATGCAGGGGTAAAACTAACAAGTATGTTGTAAGTATTTTACATGTTTCAACAAGCTTTGCAAGAATATACACAAGATATTCATTGTTCTGTCCGCACGACGAGGTAACATAGTAGAAAAAAGGATTCCAAAATCCTCCAATACGTGGGACTAGGACCGCATTTAAAGCAGTTCCTTTTACTTCCAATAATATCTTAAGCAAACGGCAGTTTTATTGTTGGCATCAAAAACCTAAAGTAAAGGGAATTAAACATTATGAATAGCTTCCTTTCTGAAACATATTAGGGATTGTTTTTAGTTATTCCTTGAGTTTTAGTCCATTTCTAATCTCCCAAACTAATCCCGACTACCTAAATTTTTCCTGTAAATACTACAACAAATTTGTTGTCCATTTATTTTAAAAGCTTTTTTGTCACCGACTCTCATTGTTCTTTGTTACTGGGTTTTTTCAAAGCTAAATCCCACCCTTTCGCAGCTAAGCTTGATAAAAGGGCACAAAGGAATAAATTCCAGACTTAATCGGTTCCTTAATACTCCCTTTCACCTCTAACCATTTCTAAAGCTTCACCTGACTTACGATAAGCTGAAAAGGAACAAAGATCAAACATGCTTTGGAAAAGGAAAAAGTGAAGGGTGCCTAGGTACTTTTTCATCTGTAAAGTTCACTTCAAAATTTACATATGAGAAAGGATTATCACTCCTTTGCATTTTTCACACATACTAACGAGATAAACTTGGCCAATCAATATGCCATGTATATTATTTGGGATTAAGACCGCTTTTTGTCCCTTTGTTCTCTTTCTAATAATATCTCAAACTTGGCCGTTATTTGTAATAGAATGCAAACGAACAAAAATAATTATTAATTAATTAACAATTAATTTGTAAAAATAATTATATCATCTTCTGCATCAAGTGTAAAATTTTTACAGTTTACAAAGGCTTCAGTAGAGAGTCTCGCCAAAAGGTTATCTTCTAAAAAAGAGGATTTGAGTTGTAAAATTTAGGGCAGCTCCTTAAGCTTCATGTGTCTTAAAATCTCACACCGCTGTATTCTTATATCATCCTTCCACATAAAGTTCACGTCTGCATAAAAATTCACGAGGTCAATGGGTAACCGCTTTCCAAATCTTAACACTAATCCCAACCAGTTTTTTGTTTTGCATCAGACATATTTCTCCTTACATTTTTTGAGCATTTGGCTTTTGTTTCTGTCAATATTTTCATGTATCGAGCCCTACGGAAGTTTTAGCGTTGGCATCCAAAACCCAAAATAAAGGGATTTAAACATTATGTATAGCTTCCTTTATTATTTTCTGAATCATTTGGGATAGGCTTTGGTTATTCTTTGAGTTGTACGAGCTAAGATTGTAGTGGCCATTCCTAATCTCACAAACTAATCCCGACCACCTGAATTTCTATTGTCTGGAAATAATTCTCACGAAGAAATCGTTCCGTAAATAGATATGTACTTTGTAGCCAAGGAATTTTTCTCCCTTTATTTTACAAGCTTTTTTTGTCGTCGACTTCCTTTGTTCTCTGTTGTTGGGCTTCTTAAAGTCAAACCCACCCTATCATAAGTAATCTAGAGCAAAGAGCCCAAAGCAATAAATTTTAGACTTATTTTGCTCCATAATCCTTCTTTCACCTCAAGCAATACCTAAAGCTTCACCAGATTTACGATAAGCTGAAAAGCAGCAAAGAACCAAAATGTATCTGAAAAAGGAAAAAGGGAAGGGTACCTAGATACTTTTTCACATGTAAAGTTCGTTTCACAATTTGCATATGAGAGAGGATTATTACTGTTCCATTTCTAACGTGCACTTACGAGATAAACTTAAAGCCAAGTAATATGCCAAGTATATAACTTGGGATAAGGGCCGCTCTTCTTATCTCCATTTCACTTCTAATAGTAGCTGAAGCTTGGCCGTTTTTGTGAGATAAATAAATGAACAAGAAATGCCTTTGTGGAAAAAGTGAAGGGCGACTAGGTACTTCGCAGTCAGAATCCAAATGTAAAAATCCACGCACCATCCTCTTCACCAACAGTCCAGTTTTTCTTAATTCTCAAAACCTGCTTCGAAACAGAAGCCACAGTCTTAGTTGTGTCGTCGAAGAAGCAGCATCAAAAATAATTCCTCTGACAGCTTGTGTACAACGCCATTCGTTTTTACTTTGTTGATTAACAGCTCGCCGGAATATGCTTGTATGAAAGCTTCTAGTGAGCTCCTTAAACAATTTTGTGCCGTTGTTGATTGGTAAAATAGTGAGAAGTTAACCAACCCATTGAACAGTGAATCAAAACTTTTTTGAATGGTTCGATTAGGGATGATGAAATCAATATTATCTGACTTATTGATTTAAAGCAGACGTAAGAGTGAATTTCTTTCCAGCAAAAGTGTCCCTGTGGCCGTGTCACAGGTCATTATTGTTAACGAGCAGGTCAGTAAAGGAACCGAAATCCGTATGGTGAGTTATAATTTATTCATAAATAATCTTTTTAAGCAAATTTCGCAAACCGTCGGCGTTCCAGACTGGCATTAGCTGCTATTAAACCACATTTATATGACATTTAATTTTTCTTTTTAGCAAACCAACCATATGAAGCTCACTGGTGCCTGGGCAAAGGCAATTGAAGGTCCAGTTTCTCACCTCAATGAAAGAGAGAAGAAAACTAAGGCAGTATTACTTGGTGAGCTAGCAGTTATTAAGCTAATATATAATAGTTTATGCATTATACATGGTATCTTACGTTGTGGCATTGGTACAACCGTCGTTACATTTAAGTTTTTTAATGGTTTTAGAAAAATCGAGTTAAAGAAGGTGGCTGGAGAATATCATGGCTGCTAACAAAAACCTAGGCTGAATTCTACAATTTAAATTCTACAAATCTGGCTGCTGAGATGGAATTTAAACAAGTTGCGTACAATGGGCATCCCTTCTTCCTGTTGGAAAATCATTCATCAAACAGTGGACTTTTGGAAACCTGCGGTTTGTTTTTAAGCTCAAGCATCAAGCTATCATACATCATAACAATGCACTTTCTAGTTGCATTTACCAAACATCTGCCATTGATCAGTTGGTTGCTATAGCAGAACTGTTAGTCTAAAGTTGCTGTTACAGTAAAGTAGCAAGAAGAGTAGAATTAGTAAAGATTATTTAGTATAATTGTGTAAGAAGGGACAATGTGTTTGAGTTTGATAGCTTTGAATGCATTAGTTGCCTCAGCAAGAATAATGTACTTTCTGTTGGGAGAAAATTAAGATTTACATCTAACTTCATAAATGAACTTTATGGCATTTTCTGAAGTTTTAGGCTGGTTATTTCGTTTCTGCGTCCTATATTTCTGCTAGTTTGAATTTGTGTACTTTTAACCTGGTAAGCTTTAGGATAAGGCAGTTAGAAATCTAATGATTGGAATTATACGATGTAAATCAACGAACTACAAGCTAAGGCTTTTTAGAGTCAAGTGTTGATAGTTTATAAAGGTTTCAGGGTATGTAAAATGAGAATAAGACTTTTTCGTGACCCGTTTTTTTTATCATTCAGTTTAGAAAAAAACACAATGTTACCGAGTATAGGTATATCTTGTTGCAGGTGATGTCATAGGGAAATTTAAAATTCTGCTCATTTACATTAATAATTGATGACTTTTGACGGGCTTAAATTTTACAAATGCATAGAATTGCAAATCCCACGCTACTTTGATCATTGTCGTTAGGCTAGGCATAAAACTAAGCCCGTTCAAGAGTTCAAATTTGAATAGGAATAAGTATGCATACTACAAAACGCATAAATGTCAGACAAAAAATATTTCAAAAGTTGCATTTTAAGGGGATTTAGCTTTGCTGGAAGCTATTAAAATTTATTCCAATTTTACCTATAAATTTGATTAGTATTTGGGCAACATTTGCCAGTAGAATATTTTAGTGCACTATTTAAGGAGGTCCTGTCATAATCTAAATTTAGTGAAGGCAAAATAAATATCATTTTGCTCTTTATTGGCAAGAAAGAAAACTTTAGTACTATTGAAAAATGATCTAAGAAAGATCTTTCAGAGAGATCTATTCCATCTATTCCATTAAAATCTTTCATCATTTTATGGCAGTTTTACTCAGACTACATGCGAGGCAGAAAATGTAATTTTTCCTTGTTAAATTTATTAGATGATAACTAAAGCTCAATAAGTTGTGCAAAGACTTTGCGGTTATGGAAGAGCTTCCCATTCTTGTTGAATTATGTTTTTTCTTTTAATTAATGGAGGGGTTAAAAGTACTGTAGATACGATATACAGTTAAGCTTCATCTGGTTAAACGTCTTCTCTTAAAAAATTGAATGCAAAGTTTTAAATCAAGTTAGCGTTTGTCTTTATAAAACTTGTTTGATAAGTTTTTATCAGTAACTTTTTGTTGAAAAATTGCAAATGACTTGATATTTCAATGCAAATCACCCGACTTCATTTGTTATTTTGAGAAACTTTCAGCCAACAATCTTAATTTTTGTATGTATGTATGCTCGGGCTTACCATAGGGTCTACGGATCATCAATACTTCTGAAATAAATATTATGGCATAAACGAAAAAGTGACGATGTTGATTGAATCGGCCCCAACGCAAAATCAATTCGATAATGCAAATATTTCTTATTACGTTTCTAACAAGGCGTGGTTTAGGCTTTAAAACTTCAAAACTCACCAAGTATTCCCAGCCCAAACAATGTGCGTTTTCAGAGGAAGACATTTCATTAAGCATATCTTTACGGTTTATTAAGGGCGTTTACTATTTTGTTGCCAGTTGTCTCTACATTGAAACAGGCACATTAGCTGGTAGCCCAAATTTGGTCTTGTTTGGTTTTGCAAGGTTTTGTATGTAAAACAGGCTGCATAGTTTAAGCAAGGTTCCATTCAGCATCCTAATGTGAACGCTTGATAGCTCAATACACGCAGAAAAATCTAATTTCGCGTGGTTAAATACAAAATGTAATTGATAAGTTACACTGACCAAGCAAGGGTTTCATGTGCCCAGTGTAGAGTATTTTTGTAAGGTCTTAGCATCTGCTCAACAACTGAAATCTTTAGACTGTTGACTATCTTAGCATTGGCAATACAACCACGAAGATAAATCTAGAATGATGTTCTTTCAGATTGAAAAGATTACGGTTTTATTAACAAAATGTGAATGGGTTTGAATAGAGGTTAACTCTTATGCAAATTATTTGTCATTTGTGTCCTCTTGAATGAGGTACAAAGCTAGTTTGCTAAGCCTTGCAAATCAATATGCAGCCCTTCGTATGTCTCCAACCTTGACTGACAAAAAATTGATTGCATACATTTAGTTAGCTTTGGCCATCTGCGAAAATCAAAAATGGCTTACTGACGTTTAGTTCATAATTTTTGCTATCCCTTAAGTGTACTTACTTATTCCATTGCTACATCCATAACTGGTAACAGCATTTCTAATGGGTATGTTCCCAGACATGCAGGTAAAGCGTAATAAAATTTATTGTTTGGGTAATATGAAAATTTACACGACAAACTCAAGTATTGGCTTTTGAGAGTCACTTGGTGGCAGCTTGTAAGATTGTTCGGTACTTTAGCACCGCAAAAAAGTGAAGTAAAACACAGGACTCGTTTTCATTTTAAGTCTTGCTTGGTAGCAATAGAAAGGTATCAACAGAGGGATGAAAATTTTAGCGCATTTCAAAAAATTCTTATTACACATTCGCAATCTTGCGACTTGTAATTTGGATTAATTTATTCTACTGCATAAGCTTTGGTGTAATAAGCCAAGCAGACTGAAAGATTTGCGTTTTTATCCGAGATTATGTGTTTTCAGCCAGCATTACAGTTTTGTTTGGCTAAAATTATCGTTAAACTCATAAGTCGTATTTTGAGTAGTGGTAAATTCATTAACCGTTTATGCCGATGAAGGAACCGTTAGATTTTAGGGTCTAAATTACGTTATAAAGCCTTTCTTTGTGGCTTATTGACTGGATCATTTCAATCCACACTTGCTTAGGAAACATGTCTTCAAATAATATTAGACGCAGCACAATTAAATTGTAGAATGCATACTTTTTTTCATAATTTTGTATTAGTTTTAAGAATTCAACTCTCAATTTACCCCAGTTAAATAAGGTACTTTTTATTGGGCAAAATATTCAATCGTTTTCAGTTGCCGAGTAGAGGCATTAGCTGAAGTTTGTTATATGGGCAGTACATAAATTCCTATCCGCCTTGTCACTTTCTTAGTACTCGACGTGGAAACTTAAGTATATTAAGTGTTTGCTGGAATGACTTTGACTGGAATGCGTTGTTGCAGATTTTGGTGTCAACTCGTACCAACATGTTTCTCACATTCTCTATTCTCTATAAAGTATTCTAGTATTATGTAGCTCAACCTTTGGACATACGAAGTTTGTTTTTTAAAAGCTTTCATTTAAACTTCAGACTTCACGTTGTCATTCTAGTACTTAAAGCACTGCATCGGATACAGAAACTTCATAATTTTTAATACAATGTGACACAGCTTTTGCCAAGTAGAAACAGGTATTTTTTCTTTGTAAATTTATTATAAGTTTGACGTGTGGCACTTAGTTTGCTGTTGCTCCAGTTGTAATGGCCATGAATGACTTCCTAACAATCGCATCGTAATCAGCACGCTATCATTGAGCAAATTTTATTGTTATGTTATTGAATATTCATCACAAAAGAATGGGCTATACCATCCTTTGCATTTCCTATATGTCTTACCGTGTATTAGTATTATTTCGGACTTATATGCGAAGTCAGTGCTTTGTTTTAAGTTGGAGAGAACTTCCAGAAGATATGCAAATCCCTAGTTTGTAAGACTTGATGGTCTACTCAAGCTTTTAAGGATTAGAGAGCTTCGAAACTCTACAAGCAACATTTGTTGCTGTAGTCTGTCCCAGTTTGAATAATTTTCTTAAGTCAATTTCATTTTCCAAGCCTTTTATTAAACTTTTTCCAACAGTTGCAGAATTCAAAAACGCGCGAGATCAATAATTTTAATTCTGCATTCTATGCAGCTTAGATTAGGTTAGATTTTGGCAAATCTACCAGACATCTTTATTTATCAGCAATTTGGGTGTAATTCTAGAATGAAAAATATTACTAGTTAAATGCACATAATTTTATTAGAATGCCTTGTGTCACGCAAAATATGATATTTTGTTTGGTAAAAGTTTGGCTCTTGTGGAATAGGAAGTTTTCTGGAACAACAAGCATTGGTTGCAATCTTTAATTTTAGATAAATGCAGACTTGTTTTCAGTCAATGTATGATAGTGTGGTCTAAAAAGTAAGCTTATCTGAAGCAACAAAGCACATCATGTCATCCCAGCTCGAATAATGTACTTCAGCTAGAGGAAAATAAAATTTTATTTCCCTTGATTGGAAACAACTTGCTAATGCAGTTATTATGTTGATCTCTTTTGAAGTTACCGGCAGTTTTAAGGTTTTCTCTGGATGTAAAAATGCAGGAACATACGATAAACCTGGATACCGGCTAGTTAAACTCATTAATTATTAAGAATCAATTATATCTGTTGTTTTTGTTACCATTATTCAATTTTTGGTTTAGATTTTTTTGAAATTCTCTTTCAAGAAAACGTAGTACGTTTTAGCTGAAGAATTCTTTGCGAGAAATGAAAAGCTTCTCAATTATTTGGTGTTTTGCGTTTTTAGTGTAGTGCACTGGGTTCAATGTGTAAAACGCACCAAATCGCTTCAGTTGAAAAAATGTACTTTTCACTTGGCTTAAAATTGTTTTGAAAACTTTAACAATCATCAGTATTGGCAATTGCTGAATTTTTGTTTCCATGTCAAGTTCAGTGTTTTTGACAAAAACCTTCATCTTGCCATTTTGGCAAATTAAGAAAAAATGCAGGCGAAATTGATGCTTTAGATTTAATGATAATAATGCTGGAAGACGATATGATTCAGGTTTCAGCATCAACTAGGAAATATTCGACTTGCTGTGGCCTGTCCAAAAACTTATGCATAATTTATAGGCATGCTTATATGAGGTCGAAATAGGTAGTTTCGTTTGGTATCTCAAATCATTCTGATTTTTTTGCAGTTAGATCTGGTAACCATCGAGTGTTTTTTGGCTACTTTAGAGTTTTTCTTTCGATTTTCAATAGCTCTTCTCTAATAAATAAGGTGTAAGAAGCGAGACAATAGAGTACGTTTCATGTTAAACTGGTGCTAAAGGTTTTTAACTTGACACATTTCAAACCAGCTATGTGACTGAAGGTAGTGGCAACTTATGCTTCACATTTCTAGCTTCACTAGAAATGTTTTCGTATTTTTACGCAAGGTATGGAGTACAAATAGAAAAAGCGGTATTGAATTATCACAATCTCACTTCATGTAACTACTGTTGACATAAAAACGCATTAAGCAATTGCACACAAAGCTGCCCATTTTGCGCTACGCAAAAAGGCTTTAAACACAATAATACATAAAGTAAACCAGTATGAAAATGTATTCAAACCGGAAATAATTTTAAACCAACAATTTTGTTTCATATGTAGGGCATTTGTTAATTTTCTCATAGAGTAGCTCAAACTTTTTCGATGCTTTTCCATTATTGGGATTATCATGGTCGCCGTCAATGAAAGAGTGTCTGGGTTAGCTTGTTTTTGGAATGTAGTGCACTGTATTTTAATGTTGCCGTCATTAAAAGTTAAGGTCTGGAGTGCTTGGTTGCTCCATAAATGTTGTTTCACAATTTTTTATTGCCGTTTTTATTATGTCAACTAAATTATTTCAAGCATACTATTTAGATCAATGGTTAGCCTTTGGTGTAGGAAACAGTGATAATGGGAATAATGCACACAAATAAAGTTTGGAGTATGTTATGTAAAAAGGTAGTTTTGCAAGCTGCATTTTTGCTGCTTGAGTTATTATTTCAAAATTAGGGTTTGCTTTGTTTCAAATGATGGTAATCATATGCTATTAGATGATGATGCAATGCCACACTAAATATTGACTCATAACAAGATATGATATCTGGGTGATTTAAAACTGTAATTATGTATTTATTGTCTTCTAAATTTGGAAATACTCTTGTAAATCATGAATTGTACTGAAATAAATAAAATACAAGTGTTCAATTTCTTTTTTCGGCTTTGTTATTTAGAAATACTATAAAAATGTGGAACCATACAACCTAGCTTATAATCATAATGATATCATGTAATTTATTTAAGGCAATAAGATAATTAGGACTTAAATGAAAAAGTATCAGAGGGAAAACGCCGAGGGGGGAAAATGCCGAGTACCAAAAACTTAACGAAAGTATTAACAACCAAACTGTGATCATAATTCTACTCTCCGACTGCTATATTTCCTTTCATTTAGCATAAAAAACTAAGCACAAAGAAACTTCAAGACATGAAATTGGATTGGAATAAGTGCTTGCTGAAACACGATGATCCCTTAAATATTACATTTATTTGCTTTGCTGCTGTAGTTTACATGATAAATGTCCATCTATCCATGTCCGCTATGTAATTTTATGAAAGGAAATTGGCGATCAAGTACTAATTAGTAGTATATAGTTC
>Ga0194135_10002931_pt1 | contig 10416 bp, 5 predicted proteins | sample LitLau_LLRF_2013_FD_134024 | JGI IMG/M metagenome (GOLD analysis project Ga0194135, IMG submission 134024) | Freshwater sediment microbial communities in response to fracking from North America - Little Laurel Run_MetaG_LLRF_2013 (version 2) | ecosystem: Environmental > Aquatic > Freshwater >... | reverse complement strand
GGGTGTAGGAGGGGGGTGGGTTCATCCCTCCGATTGTCAATGTTCATGGACCCTCCTATTGTGATAAGACAGACGCAATATAACCAAGATGCCCTTCATATCCTGTTAGGACTCAAAAGGGATCAACCCTAAGTTGGGGCGCTCAACAATACCATACACAATACATGAAGAGAAGGGAAAGTCTCTCTTTGTATAGGTGGCATTGATATTTTCGAATTCAGTTTTTGTATGTGTCCGAAACGAAATGCCGTCTATTGTCTCTGACTGAGGATCTTCAATTATTTCTTCAAACATTGTAGGCAACAAGCGAAATATACCAGTAGCCCAGGGCCCAGGCAACGAACAGTTTTACTGTGCAAGTCCAAGAATGCCGAACTTTCGCAAGTATACGTTATCTTCAATCAGCATGTAAACAATTCCCAAAAAATACCATGTGAGCTAAACTGGTAATTAGGTATATCAATTAGCAAATTTTTTGCTATACCACACCAATACATAGGTATATTGAAAAATATACCGACGTATCCATTCCTGCGCCTGCTTCTGAGCATCGCGCGGGTATAAAAAAAGTCTAGTTCTAAACTATCTTCTGGCTGTATTTAATACTTATTTAAACAATAAAGCCGAAAGTCAAAAAACGTATAGAGCCATAACTTTGCTGCACAAACCTATCCGAGGAAAGTAGATTATAGAAGTAGGTTTTATTCATCCTATCGTCATTAAAAACAATAATTAACCCCAAGGGACTAAAGAATAATATTTGGAGTTAAGAAATATAATTGAAAACTCTAATTTGTTATTCTTTCAAAGAAAGATGAATAAAAATTAAGGCTATAAATTTTTCTCTTTTCTTTTTGAATTCCTCTCTTTTTCACTTGGAGAAACTCTTGTCTTGTCTGCAGCTGTGATGACAAAAGAAGTTTTCTGAAAAAACTTAACAAAGAGGGAAATAGAAGAAATTGTGCATTTTAACTAATGCATCCATTTCCTTTGGGGGAATCTTCTTGTTCTTCATTCCCACATTCACCAACTTCTTACTTTTTGCACCCAAAAAGGATAAAGAATAGAATCCTTTATCACTGATTTTAAAATTATTTATTTTATTGCATTTACTATGCTTCATCAACTTTATCTCTCAGCTGAACTTCCGCATTCTATTGTACCCACATAAATTAACTGCTTTTCCTCCTTGCCAGCTCTCGTGTTCATCTTTTTTCGTTCACTTTAACTTAGACCAACATTTTATTCCTTATATGACTTCGACAGTCTAATTTCAAAAGGGAAGTATACCAATTAAACAATATAATTATAAGCTGTGCCTTGAGAAGAAATACAAAACATTCTTAAGATACCATTGAGATGACAAGGTACATCCCTTCCAATAATACCTATAGTCTGGTGCCACAAAGTCGAAATTAATTTTTTGAAGGGGTGGATCAGTCTCGCGGTTTAAACCCCTCCTTTTGAACATAATTGAAGGTTGGCTAAGTAATACACCAATGAGTAATTACAAAAAAGGTTCAGTACAGCTTGAAGCTGCGGGAACTAAAGGGTCTTCAGTTCAAAAAGGACAGAAATCCTGCCCACGAGCCTTTATACAGCTCATACATGCATTGCTCTTCAATAGGTACTGGATCTTTATCCGTTTTAAATTTTATGCCATTATCTCAATACTAAAAAAAAGTGTTGCCCTGCTATTGTGCATTATATCTTGTTCTCTTTGTCTCTTTGTAAATAGGGTAGAGTCATGAAAAAAAGTTGTGCTTTTTATAAGTTTATTTGAAAGAGGAAATTGCACCCCGTGGTGTTTATATAGTTTGTATAGGTACAAAAGCTGGAATGCAAAATGAAACAAAACTATCGATTTTCATCATGGAAAAATGATTTTGAAACATTTTTCAAGCTTATTTTCATCTCCTCTTCCAAATAAACCAGTACACAACTTTTTTTCATGATTCTACCCTAGTGAAACCACGGCAAGTAGGTAGTACACTTTTGACAATGCATATGGATTTTGATTCCGATAATATTTATTGTATGTACATATATAAATTAAAAAGTAAAACAGTTTTAACCTTCCGAAAGCATTTTTTACGCTGAATCTACTTGTAGCTAATTAGCTACCAATTATCTCAAACTAGTTCAAAGGTCCAATAAACTAAAATACGTTTCTTTCGTGTCTTTAACTCCAGGCCCTAGTTTCAAGTGGGATTTTGACTAAGGAACCAAGGTAAGGAAGGAGGGTAGCGGTCTCAAAAGGACCCATTCGGAGCCCCTGCAGCGAGCCCCTTCATTGAATTTTCAACCCACAGTTTTATTGAAACGTCAACCTTTCTTTCGCGTTCGAGAGACCTCAATGAGTTTTGGTTTCTACCTGGGCAGAACAGTTTGAAGGGAATAAAAAATATCCATTTTCATCTGTTAGGGTATTTCCACCGCTGGTTCTATTGTCCTTTCTGAGGGATGGTCAACAACACCGTCGTATTTCAACTAAATGAGATTTCCTTCCCAAAAACAAAGCTCATTTTCTATTCTCTCTTTGACTGTCCCCTTCACTTTTTTATGGGGAAAATGAATTTCAGCCTTCTTCTGAATCCACGCCAATAATTGTTCCTTTATTTACTCTGCAGTGACTAGTGCTGCTTCAAGAACTCGTTTCCTCTTCTCTGCGCTTTATTGGATATGTCATGCTTTTTCCTAAACAACGCTACCACTGTTGGTTTTTCGGGTTCATAGCAGCCCCCCCCCCTTCGCCGTCAACTGTATCTGCGCCAAGTATCTAGGTCTGATAAGCTAGCCATCGCCTATCATCCCAGTGTTGTTTTATTGCTTTTTGTGTGAATTATTATGTGTGAATATTTCTCTTGTGTTTATGATGTACATTGATTGAGTTCTGGGTCTATATCATATTAAGTTTCGTTTTGATAGTCGGAAAAGTAAGGAATCCTAGAGCTATATTTTAGAGGTTTATCTTTCACAAGTGAAAGATGATTTCCCATAAGCTTAACACTCAAAAATGGTATTCAGTATTCAAACATCTCACCTAATAAGCGGGTAGGACCGCCAAATTTTGGCCCCAGCCAGGTGCCAACAACATTTCATTTTTCAAAACCTCCCATACTTTTGGACGACCCTTATTGTATAGGATCTATTCGACATCTCTTGAGATCAATAGAGTTCCCCTCATATGAAGGGAAACTTACAGAGCGTGGCAATTATTGTTTTGAAACTTATTGTTATTTACCAAGTTTGCAGCCTGTGGCATTATTTTGCCACTTCTGACGGCGAAGTCTGACTCCTTCCCAACTTCTGCCTCTCTTCTTTGTCCCCTCCCTTATGGCCTTTAGGTAAACATATATGTACTTCACTTCCCATTTCTAAATATACATATTTATAACAGAAATCATCCAAACTCTTATTAAACGGAGACTAAACCAAATAATTGTATATCCGATTTTTTGATATTTTAGGTGGTCGTAGTGAGTTGAACGTTTTAGTTAGTTAGTTACCTACCCCTGAAAAAAGGCTTGTTTTTTAAAGGTAGTTCCAAGTTTTGCAAATTTTGTCTACAATATGAATAATGGATTGGATGTCTTCACAATCAGTGTGGTACTTGAAACATCATGCATAGGAATGTACCTCCTGATGAGGCCCGTAGCCAGAGGCAGCCTGTTTACCCTAAAATTTTCTGACTTTTAAATTTAACCACCTTTAATACCCCCGAAAAAAATTTCTGGCCACGGGCCTGCTCCTGATAGGTATTGACTGGGGTATTCTATGAACTTGCTATAGGTGTACTCTTATACCTCTATTATAGTGCTGTGAAGGGTGCGGTAAGGTTTTTTGGTGGGATAAGTAGTTAATGCTATAGATGGGTCTCTGGTATCTGCGGCTGTGGCTATTTGACCGACCTATTTCATTCCTGGATTTCAAAATAATATAGTAGTAGCTATGTAAATACATAATATATAAAATAAATTGCTATTATTCCGGGAAGTCTGCTTTTAAAAAGGAGGGACGTTTCTTGTGCAATCTGCCGCTAGAGGCGCTCCTAACCTAAACAAGGGCTCCTCACTCGTCACTCGTCAGTCTCCTGAACTCAGTTGATGGTAGCTAGTGTGCTCAGTGTGCCCGTGTTTAGTTAGTTCGCATTCAGTTTATGTTGCGTTTTTACTCTTTGTTCTTGTAGTACTGCAGCGGTTTTTGGTGTTTATTGCATAATCGTTTCTGTTAATTTCTACCCATTGGATTTTCGGTAGAATTGCATGGATATTTTTTTGGAATAACCTGCCGCCTGTACTTATGATCCTCCGGACTGTTCGCAAAATGTAGAGGTTAGTTTTTATTTTATTTTACTGCTAGGTATAAGTCGATATGTTCTTCTTCTACCTTATCAAGTTTTAGTGATACCTACACCTACCTTTACGCGGCCGATATAATTCGCCAAGACGTATTTATAGGTACGTAGGTCGGTATACGTACGATACGCTGTTTAATTAAGTAAGTGAGGTTGGTACCCACCCATTTCAACCCTGGACCATCCAGGGCAGGGATACAAACTTTTGGGCATACGTACCAACACATACATACATACCAAGCCCTCTAAATTAGACCTACTGGTTTTTGCATTCTTTCTATTAGGTATGTAGGTATAGGTGTGTTTTTAGTAAGTAATAATAATTTATACGGTTAGTCAGAAATCAGCACCCAAGGTACAGTCGTCCCATACCCACGTATACTGCGGTGAGGGCTGTAAATATAGTATAAGCCTAGGTAGGTACATAAATTTTCAATGCCTAATTGATTAATAGAAGATATACTTAGTAAATTTTATGGATGGTGATCCCTATTATAATTTTTTTAATCTGACCTAGGTTAAGGGCAAAGCAAAGTTTGAAGCTGGTACCTACTAAGGGCGAACGGTACAACAATAGCATTTGAACAAGGGTTTTAAGCGATTAAGCCGGCACTGATTCATTGTTAAACCCGGAATAAAGGCTATTGCAGGTACATTCCACTGTTGGCCCTTAAACTAAAATAACACTATAAGTCCTATAGGCATAATGTTGGTAAACTCTAAAAAATCGAACATATTTCCGGAAATAATTATAATTATGTTAGGGGTTCTCACGGTATCGAGAATTCAAGTGGGTTTCTGTGGGTGTTCAACGAAATTTCGAATATATTTAGAAATTTCAAGTACCTACAGTACCCTACCTAGGGAAAGCGAAATTTTTTCGAACACCGCGAAAATCCAATTTAATTACCGCTACCGTGAGAGCCCCAATAGTTCATTATACACATTTCACCTTGTGCCTCTCTAGCCTCTACGGTTGCAAGTAGTACTCAGTTCTCTACCCGATTTAGACGAAACCGCCTCGTCTGAACTTTATGGCCAAATGCCAGAACCAACTTCATTATCGCGACAAAATGACGTCGGTACATAAGCCCATGTTGTGTTATCTCTATGAGCTTTATAGCTCATACACGACATTATCAGTCATTTCTCAAAACGTTGTTGCTTCGACTAACATTAAGTTAGCGCTCTCACCTAGATACGAGATTGCATCCTACAATGGCCGTGACTCATTTCCTCCTCCCCTGACTAATGGAGATTCGACTTCCCACTTCTCAAGGTTCCCTAATGAACTTTGTCCTCTCCATATGCCGTGGAGGCGCGAGCAAAGGTTGCATAGACTGTATAGGTAGGCATCTCGTAGCACGAATTGTGTGCGAAAGCCATTTATTGAAGGGTGCATGGCATTTTATTAGTTTTTGGGTATTTTCATGGGTTTTTTTCGCACCTATAGTTGTCGACTTTAAAATCTGGCCTAATGAACATGGATATTAAGATTCATATTCGCCTCAACAAAAATAGATGATACGGCACACCGAACTAACTTTCTTGCCAAGAACGTTAAACGAAAATCATTATTAACTGCATACCTGCATAGTCCAACGGCCACTCCAAGAACAGGCTTGGTTGTATTATTTATGTCTTTGCGTGCAGCTTTTCTCTAGCTAGAAGTTTAAGGCTCAACGGTATTGTGGAATCTTGACAGATTGCGCAATGATGCCACACGCACCCAAAGTCACGGCCATAAAATCTGCCATAAACAACTCTGGCCTTTGCCCGGCTCTTTTTGTGCTAATAAATCCACCGAATAAATGGTCGAACATTAATTATTCTCAGCGCTCGCTGAATGCAACCATCGAACATTGACTCACCCTGGATTCCATATACGAGGCTGAAATAATAATTTTCGGTATAAAAATCATTATCATTGGTCACCAGCTTGTTTCCAAAAACTCTTAGGTATCCATAGATGATTCTTTACTTAATAATAGGTATGCTGATGTATCATTATTTTGATTATTTCTGGGCCTGGTTTGACAAACCCAAAGGGTAGTTTGACCAGACTATCGGCACCTAATTATCTGCATTCGATTTCACCTGTACAAGATTAAAAAGAAATACATATTATATACCTACCTCTGGTTATGTTATTATAGAGATACAATACTTTTATCAGGGTTTAACATTTTTAACTCATAAAAAAGCACCGATTAAAATCAAACCTAGACAAGTGTATTGTACCGTTTGCCCTTATTTGACGAACTTATTTTTAGTTTCGTCAAATATTAAATAAAATTTTGGAGCCAACTGTACTAGAAATACCTACCTTATTACCGGCAGGTGCATGCAGGCTCGCTATGTGCTCAACTCCATAGGTTAGATAACCCTTACGAGCTACCCTTAAATCACAAGTAGAGGCGACCCTTTGCGATAACGTTAATTCCAGATGACAGGTTATTTCGGATCCTGCTGGTTTGTCCCCACATAGAGGCATGAAAAATGAATAAAATTACTATAAAAGCAACAAACTAGGCGCTGTCAATAAATAACATCTTTATTAAGTGGATACACGAATCTCCAACCCTATCTCTTTATTTATTCACAGGGTTTTTGGGTTGCATGCATTCGTTAACCTGTGCCTTGATTCCCTCTGATATACCTACAAATACGTATAATTTGCTCCTGTTTGTCTTTATTTATTCTTTTTTCATAAAAGGTGTTCATGTTGAGGTATATACATGAAATTTCTTAAATTATATGGATACCCTTATCAATAAATAAAAAATAAAACAGTGAGTGGCCCAATGAAAATTATGTCTCTCCAAACTTTGTATTTAATGAAAGATTGCTAAATAATAATAAAAAATGTACCCACTTTTCGATTTTCTTAAATCACTTGACGTTCAATAGAGTGGTCGTGGCTTCAATCCATTACAAACGATTAGAAGCCAATGTAAAATCGATTAATTTCCATTAAATTCGATTAAAAGTTAGCTTTTAATGGCAGTGAAAAGACTGAAAAGCCCCTATGTTTAGAGTATATCCCTACACCGCAGTATAATTTGAATTATTACGCATTTCTCCATATTTCACGCTTCCCACTGCAGCAGTACCCTTCTGCAGCCCTTTTCAAAACATCCGCCACCCCGCACAGATGCTTTTTTCATTCAACGTTAGGCTCGGTTATTTGGCTACTTTGTTGTGTGCAGCTGAACGATACAATCTAGTGATTGCGGGGTTCAATAGATCACAGGGATCGGGGGTTGTGTCAAAATGTTATCTGATTTTCTGCCCTCGCCCGTTGCCGAACCCCGTGCTCCATCCCCCATGAAGGGTAAATCGCGAGTCGCTTATTTTCATTTGAATGACACCCGCCAGAATTACAAAACAACATGGCACCCTATTTTGTTATTGTTTGTTTGAAATAATAATTTTGTTGCTGGATGAGATTAGCTTGTTACATTTGAAATATTGGAATCGGCAAAATTCCTAACGCCTCGCCTACCTATCGAATAGGTAAATCAATTATGTAGGTCTGCAGGTGTGTAAAACATTATTTGCAATAATGTTTGTTCATTTCCCAATCAGGCGAACCTATATTTATTTGGGCATAAAATAAAAATACACGGCACTGCATTGGCTGCCTAATAGTTCAAATAATAATACGAAAATCTAGAAGGTTAAATACGGCAGCGGGAATTCTCTGTTGTATTTTTTACAATCGAATAATAACAATAATAATATTACTATACGAGTATATAATAAATGTGTATTTGGAAAAATGCAGTAGCAGTAGCTCACAGAGCCACATAGCTGCGAAATATAGTATACTATTGTATTGCATAATTATATAAAAAGCACTATTAAGGTTTTTATTTGGGCTCTCAAGGAATCCTAATTGTCTAGGAACATGCCCGGCTCTTGCCTTACTGGCACCAATGTGCAAATGTATTCATTAGCGCACGTAAATTTCAAAAAATCCCCCAAAACAAAAAAAAATTTGCTACACACATTCGCGACCGCTTCGGGCCAACACTGTGTGAAGGCTGTCAATATTTGGATGTCCTGTAGGTCGAGCCGTCCGTCGTGGCTGAGTGAGGGCAGGACATAAAGCAGCGTTAACTGCCACCGGAATGGCCCCATCAATGGTTAACGGCTTGTTTCAGTCTCCCCTCCCCATGTCAGGAGGGAGGGGAAGGGGTAGCAGAACACATCACACCCAATTCTCAAACTGTCCCACCAACCCAATACAAATTAAATTACTTTCACTTTAATCGAAAACTGTTAACCTGCAATCAAACTGTTTCAACAGAATTGAAAATAATTTTATGGGATTGATTGCCGCTGGATATAACCGGATTTCACTTTATCCTTTTACTATCTATACAGCTTTATACCTGTAATCGCTGTTGGGGGCGGTTTGACTCTGGTGTGATCCACATTTAGGCCAAGCTGAACTTCGCGATTATTTTCTTAACAAATGTCCTCCACTTGGCTTCTTCAAGTTTTAGAATCAAAATACAATGCTTCAAATCCAAGTTTACATTATTTTCTCTTCCCTGAAATTTTTTCTGTTTTTATGCCGATATTCTGTAAAAAAAAGTACTCTAAATCTATTCCTTTCGTAGATAATAATTGTATATTGTGTAAGAAAGGATTGAGGGCGATTGTGGAAAAGAGCAATGTGCGTGCGAATAGCTCATTTCTCAGGAGAATTCCAAGGCTTCACAAAAAGTCACCTTTAACAAAAAGAAATCTTTTTACAAAAGATTCGGTTGAACCACTCAACAAAAGCCGTCAACTTAATTTTCCAGACAACGCCCTCTGAAGGATATTGCCAGTCCAGTGCCTCGGAAGTGGGCTCTGAAAGAGGGGCGAATTACCGGCGAAAGGATGAACGATGATAAAAAGAGAAGCGACGACGTGGGGGGTAAGTAGTGGGGGAAACGGGGGGGCTAAATGTTTCTGCCCCCTACAATCCGAGGTCATTACAAGTCAGAAAAGAACCATTAAGAAACCTCAAAAGATATTCTATATGATGGTCTCCCATCACGCCATCTTTTCTCTGTCCGCGATTCCCCTGTTTCCTCCATTTTGAATATGGATGAAATCGCGATTACTTCTGGCCTGTTTTGTCAGATCCAGGCTGGATTGAGTTCATGAACTCGTCCCAATGATAAAGAACAGCGCGCAGCGTTTGAGTTAGCGTGCTTTTGATGCAGTAGTCGTGATTGAGTCCACTCGGTTCCACCAAAAAAGTTGGTTCAATTCGGCTTGGCCAAAAATAATAGGCTTTCTGCTTCATGATTATAACTCGTCGGATACCAAACATTAGGGCTACTCTTTTCAGGATTGGCTTAATCAACTCGAGCCAGTGCAAAAGAACAATCATTGGGTTGAGCTGGATTGATGCGCTTATGTACTTGCGTTTGCCTGCTTATTATTCCAGTTCTGTGTTAGGTGATATCTCTTTGTTTCATAATTTTGGACGACTCCGGTCCATGGTGGAGAAGTTGAAGTCAAGCCACGACTGTTCATACCAACCAACGAGGAAATTAAATTACTTTGACCCAAGTACCGACAAGGCGAGTCGCCATTATGCCAATTATGTCGAGAAAGTGTGATGTTTGCCAGTTTCTTGGTGATTGGCGGCTTGTATATGACGGAGGCCTTCTGACTGACCATGTCGTCACTAGGTCGCATGTAATTGAAGGCATCACATCAGTATGCTAAGCGAATGAACCTGGTTTGTACCTGCTGTCATAATCGTTATCATGTGACTCAATAAAATTTATTATGTCAAGTACTTACTTGAATCATGTTGACAAGTTGTGTATTTTTGTTGCATAAATATTTTCGCCGTACTCCTGGGACAAGTGGGCTCACTTGGCACCACTTTACATAATATAGGTATTGTGGTTTGTCATTATATTTGGGCTCCTCAACAAGAATTCACTTGTCTCGAATGGCTCTTATTGGCACTCTATCAAAATTTGTACATTTAAGCTCGGTTATAGTGGAATTCCAGGGACCAGCCATTTTTCCTTCATAACCGAGTT
>Ga0194135_10002930_pt1 | contig 10416 bp, 4 predicted proteins | sample LitLau_LLRF_2013_FD_134024 | JGI IMG/M metagenome (GOLD analysis project Ga0194135, IMG submission 134024) | Freshwater sediment microbial communities in response to fracking from North America - Little Laurel Run_MetaG_LLRF_2013 (version 2) | ecosystem: Environmental > Aquatic > Freshwater >... | reverse complement strand
GGTGTATGGTGTCAAGTCGACATGTACACAATTCGGACGCATCCTTCCATCTTGAATTCATCGAATTTGAATTTGAATTCAAGTTCAAAGATTACAATGGGTTTTAAAAATCTTCCTTCAACGTAAACACGTATAATATTGGGAAAATGGGAACTGTGGAAATCAGCAAAGAATACAAAATTTTGAATTCGGATCTCTCAGGTACTTGCGTTGATAGAGTCAAGTGCATCCTCGTTTTAACATTAGCAAGATACTCAAGACAATCAAATGCAGATCGAATCAAGATGCATTTTTTCTTTATTTACTACAAACAAATGTATATTTGTTCACAAACGACACCGGAGCAGCGGAGTTCTGGATTTGACAAAAAAAATGCTAACCACAAGTTTAAAGTTGAGAATCCGTGATACTTCCCCGTTTCTTCATTCGGAAGAGCTACATCCCAAGACAAGAACAAAAAGAATGAAGATGAAGGCAGAAGAAAGAGGAAAAAAAAGTTTATTACATAAGAAGTCTTCTTGAGAGGTTCTTTACCCCTTCTCTAAGACTATGGACGAAGGAGCGTGGAACCTTGAAGATGACTTGGAATGATCTCTCTTAACCTGAGATGGGATGTGGGGATTGATGAATATAAAAAAAACGTCCGAATTCGGAACATTTGAGAATTTTTCAAGATGAAAGCTTCGCAATTTCCTGATTTCTAAAACCAAAACTCCATACCCTCCTGCTTCTGCCAGGACAAAACCATGCATTTAATATGCATAGAATATCCTAAAGACGGGAAGTGGGAAATTGAGTACTTCCGTCCGGTTTTTGCTTTGAAGTGAAGTTTAGTTGATTACCTGTGAGAAGAACTTCTGCTCCAAGGAAATGAGGAATCATCAAAGCATCAAACATGAAACAAAAGATTTTGAGTAATGGAATATAGGGCTCCTGGTTTACTACGTTCAAGGTTTAAAAATAAAAAGAACTCTCCAACTTTTTTTTGTTCGAAAGTGGTCCAAGTTCTTTTCCTCCGTTTTTATTTAAAAATCTCCATGAAAAGTATTTATTAATATTTCAATTATACCCGTCCGGATTCTTTTTGTTCCTTTTCAACATTTCAACAACAATTGAGAATTAGGATTTGAGGAATTGAAAAGCTTGTCGTTGTTGAATAAATGGCTCCTCCTGTTTTTATTTTAAAAGTAGTGTTTGGTGGAACACTTGAAAGACGTTTGTACGTTGTACCTTGTTGTTAATTATAGTCTCCCGATTTAGACCGTGCAACCGGAACTATAAAATTATTCGGAACAGCACGTAAAATTAACTTAAAAGTCGTTTATTCAAAAATGTTCATTAACAATTGGAATTGGAAATGGGAATGCGATAATGTGAAGAACTTTCTTCACCGAAATGGCTTGGAGTGGTATCTGGTGGAGGAAGTTAGAAAGAGTAAGCACGCTCTGAATCCGTACGTTTTCTGATCTCATCATGTCGAAGTTTGTCAATAATTGATGCCATGTTGGAGGACACGAATTTAATGATCCTGCAAAATTAAAAATAACACTGGATTCCACTTGCATAAAATTCGGGTGAGGTACAGCTCCAGATAGGCTTTGCCAATTTTTACTATAGAAGAAATTTCCAGAAACGATGAAAATTATCATTAGTTTCAAAAACGGGTGATTTCAGAGTAGTCGTTGAACTTCCGTTACTTGGATTTACACAGTGGGAAATCTGATTATTATAGGATTAGGAAATTAGCACTCTCGTCAATATGAAGTGAAGGAATTCGTTAATTCACTTAATTAATTGGTTAGAAGAAAGATGCACTTTTACTTTGACTTGAGTCACCTGTGGATGGAGGAGAGGACGAACGTTCTGGTAAGAATGCGAGAGGAGTCTGGTCCTTCACTAGGTAGATGGGGCTGACGTTCCCTCGTCTCGTCTGGTCTCCTCCTTTATCATCTCTTGTATCGTAATTCGTAATGTGTGTAAATTTTGTTTGCAAAGAAAGGAAGAAGTGAGGCAAGAGTAGTTTAGACGAGACGAGGCTTAGTAGTGGAGTGGATCAGTTGGAAGGAATTTAAAGTCAAAGGCTTCGTCCTCGTCAATCGGTTAATCACAGGTCAGAAGGAAGGAAGGAGGGACTCGCTGCGTGAACCATGGCAGAAGCCCACTCAGCAGTTGCCTTCAGTTTCTCCGTGACCCATGAAGGTGTCAATGCCCACTTTGATCGTGAAGTCTTGAATTTGATTTGGCTCTCAGGAGTTCGGTCATGGAGGAAGCGCCTAAATCGAGTGGCCGTAAGGACATTTACTTTTACATCTTATTCTTAATGGTGACAATCTAAATCTGAATGAGGCTATTCAAGGGTTCTTGTTCTTCCCACGTCCCCCATGTCAATTAATTCATTCAGTTTCCGATTGAATTGAATCAGGAAAAGGGCACGATCAGCTGGTTCTCGTAGGCAAGCTGTCACCCCCCTGACCCGGCATCCCAGAACAACACCTGGCTTGAATGGTTAGCTATTAGGTGATGGTGCACTACGAAGCGGAAGGTCGGGTTACGGATACCCTTCTTTATTCGGACATTGGACCGGATTTGATAAGTAGGAAAAACTCACTAGTCAAGCGTAATATCTCTAATATTTAATTGCTGACGAGCTACAAGACAGACTGCCCCTGTTTCATGTTTCGTTTTTGGCATTGAACTGGCTCCGGGCTCGCGGATGCGGAGATTGGGAATATAGTAATAAAGATTTTTGTAGTTTTAGTGTAGTAAGTTTTTATTTTGAAGTTTAATACTTTCCTGACAAATCCATTCTACGGTGGGTCTCCTAACTAGACAAATCCAGTAAATATAATTAAAGGGTTTCGGTTTAAAAATTTAATGCACTCTGTATGCTTAATATTTTTAGTTTTTACTTGAGGAAACTCCCTGGGGATTTTGCGTTGCCAAAAACAGGATTAGCATTATCCCTGAGATCCACCGGCCTTCTCCTACATCTCATCTGCTTTGTTCAATTGAATGCCGTCGACGAGATTGCAAAGTAGACTTTGGACTCTTGATTTTTTGCACCACCGACGTGTGCCAATGCTAAAGAGGCATGAATGGTTCCAACGGCGTCATTCATTCTAACCTATAATTTATTGCATGCGTAACTTTAATTGAACCCATAGAGTCAACCTTCAAGGATCTTTCTCTCATCTTCTTTTAGATCAATTCGTAGGGTGGGTTAGGTTGTTAATTTGCGGTGGGGGTGCAGGTGCAAATTCCAATGGTAAACTCTTGGTAAAAGGGTAGGAAAGGGAAAGTACTTTGAGTATTTCAATTAGAGGACACAGATTTCAATGGAAGGGGTTTTTTTTCTCTCTCTCAAGAGTCCAAAGTCCAAAGTAAAAGTTGTTGTTGCCTGGTAGAAGATGAATAATACATTGAATTGAAAGTAGGACTTAAGCTATATGACTGGTTTTTGCCTTTTCAGGTTAAAATCTAGAGGGATTTTATATTATAGTAGTAAGTTGTAGCAGCGGCGGTCAAAGTTCTCTAAAACAACATAATGGATGGCAATGGGATTTAGGATTTCTTTTCTGAATAAGGATTGGACTTTGTACCCCTTATCCCTTTGAGAGACTCCTCAAGATTTTTAATGAGGATTTGCTCCTTGCTAACCCTTCCTTTTCATCGTCATCCAACAAGTTTTTGCCAAAATAGTCACTCAATCCTGCACTTGAATGATTTGGTCAGTTGAGTAAGCAAGGGTCATCCATCCATCCCCCATCCTCCATTCCTCTGCAGCTCCCTCGGTCACTACGGCGACGGACGGGCTTTTGCTAATTTCGGACTAAGAAAACAAACCGAATTCCGAAAAAGAAAACGGAGCAGCAGAAAACTGAAATTTTTATATTATCCAAAGGTGTCGTCAGGATTTTTAGGGGAGGAGTGAGGAATGTGGGTTAATTAATTTCAAAGTGCATTGCATTGTTGGACGGAAAACCCAGCACGCTTCCATTGATTTCTCACCGTCGTCGTCAGTCTTAGCTTCTGTTTCGCTTTGTGTTCATTGAGAGTGAATAGCTATGGAATACAGTGATGGTGGGAGTGGGATAGCTGACAACTGGATCCTGTTCCAGAAAACACTTATTGGATTTGTATACTTTTTGACTGTGAGTACACCTTCTTCGCCTGCCGTGCCGTCACTTCCGCGGGATTATTCCCAACGCATTTATTTTAATCATTGTGTTTATAAATGTGTTAATTAAGCGCGTTTGGACTTTGATCCTATTCAAGCTGGTTCTGTAGCATGCAAGGGTACACCAGAAATTTCATTTTAATTAAAACGTTTATTTTCTTTCAATTTTCATAGTATAATTCAACTTTCGGAGATCAGAATGATGACTTATGTTCTAAAAAAGAATTTAACTGAGAAGTTTTCAGCACACATACTTTGATTAGCGTTAGAATCCAGGTCCATCATTTCTGGACTTTGGTCCAGAATGACCCGATGAAGACTTCCTTAAATCCTTTTATTGATATTACTCGGCACATTTTCTAGATCAAAGCTGACCGGCACTAGTTTAATCTTGTTTAGGAAAGGGGGATGATGGCATGATACTACTCTCATAATGGTTAATGGTCGAATAGCGTTAGAGCGCAGTGGGAATCGGAAAGGGAGCCTTTTAATTACTCACAGATCTGCTGTTGCTGTGGGTTGGTTCCTGTAACTGACACTTGTTGTTAATAGTAGATCTGAATGAGCTTCGGCTCGGCTGCCGACCACCACAAGTTGTAAAAATGATAGTAACTCTCCTTCGTCTAGGATTGCGTAATTTGTAAACATACAACATGACCCATCTCCTTCCAAACTTGCTCTGACGCACGGTCTACTTTGTTGATGCACTTTAAAGTGAATGAAAATAATCTATTCTAAAATCTTTTGTTATTATTGCTCGTACTTATAATTTTCAGAGCAATGTCCGATGTGGGATTTACCCAGCGTCCATGTCAAGTCTCGTCGTATCAGTGGGAACCATGAGTTCTCTACACTATGGAGGATATGATCCCACGTTTGGATTTATTCCACTCGTACAAAAGCATTTGCCAAGGTACAGACCCCAATACGAATAACTGCTTATAATTTACTGATCGACTATAATTCTTCGAAGGAATTTCTTAAACGACTATTATGTCGTTATTATATACTGATGATACTATATTATGGAAATGTATTAAAATTTAAAAAAAACTGTTTAGTTAAGGAAATAAATTAACGTCTATTGCTTTCCAGTGGAAGCGTGGGGGAAGCTTTGGGTGTTACTATTGCAGGAGTCACAATTTGGTCAACTACTATTTTTGCTGTTAGAAATCTGCTCAAGTTACTTTTTGCTTACAAAGGTAAGAGTTGTCAAAATTAAAGCATTAACCTAATTTACATCACAATGAGTCGGCCAAGCTGTACCTTGAAAATTCTGTTAATTACTTCTGATTCCCAGGATGGATGTACGAGGAGCGAGGGAAAGGAGGAAGTGTATCTATATTCACTCGTCTTTGGATTTTGGGAGTCAAGTTTATGTCTGGATGGAACAAGCCGATGCTGTATAGCTTCCAGGGATCTTTGCCATCTCTTCCATTGCCAAGTATCAAAGAAACAATGACGCGCGTGAGTATCTTGTCATGTTTCCCCCGATTAAATATTTTACTTTAGAAGTGTCTAATCCACCATTCAAATTGTCACAGTATTTGCGATCAGTCCGCCCCCTTATGGATGACAGGGACTATGCCCGAATGGAGAGTTTAGCTCAAGAATTCCAAAATGGAATCGGCCGGAAACTACAGCGCTACCTGTTTCTAAAGTCATGGTGTGTCATTGGTCGTCCCAAGCAAAATCCACCTGTCCAATTTATCTTAATACTGAAATAATTTTTTTGGCAGGTGGTCAACAAACTACGTTAGCGACTGGTGGGAGGAGTATGTTTATTTGAGAGGTCGCTCCCCGCTCATGGTCAACTCAAACTTTTATGGATTGGATGCCATTTTGCGTCACCCAACTAAGAATCCGGCCGCACGTGCCGCCAATGTTACTTACTCTTGTCTTATGTTCCGTCGGGCAATTGAACGACAAGAATTGGAACCTGTAAGTCATTTCTCAAATAATTCAAATCAAATATTCTAAACCCAGGAGGATATTTTTCCGAGTCGCTTTTCCTTTTTGTAACCCCTGGGTCAAGTTATTGAATTTTAAGAATTTCGAACAGCTTTTGACCCCAGTAATCTATGGGTTCAAAGTCCTTAATATAAGGGTGAGCCCGGGGATATGTTATGATTAAAAACTGATTTGTTTCAGATTATGGTCCAAGGCTTAGTTCCACTGTGCTCATGGCAGTATGAACGAGTGTTTAATACGAATCGAATTCCTGGAGAAGAAACGGATCGTATTCAGCATCTAGGCGACAGCACTCATATCGCCGTCTATCACCGTGGCAAGTACTACCGTGTCCCGATTCTCTACAAGGGAAGAACTCTGAAGCCTGCTGACCTCCAAATGCAATTCCAAAAGATTTTGGATGATTCGGACACAGTTCCAGAGAAGGGAGAGGAGAAGCTGGCAGCCTTGACTGCCTCTGACAGGGCCATGTGGGCTAAAACTAGGGGTCAGTTTTTCTCCAAAGGAACTAATCGAACCTCACTGGATGCCATTGAAAAGGCAGCTTTTGTTCTCGTCTTTGATGATGAGGAGTATCACTATGATGTGGTAAGGCAGTTTCACTGACTTTTGTCAGTTGCGTGGTGAAGCAGTTCATGTAATTCCAAAATTCTAAAATTCTGTTCTCTCCACCAGGCTGATCCGAGTAAGTTGAATCATTTTGCCCGCAGTATGCTTCATGGGAGAGGATTTGATCGTTGGTTTGACAAGTCCTTCACAGTGGTAATCGGGAAGAATGGAAGGGTAGGACGTTAATTAGTTTTCTCCTCAATGATTGTACACTGGGGGTCTAAAATTCAATTTGTTGTAATTCCAGATGGGATTCAACTCGGAACACTCATGGTAAGATTTAATTAAGTGCTCATAGAGGCAGGCGGCTTCTTTTCTAAAAATTAACTTTAAACTCCCAATTTCAATTACAAAACTGATAACTGATGAAGAGTTTTCCTACAATTCTGATTGATGATAAAGGGCGGATGCAGCAGTACTTTCGCATATGTGGGAATTCGTCATGTCGGAAGATCTCCTTGTTATGGGGTAACCAGTCCAAAAAATCCTTATTTATCCAAACTCCTTTTTTCCTTTTTAGTTTGATGCTTCATCTCTTCATCTTCCGCCTTTTATCCTTTTCCTCTTCACAAATCACAACGTGTCTCATAGCACATAGTAATTGATGAGAATAGTTAATTACCCAATCCGTATAAGGCAGGAGACATGATTCGGCATTAGGGGGTGGGTCTAGGAAAACTTGCATTTGTTTTGCCAGTCTAGTCTGAATTTGTTATGGTAATTCGTGATACAGGGCAGACGCACCTATTGTAGGCCACGTCTGGGAGAATTGTATTGCTGACGAGTACGTTCTTGGGTAAAGATTTCCTTTTAGTTTTTATTTGAATTGATTCTTTATACTAATTTTTATCGGGCACTTCGTTTTGTGTGTCTGCTATCTAAAATTGGGGATTTAAACACTGTCGCCATTTGTGTTGTGTAGCTTTAGAAATGGCCACAAGTGAGACATATCCCGAAGAAAAACTTGCAAGGCTCCTTTAGCCAAGTTTTGGAGGGTTAATTATAGGTTGGAGTTAACCCTGATGATTTCTGAAAAAGATTAGCCCTGGAATCACTCACTGCATGTGGGTCGCTAGTTAACACTACCACTCCTGGAATCCAATTTTACAATATATAATGTACCGTTCATCAAGATTTATGTCACGGGAGACCGACCCGTTGATACTTTTCACCCATTTCTTGTTTTGCTTTGCACTTTTTACTCGATGCTGCTTGTTTCTCTTCGTTTCTTTTTACTCTTTTCATTCCAATTATATTTTATCTAACCAAATTGTATTTGTTTCTGATTTCCTTCATTGTAATGGAGTAGATACGATGATAATGGGAATGCAGTTGGGAAAATGGAAGCCGTTGACCTTCCCAGTCCTACCCGGCTCAAGTGGGAGCTTCCAACGGAATGCGTTGAAATGATTGAGTACTCTTCCCACTGTGCTCTTGCCCTTCTCAACGATGTCGACTTGGAGATTTTCGTTCACGATGTCTATGGAAAAGGATTCATGAAGACCTGCCGTATCTCTCCAGATGCATACATCCAAATGGCGCTTCAATTGGCTTACTTTCGTGTACGTGAAATCTTTGGAAAGAATGCTCTAGATCCTTTTAGACTGATTCTTGGAGAGATAAGAGCATTGAATTTCATCTTGCTGTGTGCCTGTAGGATGCTGGGAAATTCAATCTGACTTATGAGGCATCAATGACTCGCCTGTTCAAGGAAGGCAGAACTGAGACTGTTCGTCCTTGTACAATTGAGTCATGTGCTTGGGTTCGCTCTATGGAGGACCCAAAAGGAACCGTAAGTTTTTAATTCAAAACTAGTTTAGAAATTACTGCGTTTAACACAAACTACCCTGCCTGCGACTGTCTCGAGACTAAAAGACTGGCAATGAGAATATGAAGTTTTGAGATAATGTTCCCCTTCCTTGTTTTTTTTTTTACAGAATGAAGAGAGAATCAGCCTGCTGCGAAAAGCATGTGCTCGTCATCAACTTGGCTATCAGGATGCAATGTGCGGGAAAGGGATTGATCGCCATCTCTTCTGCCTCTATGTTATTTCCAAGTATTTGGAAATTGATTCTCCATTCTTGAAGGTAAGGTTGATGTTGAGGAGGTTCAACTCAACGGCCTAATATCGTGTTCATGATTCAATTTGTGGTTACTAGGAAGTTCTGAGCGAGCCTTGGCGCCTATCTACTTCCCAAACTCCGCATGGTCAAACGTCCCGACTTGATTTGACAGTCCATCCGGATTGTATTTCTGCCGGAGGTGGATTCGGCCCAGTGGCAGATGACGGCTACGGAGTCTCCTACATTGTTGCTGGAGAGGACATTCTCTTCTTCCACATCTCTTCCAAGAAGAGCTCACCTGAAACTGTAAGTTGGACAATGTTTGGGAAATCCTTATGGAAAACAATGAACTTTAATTCTCGAGGGAAGGTGTTGAATTTTTACTTTGAATTTTAGAATTCTGCCCGATTCGCACGGAACATTGGAAAGGCTCTGAAAGACATCCGACAGCTTTTCAATCCAGCCCATGGAGCCCTTGTGGGAAAATCAAACGGGGACAGCCTCAACTAAAAGTATTCTAATCTCGTAAATACAATCTCTCAGTTGATCTTGAGAATTCTGCATAAAATACCTCGTTTAAAGTAGATTCGTCCAAGTATTTCATAAACCAGGAAATTCGGCATCCCATCCTCTATTATTTATCATCACCAATTAATTACTAGTAATCAAATACTAATTCTTAATTCCCTCAAATCGGCCCGCGTTCTCATTTTAAACTCGAGTTTATTTAGAAGAATTAAGAGTGTTCATTACTCTGTAAAATTGTGAATCACTAAAAAGATGATTGCATCAATTGTGAAACCTTGCTTGAACAAGTGAAAAATTAATTACAGCTTATATAAATAGGAAATGAAAATATAGAGCTTACTGAACAAGGATTTAGCAATAGGAATTTGAGGTTTGATTTCGGCGTTTAGAGCAGGTTTCCTTTCATTTTTCTAGCTTTCCTTCGAACGAGAACGGTAGATCCTGGGAAAGTCGGCGTTGGCGTTGCCCATTTGGGAACAAGTCCTCCAGAATTATTTGGAGTTGCGGCGGAGGAAGAAAATTTTCTAGCTTGGCCTGTTTCGGAGCTCTAGAACCTGAACTTGGAATTGTTTTCGGCTGGGATGTGGACGGAGGACCAGTTTTGGGAATGCTGGGCCCAGCTCCTCTTGTTCCCTCAGAACTCGGCTTCCGCTTCCTGCCTTGCCTCTTCCTGGGTCCGGTGGGGTTTTTATTTCGATTTTCAGAAGTGAATTCTGCCAGAATTTCAATATCCGAGTCACTATTAGATTCCTTCTCCTCGACTACGGCTTTCGACGTTGGGATTGGGGCTTGGACTACTGGTGGGACTTGTGGCGTCTCCACATTTTCCGATTTACCGTTCGACTCCTCTTCCTGGGCTACAGCCTTGACCGCTGGGATCGGGATTGGGACTGGAAGGACTTTTGACGGCTCCACATTTTCGACAACTTTGTCCCCATTTTGTTGGCTATTAGGTGGAACGTTTCCTGCTTTTAGAAGAGTACCTTCCTTCATTTCATCGTCACTGAGGTAGGTTAAATCATCCTCAGTGAGAAAACCAAACATTCCGCCAAGCGCGCTGTCTATCGC
>Ga0194135_10002929_pt1 | contig 10418 bp, 7 predicted proteins | sample LitLau_LLRF_2013_FD_134024 | JGI IMG/M metagenome (GOLD analysis project Ga0194135, IMG submission 134024) | Freshwater sediment microbial communities in response to fracking from North America - Little Laurel Run_MetaG_LLRF_2013 (version 2) | ecosystem: Environmental > Aquatic > Freshwater >... | reverse complement strand
GCTAAGAATCTTGTGTAGCGATTTGTGTATAAATATTACCTGTGTGCAAGTGTCTAAGGAAAGTGATATCATATTTTATGAGGAAAATGCGGTGCTAATTATTTGAGACCGTTTAGCACAATACTTTTTCTCGGACTTCCATGTTATCAGCGATTCTGGCAACTCATTTTGTAATTAGTGAATGGGAGCTATTAGACGCGTATTTAGATAAAAGAATAGTAAGAGAAGGTTGTCAGCAGCATATAAGTATATATGTAAATATTTTTGGGAATTGTATTCATTGATAGAGTAGCGCATCAATTAGCTAATCGATATGGTAAGTCGTTGTGTAGTATCGTAAATAGCTGCATTGCATGAAAAAGAGAGCAGTATTATTAGTATTATTACAATAGGCCAAGGATGATTGGAGGATGGCCCAAGGAAACTGCTCTTAAACTTCATCTCTCAAAAGAAAGGTTAAGGTTTGGACTTGGAGAAGACGACTAATGATGGCTGAACATGAACTAAATGAATTAACTTTTGTCCAGTACGATACTGGAGATAATTAAGTGGTTTAAGCATGTGTATGTCAGTTGAGGGCTGAATCTTTAGCAGTAGAAAGTTTCGCTTCGTGCTATCTCAACTTTTCTACTTTTAAGAAGTTACTGATATATTACACCGATATACGGGGTGCATAGAAGCAGACAGGATGTCGGTGGTCAGTGTGACAAGTAAAGAACTCAAATGAGATGGACCTACAGCTATTCGCTTAATAATGTATGATGTAACGACGGGAATGTACGAATATCGAACTCCTCTTTGCCAGCTATTAAAATCTTATCTAGTTTCAGAGAATTGTGTCTCGAGAAACTTGTGCGGTTGACTTTCATCAGTTGTCAGTAATTTTGTAACTTCAATGACGACAAAAATTAGTATATTTTCAATATTTTAGGCAAGAGGAGCACCTGTGTAAGGTACATTTAATTAAGTTTAGCTTTAGCTAATTATAGAAATCCATCCCGAGTAAAGTCTTGTCGGAAAGCTTAAATAGATATCTTGAGAAGGCTTTGTTACAAATTCGAAGTATTATCACATTACCAGTACTTCGAACTTGTTAATTTATCGTATGAAAAAAACAGTTTGGATGCGAAGACTTTGGAACTTGTTTGATTGCATGAAATATATTACATTTCATTAAGAGATTACCAGATTACCAACATGAAGTTATACATATGGTTGTGTAGCTCGACTGAAGAAATCTTCCGGGAGTTGGGATATGTCACATTATACGAGTAGATCACTTCCAAATATACGGTAGTATCAGATAGCTTACTGCATGTGTATCAAATTATCATAGGTACATCGGTGTATATATATCTGCCAAGAGTGCTAACGCTATGAAATCCTACAACGCAAAAGCAACAAAGTTGACGTAACTGGACTATGTAAAGTGACTGGAATGATGATAAGCCCTGGTCGTATTCTCGTGTACTACTCGTAAGTGTTTTAAAAATTCCCCAAGTGGATATGACATGACATGGCCAGAATAGATTTTGCAATCAATTTTATTGCTCCATTAAATCCGCCGTGAAGGTTAATCGGACTATAAGGAGCCATCACAGAAAGAGCTGCTGAATCCCGTAATTATTCTTTAAAAGTATTTCTCTATTCGTGTGTATAGGACAGTTATCAATGGATTATTCCCTCGTGGTAGTAACTATTGAGGAATATAAAGTCTGAGTTCTTCTTCTGCGTTCTGCCCTTTGACAATTCTTTGATTTGATGACATTTTCAAATACACAGCCCTTGTCTTTATCATCAGCCTTTGAAACAGGCCGACAAATGATCAAGACCGAGGACATTCAGATAAGGATTCATTTTCTGAGGAGTCTCACAAAGACATCAATAATTAAGTTAGGCATTTTACAAGTACAGGCTCCATGCATGTCTGCAGATTTGTTCTTGCACAGTATGCTAATGCTTACTGTCTTTCTCCTGCAGCTATTCAAGCAACGGAGTCATAAGTTGCATTATGTAATGTCCTTTCCTACTTCAAGATTAACTTCGATGCTTCATGCTTCTTCTATTTCCATACAAGGTATTTCATGCAACAAAGTTAAAACACTCATTACTCCACGACACATATATTTTTAACAGCGATTTAATCAACAACCTTTAACTAAAAGCTAAAATACAGAGACTTTATAATAATCATTATGCTGTATATTATAGATATATATTTCGAAGTTTTTATCTCGCAAAACGATATTTGTTTTTTAAGTTATGTTTTTGTTTTTGGCATTTTTAGTTGTTTTTTGAGCGATACAATTTCAAGTTACAGTGTTAAGATGTATGTATTAATAAGGTAGGAATAATCTTTAATATTCATTCTGCAATATAATCTACCATTACGGCAAAATTAATCTTTGTAGTCTTGCAAATTTTTAGCAAATATATCAGAAACAATGCAATTTCTATTGTATTCGAGATAGCTATCCTCATTGTTTAACGTGGGATTTCAGATATGTCATTCTGCATATATTGATTACTGTATCGATTAATAAGTCTAATATTTTCTTCAAGCAGTAAGTTGGGTCTCATTCTGTTAATCAGTAGAAGAGAAACTGCATGAGCAGCACGGCTTATTTTGAACGTTCTATTTTGCATAAACGGTGAGTTTGCATAACTTACTAATACATAGTAATATACCATAATAACTTTTTTTTTGTTTTTTCACGATTTAAAACGATATAATTCTATTTGAACAATATTTAACATCATATTAAGAGATAAGGCAGCACAAGTAAGAACAGTTTGTTACTTCTAGTCAAACTTTTACACACAAGATCCCTATCTTATCTCCTCATCACCCTTCGTCTTTCATTAAGTATAAAACGATGCCGTCTACAATATTTCACATGACTCACTAGAGCCACGTAGCAGTTAAATGTACTACCTATTATACATGTATCTGCTTTTTAAAGACGAACTTCAAGTCATTAGCAGCATTATTAGGTGCAAAAGATGCTTTTAGACGAATGGTAATTATTGTTTTGTACAATGTCATTCAAATTTTTTACTTAAGTCACAAATAACGTGGAAAAAGTAATAATAGTAATAATCAATGGTTAATCCCGCAAAGTTTTCCACTGGTTGATATTGAATGTTTCTTAGCCATACTGACGAAACCCAAGAATACGAGTCAATGACTACTAAGTTCCCTTCCAGAATAACAATCTACGATCTAATTTATCACGTAGCCTCGAAATCAGTCAGCTACGATTCGGAAAACTTAAAGCTTTTTATCTGAACTCAATTAACTATTAAAACTATTAACAAACTAAAAGGTCTGGACTGTGTGCAAAATACGTGCGTAAAGAAGTAACAGTAAGATGATCAAATGATGAAACATAATATTATGCACTGCTCATCGAAAAATATAAAATTCGTGGTGATTTTAAGCCTTAAAATTTATAGATGAGGGTGCAAAACTTCTCTCAAGATCAAGCTGCTAAGTGAGATACACCTGCAAATTTGCCAAATTTGTTTTCAATATCCCAGCCATTCTGAGTCAGTAACAAAAAAGGAACACAGAATATTAATCAAAGGTACTAGGTTTTTAAAATCAGACGAACCATGTGTGGGGAATACAAGCAAATAACCGGAAATGTAAAATACCGCAAAATGCTCTTTAGTTGAAATTGAAACTGAATGAATTAAGGTGGCTGTATTTTTAAGTTAGACTCAAGACAGAATTACGAGCAAACGAAGTGATTAAGAACGAACAGGTTTTGTTCCCTGATTTCCTGCATAATGCGGTTTATGTGGAACAGATATTGACTCAGATACTGCGCGTCGCCGTGCAGAAGGTCCTTGCCTAGGACCAATGTTATTCACTGTTGAGCTTCGAAGTTGACCGACTTTATCTGACTCAGACATACGACGAGCGCGACCGGCGCCAGGTACAGTTCCTCTTGCTGCATTCTGAGCAAACAAACAGAATTAAGTCTCTTGATGGTTAAAACCGCTATCCTAAATGATTGTTAGTATTAATCCACTCACAGCTCTCTTGAAATCATCAATAGTTTTAAAAGGCTCCAGCACTTTCTTGAGCTCCGGATCCACGTGCAAATCTTTAGCTTTCTTGTAGTATTTTAAAAACGCCCAATACTTCTCGACGCCATATAACTCGCCTCCATGAGTTTTAAAATCTCTTAAAGTTTCCTCTTGGAAATCGTTGAAGATTTCTTTCCGGAATTTAACTTCTAGTCCATAACTGTAAAAGCGGAACAAACACTCCAATCCGTACCTGGAAATTCAAAATTCAAACTTAAAATGTGGGTTCGAGCATTGCTACTATACGTGGGGTAAACCAAGCTCAAAATATATCAGTGAACAACATATTTCAACATTACAATCGAAACCACTCGTCTGTCGGGGAAAGAAGTTCAAATCATCACATACGAAAAATGAAGAAGTATTTATCGTTTGATAATATACAGCAATATCAAACAGATTGAATTATTTACTTTACCTGAATCCTAAATCTGCATCTTCTAGTGCTAAGGATTTGAACTCTTGGTACATCTTTCGATTGAAGTTTTCACGCAAGAAGAATGACCAGAATCTGTAAAGCGTGTTCATCTCTTGTGAAGTCCCTGCACCTTGTTTAGATCGCTCTAATAAAGCAATAAAAAATTTCGAGCAAACCAGACTTCAGAAAGGATTATAACATGAACAAGCTGCTTTGAACGTACCTTTCAGGCATTTTGCATGGTATTTACGATACAGTTGTTGGACAAATCCATTCTCTTGGAGCAAAGCATGAGACGGGTGCTGGAATGCTGGTAAAGATTGTGGTAAGCTTGACGATAAACTACCGGCATCAGCTCCGTCTGTGCTGCTGCAATTTCAAGCGAATAGATAAAAGTTAAAACTTTTAACTTAAGTTAAACTTAACATTAACTTCGTTTAAATTTTGGTTCAAAATATATATTAGACAAGCTCCAATGGATTTTAAGGTGAATCTTAACCATAAACCACCCCATTTGCAAGTCTTGTTTTGATATTGCATTTCTTCTACACCCAGTATGCAAGAGAATGACAGACTAGGCTCTAGGAAATGCTACAATTGAATCTTTAAGAAAGTGTTAAACAATGTAATGTAATTCGTATACTTACTTCATACTCGTGGTTCTAGTGCGCTTGCTTTTACCATCCCTTATCCATCCGACATGCTGCTCTTTACTCTCAGATGTTTCGTCGACGGGATAGAACCGAGCTGAACGTCTTTTTGTTTTGGGTTTACTACGGTGTTTGTTCCCCCCACTCGTATCTGACTGGTTAAAGTTTGAGTCTTGCAAGTACGACGGATTTAAAGGCGTGTTACATGGGACTGGAGGTGGCGGTGGAAATTCGGGATTAATTGCTCGGGGTAATTGAGGAGCGAGCTTTTCGAAATCTTCCTTTGAAATTACATTTACTGTGGTGAAGCTGCTTGACTTTGTAATTGGATTATGATGACTTTCAGTCTCTGTTAAGCTATCCTCTTCGAAATAGCGAAGCCCGTCATTAATGACTTGAGCCAATTCCTGAGTCATTTTTGTTCTGGTAGTCCAATGTCCCGTTCGGTCATACCCTTCGTGCTTTGCTGGACGATGTATACTTGGAGGCGAGGTACTTGTAGAAGACACAACACTGTCAGACCTTTTTCTTTGCTGGGTAACGATCACAATCTTGTCGATTTCGGAATCACTCAACTCGTCATCAGAATCCTCAGATCTGCAATACAAAAAAATGAATTCAACTGACAAAATTGCAAACAGCTGCTTAACTAAAATATTCACATTATTCCTTATCAGAGAACAACATATATCAACATTTTGAAACCACATCTGTCGGGGAAAGAAGTTCTGCCTAATCATTTGTAAAACAACGGAATTTAAAAATGTATTCAATACGCTCAAACAAAAAGTAACTTACACACTGTATCTACTACTAGAATAAGTTCGGGTTCTTGCACTGGGTGGGTCAGCTTCTTCTTCGAACTGAAATTGGACACCATTCATCTCCAACTCACTTCCATCTACAGACTGCAGACGACGCTTGACTCTAGTAACTGGTTTCGGCTTCTTTTTAACTTCTTGCCACAGTTCCTCCACTTGCGCCTCCGTCAGTCCACCGACGACCACTTTTGTGTCGTCATCATCCTTAGCACTTAGATTGCTACTATCAGACTTTAAAGCAGGTTGATTGTCCTCCAATTTCGACTTTAGAGTTTCTGGCTTATGAGATTTGTCACTTGCTGAAGTTTCAGATTGCTTTTTCTGAATCTCATCTACTTTGTTAACAGCCTTAGGTACAAATTCTGGCACGTTTGGATTGAGCAAATCTCCGCCATTGGCAAGAGGAGCAACAGATGCTACTGCAGAAATTGGCGTACTAGCAATAGGTATTAATTGAGGACAGAATCTGACGGGAGAAATAATTCCTGAAGGAACACCAACGACAGGAGCTCGGTATACGTAAGCGATAGGCGCAGCAGGTAGAATAGGTGAAGGTACGTGGGAGAATATTGGCGGATTTTGAAGAGGCAAGGATAATCCTTTAGAATTTTCATCATCGATGGGCCATTTGGTTGGGTCCTTTTTAGTACGAACACAACTTCTATCTTGATTTAGTTCCAGGTCGGTAGACAGTTGAATTCCTTTCACAACAACACCAAGATCCTGGGTCATATTCTTTATTCTCGGGAAATTAGCGATTACAGCAATTGGAAGAAATCCATCTGTATGCATTTTTCTTCTTATGTAGAAATCTTTCTCCAAGTTTTCGTCACTGAAGTAGTACTCTCTGTAGGATAAATAACATAAATTCATTCATGCATACACATGTCAGTTTTTTTGCATCAAACACAAATTATTTTTAAACAACAACGCACATTTGCTTTTTAACCATCTCGACAATTAAAGGCTCGTCAACTGGAACGAAGGCTGGAGCAATTTGAGCATTTTTTACAACGGCTGCTGGAGGTACATACGGAGCTTGATAATAAGGAGGTACATAAGGCATAATGAATTCCGGAACAACTGGATACAATGGAAGTGTTGTGAAATCAGAGGGAAAGTCAGGATAATCTCCATTGGAAGAGACACCTGGTTGTTCTGGTTCTTCTCTACTATAATTTCTGCGATAAAATCCGTTGCCACCATTTCCTCGTGTGACTCTAGGTCCTCCTCGACCCCGCATTGGGATACCTCTACGCCGACCAACAATGCCACTATTAAACCCAGGCTTGGAGTCTCCTATTGTTAACATCAGAATCAGAATTCAAGAAGCGAGTTTAACAACTGAAATGTCATTTAAAACTTAATACCTTACCAGTATTTTCTCCATCTTTAACTGGAGTATTATTTTCTTTGTCTTTTCTCTTATCACTCTCTGACCTATCTTGATTTTGTTTCCTCCTCAGTCTGGAGGGTTGCGGACTTTCAGGGAGAGGAAGTGGAACCCACTTTTGTTTACTAGATCTACGTTTTCCACTGGCAGATCCTTGAGCTCCATCATTTCCATCCAATTCTGCTTCATCACTGGACAGGCTGCCATGATGTGTTAGTTTAGGGATACCCTTAAGGGATGCTGAAATTTCATCCGCTTCACAAGTGCTGGATGCCCCAGATGGACCATCATCACTTATTACATCTGAGGTGCTGTACTGGGAGTGTTTCATATCTTCATTTGAATCAGAAGTCGATGTTCTTTTAACCCTTGAAGAAGACAACCGATACAAGTCCTCACTTCCAGAATCAGTGGACTCGGTTGCACTTGAACGAAATCTAACGAGCTTCCCGTCTGGTTTATTTCCAGCGATAGGTGACGGACTCACTGTTGATGCTTGTTCAAGAGTCGGCCAGTCGTCAGACGATGCTTGAGACGCTGCTGATTTGCTTGCTATTGCTGCAGAAGAATTTGCTGCAACAGTAGCTTGAGCGTATTTTCCTCTTTCGTTAGATTCTAAAAACAAACAACAAACATATTAAGTCATAAATCCATAAAAGAAACGACAGTACAATTCTGGTTGTAATATTCCTTCCTTAAATAAATCATTGTGTGTACTGAAATTCTATTTGAATACTTAACACAAACCAAGGTTAATGACTTCAATTAATAATACTCGGAAATGACATATTAAGAACTATCAAGAACTTCCAAACACAACACAAGCTCAGAAATTTGAAATTGAGCAATGAAACATAAAACGAAATGTGTGTAAAGGATGGTTCAATTATAAATGAAGTACTACGCTGCAAATATGCAGGAAACGTACAATACGCTAAAGGAAGAGTTTATCAAATGGTTTGTTATAGTTGTGAGTTATAAGTAGTAATAAGTAGGTCTAGTAGTTCTTTACCATTTTTTCGTGGTGATGAATTCTGAGCGTTCGAGTTCGGTTGAGTTCGATTTTCAAGATTAGAATGAGGCAATTTGCCAAGAACTGATTGAGCCTTTTTCGCATTCATTTGAATTTGTATTGCATTTGACTTGCTATGACTGGAGTTTTCCTCAAGCTTGGAATCTTTACTTGATTGAGTCGACATGGAATTCACAACTGTTATCTTAGAAATAGACGCGTCTTTTGATAAAGTATTGACGTTTGGACTATCCTTGTCCTTCAAAGTGGCCGAAGTTTTCAGGTTCGATTTGACAAACCACGGATTTACCTTGGGAGGTGGTGCCAAAACAAACTGAGGTTTAGTAATCTCAGGATTTGACTGCAGATCTGAAGCTTCACCGGCACTTGTACCATCGGTGGACGAGCTCTCGTGAACACTTGAGTTGTCATTGAGGTCTATTCCGGTTCCAGTATCACTTGGCAATGCTGACAATTTACCGTTACTAGTAGGTAGTCCATTCTGAATGGGATTTTTTAAAGATCCCTCTCGATTAATTGAGCCATTGTCAATTTTTACGTGTTCGCCGTCTGGTGAAGCATTAATAACAGGTCGCGATTGGTCAAGAAATTGTTTTCGTCGTCCAAGTCGTTTCGAGTCAATTTCTCGGGGTCTGGATGAGTCTATTTCGCCCTTCCCCTTCCTTAGTTTAACTCCATTTCCACTAGCAGGGCCATTCGAGTTGCTTGTACGTGGTTTTCTAACTACCATTTCGAAGTCATCGAGCTCGGTTCGAACATTGTCAGTGTCGTGTGAATTATTTGTCATCTCTTGTCTATTCAAAGGCTGCATACTATGCTTAGACTGGTAATTTTCGGCACCAGAATCACCAGTTAACTTCTCATTATCGTCTTTCGGGCGAAGTACAATTTTAGCATACGATGTACCATTAGTACCAATCTTACTGGTATCCATACTCCGTGATGTAGACGTGCATGTGGTAGAATCACTTGTGTTGTTCACAGCAATCCCTTGATTTCCATGAATTTTATCTCGATCACGAAGGTCTTTTCTTCTACTGTACTTTCTACCGTCTGGATCTCTAGACTTGCCAGGGAACTCAGCGTCTTCACGTCCTTTTCTGAGTTTTGGCCCCCCGTTGTTGCTGGTCCGTGTCTTACGTACTACGACTTCAAAATCGTCGTCAACGTCTGCATGATTTCCGTCCACAAGGACACTGTTTTTCTTTTGATCGTTGTTAGCACGACCACCTTCAAATCAAAACATCGAAATTACTTCGATGCCCAGTACAATGCTATTTTAATGTATAGAATTCCAGTTTAGCATCTCATTTTATTACCATTAGAACTCGTTGGTTGATCTTGGATGGCTTTTGAAGATGTGGTTGAAGGAGTTTTATCAAGCGATACTGTCACAGACATCATCTTCGTGGATTAACTTCGGGATTCAGTTCAGAAGATTCCTTTGTCCAGTTTCAGTTCACGTAAAACCCTAGAAAAATTACGTTATTATATACACGCTGCAATTTTTTATGTAGTTTGAAAAGTAGTAAGTATGGACTTTACTAACCAAGTTAGCAATGGGAACTCGCTTTTTTCTAACGTTTACATAGATTTTAACAGCTTTAGGTCATTTTTCTTTCATGATCCACCACACTGCAATGACAAAATGTCAAATGTCAATTCAAGTCAAATAAATTATTACATTCTTATACATATACAGCTTATCACAGGACAGTGTGAAGTGGTTCCAGCAATTACAATTTACCTATTAACTAATAAATTTTTGTAATTAGAAAGGTCAACCATTGAATGTCATGCTAAAGCGCAAAGAAAATCTTTTCGTATCTACTATGTAATACTTCTTTGCAGAGAACATGAAATTTTAGTTACAAAATCATGCGTATAGATCAGCACGTAATGGCACGTATTTATAATGCGCATTTACTAATCAGGGAGAGAACTCTTAACCTAAATCAATTATACACGAGATAATCAGTGATATTTTTGATAAACCTGTATCAATTAT